>ERZ1090868.1619-NODE-1621-length-11832-cov-22.131612_pt1 | contig 11832 bp, 8 predicted proteins | sample MGYA00478475_ERZ1090868 | MGnify/ENA primary metagenome ERZ1090868 (study PRJEB33644, sample SAMEA5815747) | chicken gut metagenome | biome: Chicken; feature: Gastrointestinal Tract; material: Caecum | place: Ireland | collected 2019-01-01 | study: A study of...
CGAAGAAGTTGTTATTATCCCGCTTAACCAGCTCCCGGTTTTGCCGGGCGCGGTCACTCTCGGTGAACTTGAAGCCTTTTCTAACCAAGCGCTGCAACCCCTCAAAGGCCCAGAGGAAAATCCCTTCGGCCTCGGCGGCCATCTTCTCGGCGATGTCCGGGTCGTCCACCCGGTCGGCAGGCTTGTCCTTGGTGGTGAGGACCAGCTGCCGCCGGTAGAAGCCGTCGCTTCGATCATACAGGGCTTGCAAATCTCCGTTGCTGAATGCCAGCAGCCGGGCATACATCCAGCCCTGGTAGCTCTGCTTGCCTTTCCGTTCCAGGTCCATCTGGCCCTGGGCGGTGACAATGGACTTGACGTAGTTGGTCTGCCGCAGGGCCTCCATCCGCATATCATCATCCACGCAAAGCAGGATGTGTTCCAGGTCAGCCCGGGCAAAGCGGTTCTCGGAGATTTTGCCGATGCTGCCGTCCTTCATATTGGTGCCGAACAGTTTGGACAGGACTACGCCGATCTGACTCTTGCCTTCGCCGCCCCGACCTTTGATAACCATCATCCGTTGGCCCTTGTTGCTGGGAATCAGGCAGTAACCGATAAACTCCTGGACGGTTGGGATATCTTCAGGGTAGAGAAGGTCGGACAGGAACCTCAGCCAGTGAATAGGGCGGGCAGCTTTGGGATTGTACCGAACCGGCAGCCGGTTGCGGACCACTTCCGGTTTACCTTCCTGAAAGCTACCGTTCAAGTTCAGGGTGCCATTGGCCAGGTGGATGCAGTTGGTGACTGGCCGAAAGTCCTCCACCTGGGCGGAAAGTTTCAGCAAGTCCAGAATGCTGCCTACCTTGCGGGCCACGTTGTTGCTGGCGTAGTCCTTCAGTTCCGCATAGATGGTGCTTCGCAGAGGCATCTCATCTGTTACCCGACCATCTTCGGTGAAGAAGAAACCATTGCAGAAAACAATTTTGTGGGTCGAAATGAAGGTCTCGCAAAAAACAGATTCGTTGATCCGGAATCCTTCTTCCAGCCAGACCGGGTCATTGTAGCTGGGCCAGTATTTATTTTTCTTCATGCAGCCTCCTTTCTATCCAGGGAATTGAGGCGGGATTCTACCATCGGCAGAAGCTGGCCGCCCAGCAGACGCTTGGCGGCGGCTGCCTTCTTGGCGGCCGGCCCGAAGGTCACGCAATCAATGAGGACATCCACAAAAGCCATCATGTGGAGAGCTTCCACGAAGCGATCGTCCAGCGGCTCATCCGGGGATAGGGGAGCATACTCTGTCCGCCACCGCATCAGCAGATCGCGGTAGTTGTGGAGGACCCGGATACAGTAGGCGATATCCTCCTGCTGGTCATCCGAAGGGAGAGCGGGCGGCTTGGGCAGAGCAATTGCACCGGACGGAGGCTTGTTCGGACTGAGTCCGAAGTCCTGGGCCAGCTTTCGGGCGGCCTGGAAGCTGCTGAGGTCAAACAGGCGGGCAGTGAGGTCGATGACATCGCCGGTGGCTCCGCAGCCGAAGCAATAATAATAGGTGTCGTTCAGCTTCATACTGGGGGTATGGTCCTCGTGGAAAGGGCAGCGAGTCATCCAGGTGGACGTAACAGGCAGGCCGTACAGGGTTGTGGCCTGCTTGACAGTGATGGATTCCTTTACAGTTTTAAAAAGATTCATTTGCACCTCGCTATTCTAGTACCTTATTGGCAAGTATTCGGTACTTCGTCGGATCGTGTTGATAGAAGGAGTAGGTGTACCCTGTTCCGAGGTACACCTACTTTTGTGTTTGGATTTGGGGCTCGGCCGGTCCAACCAGGTGCGTAACGTTTTGTTCCGGACCTCCTTTTTAAAAGACTTTGCCGGTCTCCCTCATCGCTTCTGACAGGCAACCGCTCATTTCTGAGGGCGCTGTGCCATCCCTTTCGGGCGCTCGCTCCGGGTGGAGGTCGTCGCGGTTTGGGCGGTGAGGACGGTCATTTACCTTTTTACTGGGGACATTATAGCAGGAAAATTTTGATTTCCTGGTTTTTCCATAAATTAAAATAAAGGTGCTCTGACAACCATTTTTCCACGATTATGGACAAAACTGATAGACGTTCAAAATAGAGGGGAAATTCGTTCCTTCGACTCCATTTGACAGGTCGAATATGGTAAAATTAAAAATAATGGAGGTGAAGTAATGCAGACAAAATTGACCACAGGAGAACGACTCACCGATCTGCGGCGGGAGCATAACCTGACGCTGGAACAGGTGTCCGAACAGACTGGCATTGTGAAGTCCACTCTCAGCAACTATGAAAACGACAAAAAGCCTGATATTAATCTGAATGCTTTAGAGAAGCTGGCGGTGCTCTACAACGTAGGACTGGACTACCTGCTGGGCCTGACCGAGAACAAAAAACACTCAGAGACAGGTCTCGCGGACCTACATCTGAGTGACGATGCGGTAGAGGTGCTGAGCAGTGGACAGGTCAACAACAGACTTTTGTCAGAGCTGATTACCCACCCAGAGTTTGCCCGGCTGATGGCAGATATGGAGATCTACGTGGATGGCGTGGTATCGATGCAGATCCGCAATCTGAACAGCTTGCTGGAAGCTGCCCGAACCTCAATCCTGGAGAAGTACCATCCCAAAGAGGACAACACCCTATTGACCTTAAAGGCTGCTCAAATTGATGAGGATGAGTACTTTGCCCGAGTGGTCAGCGACGATATAGAGCGCATCCTGAAGGAATTGAAAGAGGCTCACAGCGGAGACCAGGGGAGTGCTGCCACAGATGATCCTGCCGCCTCTCTCAAAGAGTACATTGAAAATATTTCGGGAACGGAAGGCAGCGATTTCCAAAAGTGGATCATGATCTTCTGCAAGCAGTTGCACCTGCCTTACAACAAGCTGACCGAGGATGAAAAGCGCTGGCTAGTTCAAATCAGCCGGAAATCGGGCCTTTTGAGAAGCGGAACCTCTCAGCGGGGCAGGCATTCCGGAAAGAAATAGTGTATCTTTGAAGGTACGCTTACATAGAGAACGATCGCTGCGGCGGGGCTTTTATATACCTTTGTTCCGCAGACAGCAAAAGGCTGGCAGTCTGAACTTTTCGCACAAACTGCCAGCCTTTCTTTGTTGCTGTTGCTGCCCTGCAGGGGCACCTTGTGTGCCAGGAAAGCAGGGTGGACCTCCACTCAGCTGCCGTCTGCTGCACAAAGGTATAACACACTAGACTTTGTAACCAAAGTCGTGTGCCAACAGGGATGCGGCTCGCCCCTATTGGAAACCCAGAGCCAAAGAGGGGAGTCCCCCTCTTTGGAATCACCCTAGCCTTTTCACAGTTCCATAAATAATAAAATGCTCAAAGCCTTCGTACCAGTTGATCTATTTTTGGCCGGTACAATTTTTGTGCGAGTACTAAACCCAGATAACTCACACATGCCTACTGAGGGGAAGCTGCATACTGCGCCATGGAAAACATCATGGTATGTTTTACATAATAAGAACGATCTGCTACCTGGTAAAAACTGTAGCAAGGATATAGAATGCGTGATATAATTGAATAAATACCCGATTTTTGTTGGAGGTGAAGGTTTTGACTCCAGAGCAAAAAGCACGTGAAATGATCGATCAGCGACTGATCCAGGCTGGTTGGATTTTGCAGGATATACGGCAGCTTAACCCTATGGCTGGACCCGGCGTAGCGGTGCGGGAATTCCCAACCAGCACTGGGCCGGTGGACTATGCCCTTTTTGTAGATGGTGTCCCGGTTGGCGTTGTCGAGGCCAAGGCCGATGAAAAGGGTGAAAACATCACCACCGTGGAAGAACAGTCCAGCCGATATGCTGAAAGTACCTTCAAATGGGTGAAAGCGGGGTGCTGTATTCGGTTTGCCTATGAGGCGACAGGAAAGCTGACCCGCTTCACCGATTACAAGGATCTCAAGTATCGCTCCCGCAGCATATTCAGCTTTCACCGCCCCGAAAGCCTTCGCGCTCTGCTGAGATCTGAAGACACTGTCCGCAATAATATGAAGCACTTCCCGCCCTTTGACACCACCGGCTTCCGCAGCTGTCAGATCACAGCCATTGAAAGCCTGGAGCGGTCTTTTGCGGAAAATCGTCCCAGGGCGCTGGTTCAGATGGCTACTGGTGCGGGCAAGACCTTCACAGCCATTACAGCGGTATACCGTCTGCTGAAATACGCCAAAATCAAACGAGTTCTCTTTTTGGTGGATACCAAGGGTTTGGGGGAACAGGCGGAACGCGAATTCCTGGCCTACCGTCCCAACGACGACAACCGCTCTTTCTCGGAGATCTACGGAGTGCGGCGGCTGAAAAGCTCCTACATCCCCCAGGATGTGCAGGTGTGCATCAGTACAATCCAGCGGATGTACTCCATCCTGAAAGGGGAGGAGCTGGACGAGTCAGCGGAAGAAACCTCTTTCAATGAGTTTGCCTCGGCGGACCGCCAGGCAGCCAAAGAGGTGGTCTACAACGAGAAGTATCCGCCGGAGTTTTTCGATTGCATCATCGTTGACGAGTGCCACCGCTCCATCTACAACGTTTGGCAGCAGGTGCTGGACTACTTCGACGCCTTCCTCATTGGCCTGACCGCCACACCGGACAAGCGCACCTTTGCTTTTTTCAATGAGAACGTGGTCAGCGAATATTCCCGGGAGCAGGCGATCATTGACGGCGTTAATGTAGGAGAGGACATCTTCCTTATTGAGACTCAGGTGACCCAAAGCGGCGCTCATATTATGAAGCAGGTCATCGAGTGCCGCAACCGGCTTTCGCGGGAAAAACGATGGAAGCAGCTGGATGAAGATGTAGACTATCGGCCCACCCAGCTGGACCGGGACATCGTCAACCCCAGCCAGATCCGCACGGTGATTCGTACCTTCCGGGACAATCTGTTCACTGCGCTGTTCCCGCGGCGGACGGAAGTCCCCAAAACCCTGATCTTTGCCAAGACTGACAGCCACGCCGATGATATTGTTCAGATTGTCCGGGATGAGTTCGGCGAGGGAAACGAGTTCTGCAAAAAGATTACCTACTCCGCCGAGAACCCGGAAGGGGTACTCAGCGATTTCCGAAACAACTATAACCCACGCATTGCAGTCACGGTGGACATGATCGCCACCGGCACCGATGTCAAGCCCATTGAGTGCCTGGTCTTTATGCGGGATGTGCGCAGCAAGAACTATTTTGAACAGATGAAGGGCCGGGGCACTCGCGTGCTCGGCAAGGATGACCTGCAAAAGGTAACTCCTTCGGCCACTGAGAACAAGGACCACTTTGTTATTGTGGACGCGGTGGGCGTCACCAAATCCAGAAAGTCCGAAACCCGAACCCTGGAGCGTAAACCCTCAGTTTCGCTGAAAGAACTGATGATGACGGTGGCTCTGGGGGCCAAAGATGAGGACACCTTGACCTCTCTTGCCAACCGGGTGATCCGCCTCAACAGCCAGATGAGCCCCGGCGAGCGGAAGGAGTTTGCCCAGGTGGTTGGTGTTCCGGCCAGTCAGCTGGCAGAGAAGCTGCTGGATGTCTTTGATGAAGATATTCTCGCCGCCCGGGCCCGGGAGCAGTTCCGCACCGCGCAGCCCACTGGGGAGCAGACGCAGACGGTGCAGCGGGAGGCAGCGGCTCAGGCCGCCGCGCCCTTCTGCCGCCCGGAAGTGCGTGACTTTGTCGAGAATGTCCGCCGCAGCCATGAACAGATCATCGACACCACCAACCCGGACACCCTGCTCTTTGCGGGATTTGACGCCCAGAAGGAGGAAAATGCCGACCTTGTGATTCAAACCTTCCATGAATTTATTGAAGAGAATAAGGACGAGATCATTGCCCTGCGCATCCTGTACAGCCAGACCTACCAGGATCGGCCCATGGCCATTGAGAAGCTGAAAGCCCTCTATGAAAAACTGCGGAGCCGGGGTGTGACCATCGAGCGGCTATGGGATTGCTATGCCATCAAGAAGCCGGAAAAGGTGAAAGGGAAGGGAACACTTCGCCAGTTAGCTGACCTGGTGTCTATCATCCGGTTTGAGATGGGAGAAGCAGAGGGTTTACAACCCTTCGCCGATAGGGTAAACTATAACTTCCAGCAATGGACCTTCCGCCGTAATGCCGGCGCAGTGCATTTCACCCCGGAACAGATGGAATGGCTCCAACTAGTGAAAGACCATATCGCCGTCTCTCTGAGCATCCAGCCGGAGGACCTAGACTTAAGTCCCTTTGACCGCAGGGGCGGCCTGGGGCGGTTCTATGAGGTATTCGGGGAACAGTATGAGGCGGTTTTGATGGAAATGAATCGGGAATTGGTGGCGTAAGAATGGAGAGCTTTAATGTCTACTGATTGGAAAACTTATGAACTGGGGACGTTGCTTCCTTATGAGCAGCCAACTGCTTATATCGTTGAATCGACAGACTATAATGATGATTATCCAACGCCGGTTCTGACTGCTGGCAAATCATTTATTATTGGGTATACCAATGAAACATCTGGTATATATAAATCTCTGCCTGTGATAATCTTTGACGATTTTACAACATCGTGCCAGTATGTTAATTTCCCCTTTAAAGTAAAATCGTCGGCAATGAAAATTTTATCCCCAAATACAGAATTGGTTTTGCCTAAATTTATATACTACCGAATGAAGGTAATTCAATTCGATCATAGCACACATAAACGATATTGGATACAACAATATTCAAAAATAAAAGTTAAAGTTCCATCCATCCCTGAGCAGGAGCGCATTGTCTCCAAAATAGAGGAGCTGTTTTCCAAGTTGGATGCTAGCGTGGCGGAACTGCAAACCGCAAAGGAAAAGCTGAAGGTCTACCGTCAGGCGGTGTTGAAAGAGGCGTTTGAAGGTAACCTTTCTAAGCGATGGAGAGGTCTACATAATATCTCTCCGCAAGATGATTTTTTGAGTATTTGTAAGAGACATCAATGCTTTAAAGATACCTCCGGAGATGAAAATGAGTTAAAACTGGATTTGCCAGATGGATGGTTAAAAGTCCGTATTGGTGATGTTTTTGATGTAGAAGTTGGCGCAACTCCTAAACGTTCAGTCCCTGAATATTGGAACGGTAACATTAATTGGGTAAGTAGCGGCGAGGTACATTTTAATACAATCACTGAGACGAAAGAAAGAATTACTGAATCCGGGCTGGCTAACTCATCTACAAATTTGCACCCTGTTGGAACCGTTATGCTGGCTATGATAGGAGAAGGAAAAACAAGGGGTCAAGCAGCTATTTTGAATATCGATGCAGCACATAACCAAAATACAGCAGCTATATTGGTTTCTCAAACACCTTGTGAGCCAAAATATATCTATTATTTTCTCCTTTTGAACTACGAAAATACCAGACGAGTTGGTTCTGGCAATAATCAGAAGGCATTAAATAAAGAGCGTGTTCGTGCGTTGCGTTTCCCATTTACATCGTTCAAGGAGCAGAAAGTGATTGTTGAGGGCATAGAGTCTCGCTTATCTGTCTGTGATAGTATTGAGCAAACTGTTGACACCTCTTTACAACAGGCAGAAGCCCTGCGGCAGAGCATTTTGAAACAGGCCTTCGAGGGAGGATTATAAATGCCAAGTAATTCAACCGATTTGTTGTTTCGCCACATTACACAATATCTCTTACCTAAACCGAATGAGAAAGCTCTGATCTATCACTATACTTCCCCGTCCGGCTTAAAAAGTATTTTGGAGAATCAAATTCTGTGGGTTTCTGATTTCGCATTTTTAAACGACAAAAGTGAAAACCGATATTTATATGAAGTTCTAGAAGGCGTCTTGAAAAATTTCAAGCTTTCTTTAGAACTCAATTCGGATTTTCTGGATGAATTAACCCAAATACTGAACCAACGTGCAGATAGCATCCCAGACAATTATTATAGATATATCTGCTCGTTTTCCTCAAATCCGGATTCGCTGTCTTTATGGAACTATTATACCAAAACAGCTACCGGAGCAGGATACAACATCGGTTTCGATTGGAAACTTCTTCTGAGCAACACCAGCGCACCAATGGAGCAAGAGATAAACTGTGGCAAGGTTCTCTATGAACCAAATGAACAGGCAAACCTGCTCGAAATTACGGTTGTCGGATATAATGCTGCCTATGCGTCCGCATCTTCACCAGAAGAAAAAAGCCAGATTTTAACCGAACTAAAGTCATGCTTGGACATATTGTCGGCATACATAAAACACCCCGCCTTCATAAACGAAGAAGAAATCCGTATTTGCATCACACAGAAAAAGAATTCTTCCCGTTCCAGAAATGCCAAATACCGTGAGTCGAACGGCATCATGGTTCCGTATTTGCCGATAAAATTTCCTGTCGATGCAGTCAAATGCATAGGCGTTTCCCCGACAAATGCAAAAGAGCTTTCTGCCTACGGTATTTCAGGTATGCTTATGGATCTAGGATATGTAAATGTTAAAGTTATCCATTCCGGAATACCGTTAAGAAACTAGGAGAACAAAAATGTCTGAACAAACAGCAAGCATAATTTCCAAGGTCTGGGGCATGTGTGGCCCGCTGCGGGACGACGGCGTGTCCTATGGCGACTACCTGGAGCAGCTCACCTACCTGATCTTTTTGAAGATGTCCGACGAGTACGCAAAGCCGCCCTACAACCGTCAGACCGGCATCCCGGCGGGCTGCGGCTGGGCGGATATGAGCGACCTCAAGGGCGCAGAGCTGGAGGAAAAGTATAAAACCATCCTGGAGACCCTGGGGGAGCAGGGCGGCACGCTGGGCAAAATCTTCAAGGGGGCCACCAACAAGATCAACAATGCCGCCATCCTTTACCGCATCGTCCAGATGATCGACAAGGAAAAATGGGTCTCCATGTCCACCGATGTCAAGGGCGAGATCTACGAGGGCCTGCTGCAAAAGAACGCCGAGGACATAAAAAGCGGCGCGGGCCAGTATTTTACCCCTCGGCCGCTGATTCAGGCAATGGTGGAGTGTGTCCGCCCGGAGCCCATGAAGACCGTGGCCGACCCTTGCTGCGGCAGTGGCGGATTTTTGCTGGCGGCCCAGGGTTATCTGGCCGACCCGCAGCACTATAACCTAGACCGGGAAGCCAAGGAATTTTTGAAAAAAGAGGCCTTCCGGGGCTGGGAGATCGTGCCCACTACCTTCAAGATGAGTCTGATGAACCTCTACCTCCACAACATTGGTGACCTTTACGGTCAGGTGCCCATCACCCTGGGGGATGCCCTGCTCACCGACCCCGGCGAACGGTTCGACTATGTGCTCACAAACCCGCCCTTTGGCAAAAAGTCTGCCCTGACCTTCACCAACGAGGAAGGGGAACAGGAGGAAGAGGACCTGGTCTACAACCGGCAGGACTTCTGGACCACCAGCTCCAACAAGCAGCTCAATTTCCTCCAGCACATCAACACCCTGCTGAAACCCACCGGCAAAGCGGCGGTGGTGGTGCCGGACAATGTTCTCTTTGAGGGCGGAGCAGGCGAGACCATCCGCAAGAAATTGCTGGAGACCTGCGACCTCCATACCATCCTGCGGCTGCCCACCGGTATCTTCTATAAACCGGGTGTCAAGGCAAATGTAATCTTCTTTGACAAGCGCCCCGCCAGCCCGGAGCGACAGACCAAAGAGGTTTGGGTATACGATCTGCGAACCAATATTCACTTTACCCTCAAGCAGAACCCCATGACCTTCGGGGATTTGGAGGACTTTATTCAGTGTTATCATCCGGAAAACCGGCACGAACGCCATGAAACCTGGAGCGCGGAGAACCCGGAAGGCCGCTGGCGGCGCTTCACGGTAGACGAGATCCTTGTCCGGGACAAGACCAGCCTGGATATTTTCTGGATCAAGGACAAATCCCTTGCCGACCTGGACAACCTCCCCGCCCCGGAGGAACTGGCTCAGGATATCATGGAGAACCTGCAAGCGGCCATGGACGGGTTCGGTGAACTACTGGCCGCATTGAAACGGTCATAAAATAAGGTCAAGAAAAAGAGCTGCACACCCGCCGGTGTTATCCCGGAGAGTATGCGGCTCATTACTTTATAATAAGGTATATGATTGTCTTTTATAACACAAGATTGTATGACATGATACGATGTGACATAAAGCAGTGTGACGTGATACGACACGAGATGGTATGGCGTGAGATGATACGAGATAGCAAAACGTGGCGTGGCGTAACATGACGTGACACAAAAAACAACAAGAGAGCACAAAACAAAATAAAAGGGATTGACAAGTTCGGACGTGTGAGAACGATCTAATGGCGCGGCTAACGGCGCAAACGCCTATTGACAATGCGAAGGCGTTGCAATATAATTGAAGAAAGGAGGCGAAAGACATGGATTTGACTGGTTTTGTGGCGTTTGACTTTTCCCAGGGGGTGCCGTATTTTTCTATCACTTCAAACGGCTTGACTTTCAACAAAGCTGTCGCAATGAAGCTGGGCCTCCCTGCGTATGCGAGACTTTTGATCAATGCAGAAGCAAAGCAAGTGGCCTTGCAAGCGTGCGAAGAAACGACACCACAGGCGATCCAATTCTATCGGCAAAAGAAAAACGGAGTTTTTTCGGTTCGGTGGAATTCACAGGATCTATTAGCAACCTTCAAAGATTTGTTGCAATCAGATTTGCAGCATGGTTTTCGAGTTGATGGCAAATTGGTCGAACCTGGCCTGATGCTTTTTGATCTCGAAAATGCCCGACCTCTTGACTGATAGCCAATTCGGCTATTGGAATAAAAAAGCACTCTCTGAACAGTTGCCGCTGTTCAGTAGAGTGCTCATGCTTGACAAGTTAGCGCAGAAGCTCTAACTAATCCCTAGACAAGATCAGTTTACACATGATGGCATTGACTTGTCAAGCAAATCCTGAATTCTCCTGCAATTCGTTTGCTGGGAGTTTGGAGTCTGCTTGAAAGGAGGAATGTGCATGCGTAAACATCATGAGCCTGAAAAGGACGAATTCGTCTACTCGACTTATATCACATTGCGAAATGGTCGTCGCCTGTATGCTAGACAGTGTGGCTTGAAAGCGTTTCGTTTTCGGCCCTCGCCGCGCCAGGATGATGGCGATAACAATGACCTGTAAGAATTAACTGTCCGCAGGGGTATCATGTGCAGGAGCTTCACCCCTTTTATTAATTTGAATAAAAGGGAGATTTTATATGAATACTAGAAAAACATCCAAGGCTGTTGCTTCCAAAGCTGCACGTACATTGCGTAGTAAGAGCGCGTCTGTGACTCAAAAACGACTTGCAGGCAGTGCACTTTCTCAGGCAAACAAAGCGCATGGAACCGGCAAGAAGATGGAGACACTTGCTTCCTCGGTTCTGAATGGCAAAAGGTATGCCAGCAAAACAAAGACTTTTGCAGGAAGTGTATTATCGCAGTCTGACAGAAAACGATAAGGCAATAAAGCCTTGAATTAGGAAAAGCCCCTAGTTTGTTGAACCGAACCAGTAAAAACGGACAATAGACAAAACGCCCCCTGTGTAGGAAAATAAACCTATACAGGGGGTGTTCGTATGTCCAGACAAAAATACACACATATTCAAGTGAAAGAGGAAGAAATTCTGTAAGCGCCTCACAAAACAGTGTACTTGACAACAGAAAAGGACCGGCCAAAGCCGGTCCCCTAGGTTACTCCTGTTCAAAACAACTGCGCATGTAGTTGCTCCAGGGCATCAAGTCCTTGAGCAGTTCAGGATGCTGGCGGAAGTCCATGGAGGGAAGGTTGGACAGCACAATGTGCAGGTATCCCCGCTCAGACAGACCGTTGGCACCGGCTGTTTCCACCAGGCTGTAAATCACAGCACTGGCTTTGGCTCCTT
>ERZ1090868.1621-NODE-1623-length-11829-cov-8.003907_pt1 | contig 11829 bp, 10 predicted proteins | sample MGYA00478475_ERZ1090868 | MGnify/ENA primary metagenome ERZ1090868 (study PRJEB33644, sample SAMEA5815747) | chicken gut metagenome | biome: Chicken; feature: Gastrointestinal Tract; material: Caecum | place: Ireland | collected 2019-01-01 | study: A study of...
ATTCTCCTCTCTGTATGCCCTCCGCATCCGCGGATCCAGCCATGCGCACAGAAGATCTGTCAGCAGGTTCACCGCGATGACTACCGTTCCCATAAACACAGTCAGTCCCAGTATCAGTGTATAGTCTCTGTTAGTAATGGAACTTACGAATTCTCTCCCGAGACCGGGAATCGTGAAAATACTCTCTATGACAAAGCTCCCGGTCAGCAGGGAAGCCGACGCAGGCCCCGCATAGCTGAGCACCGGGAGATATGCGTTCTTCAGCGCATGGGTAAAGATCGTCCTCCATCTTCCCAGCCCCTTTGCCCGCGCAAAGAGCACGTAATCCTTCTGAAGCTCTGTCCTCAGCGTATTGCCCGTCAGTCTGGAGATCACTGCCATCGGATAGAGAGAAAGCGCCGCCGTCGGAAGGATGTAGTGAACAGGGGACAGCAGCCCGGAAGCAGGGAGCAGTCTCAGCTTCACACTGAATATGAGCATCAGCAGGATCGCCGCGGCGAAGCTGGGGATCCCTGCGGCAAGCATGCTTCCTGCCGAAATAAGCTCTCTCAGTGCACGGCTCTTCGCCACTGCCCTTATGATCCCGAGCACAGTCCCCAGGATCATCGCCGCGGCAAGCGCTGTGATCCCAAGGGATGCCGTGATCGGCCATGCCCTGCCGATGATCTCCGCCACCTCTGTTCCGGGATCCTGATATGAGATGCCCAGATCTCCCCGGAGCAGACTGCCCATATATGTGACATACTGCTCGAACAGGGGCTCATTCAGTCCGTACTCTTCTTCCACTGCCTCCACCACCTGGGTTGAGACTCCTCCCCGCTGGAAAGGGCTTCCCGGAATGAGCCGGACAAGGAAGAACGTCACCGTGGCAAGCACAAAAAGAGAGAGAACGCCTGTCAGTATCCGTTTTAATGTATAGCGCAGCATCTCTCTCACCTCCTGTTCTTCCTCTTCCGTATTCTTCCGCCGTAAGAATCATGAAAAGTCCATACGGCTGAGCTCCTCGATCTCTTCTTTCCGTGTCGCCCAGCTGGTCACAAATCTTACGACCGTGTGTGTCTCGTCTGCCTTCTCCCAGAAGCTGAACACCACATGCTCTTTCAGTCTCCTGACCGTACTGTCCTCCAGAATGACGAACTGCTGGTTCGTTGGCGATTCCCAGGCAAAGGTACATCCCTTTTCCTGCAGCACCCGCTTCAGCTCCTCCGCCCTCTCGATGGCATGGCGGCTGATGTCAAAATACAGGTTGTCAGTAAACAGCGTGTCGAACTGAATCCCCAGCAGCCTCCCTTTCGCCAGGAGCGCGCCGTGCTGCTTTACCGACGTCAGGAAATGTCTGGGTGCCTTCTCCGGGAACACGACTGCCTCACCGCACAGGGCGCCTACCTTGGTGCCTCCGATATAAAACACATCGCAGAGCTGCGCCACATCCTGCAGGGTCACATCCGTGTCGCTGCTCATGAGCCCGTAGCCGAGACGCGCGCCGTCCAGGAACAGCGGGATCTCATACTCTCTGCAGATCTGTGAGATCTCCTCCAGCTCTTTTCTGCTGTAGAGAGTTCCCAGTTCTGTAGGATGAGAGAGATAGACCATCCCCGGAAACACCATATGCTCATGGTTGGCATCCTGATAGAAGCCTTCCAGATACTCCTTCAGCTCTCCCAGATCGATCTTGCCCGAGTGGTGGGGTATAGTGAGCACCTTATGTCCCGTGTACTCGACCGCCCCGGCCTCATGTACCGCCACGTGTCCTGTATCCGCCGCAACGACGCCCTCATAGCCTTTCAGCATGGCGTCGATCACGACCGCATTCGTCTGGGTCCCGCCCACCAGAAAATGGATCTCTGCCTCCGGACATCCGCACTCTCTTCGGATCTTTTCCCTGGCGCTCTCACAGTAGGGATCGGTCCCGTAACCCGACAGAGGTTCAAGGTTTGTCTCTGTCAGCCGCTTCAGCACCTCGGGATGCGCTCCCTGTATATAGTCATTTTCAAAAGAAATCATCGACATTTCCTCCAATAAACCTTCTATAATAAATCTTCCGTCTCAGCTGTCACCTTACAGGTAACTGTCCGCACATTACACGCAGGCATGGCGATACAGTTTCCTATCCCGGGATGCGGTGTGAACTGTAATCCTACAGGTCCAGATCCTCAGCAAACGCGTCCATCAGGCTTCCGTACCCGTAATAATCCACCACATATTTCAATCCGTCGACCACTTCTTCCTGGGAGTAGTCGTGCTCCGCAAGAAATTCCTCCGTCTTGCCGCTCAGCTTCTCATAGAACAGCAGCGCCATCTCGAAATATGCCTGACCTCCTGTTTCCAGGCCGTCCACCAGGATGTTCTCCGCCTCATTGATCTTCCCGTCGTCGATCATAGAGAGCAGCTTCCTGTACAGTTCCATGACCTCAAGAGAGATCCCGTCATCATCATCCTTGTCTATATCCTGATTAAAGATCAGTTTGATCAGCGTGCGCACCCACTCATGCACGATGCGCATTACATAATCTTTCTGTTCGATCAATGCTCCATCCTCCGAAAATCTTATTCTGCCTTATTCCGTCAGCGGCCCTTTCTCCGCTTTCTTCGCTTTTATCATCAGCATCATGGGGCGCCTCATCTCATCCGCCATCCCCGGAATCCCCATCATCTCCTCTGACGGCTCCGCCTCTTCCACTGCCTGGACAGTAAAGCCTGCGTCCAGCACTCCAGACATGATCTGGGTCAGTGTATGGTGCTGTTTCATGACCTGACAGCCAAGAAAGTTCGTTCTCCGTTCTCCCGGATAGAAATAATCGTCCACAGGCCAGTACAGAGGCTTTCCGTCTTCTCCGCAGATCCATTCCTGTCCCACGCCGGCGGTAAACACCGGATGCTCCATATTGAATAGAAATGTTCCGCCCGGCTTCAGCGTCCGGAACACTTTTCTGAAAATCTCATCCAGATCGGCAATATAGTGGAGCGCCAGATTTGAAACGACGCAGTCCCACGCAGCCTCGGGGTAATCATACTCCTCCAGGGCGCAGACCCTGTAAGTGATCTTCGGATCGCCGCTGCGCTTCCCGGCCTCCCCGATCATCCGGCTGCTGAGATCGATCCCAAGGACCTCCTCTGCTCCCTGGCTGACCGCGTAGGCGCAGTGCCAGCCGTACCCGCATCCAAGATCCAGCACCTTTTTGCCCTCAAGCGGAGGAAACAGCTTCTTCATCTGATGCCATTCGCCCGCCCCGGACAGGCCTTCCCTGCTGCGGCTCATCTGCGCATATCTTTCAAAAAAATCTTTGTCATCATATTCGTTTCTCATTGCAGTCTCCATACTCCGTATCATCTTCTGAACCAACAGGCAGCGCACAGATGCCCCCGCTCACTTCGATCTCATTCCGCTGCCCCTTTTTCAACGATACTCTCCCATCATACCTCAATTCACACATCGAATCAACCGGTACATAAAAGATCCCGGTACAGTAACAGTTCAGCCCGCACCATTCGCAAAGCCGCACATACGTGCTCCTGCGGCTACGCCGCTCCTTTGCTCATATACGGGCGCTCCGCTCAGGAAACCGGCATCAGAGTAGAACATATTCTCAGTCTTTTTCTCCGCCTCCTCTGCAGATCCGACAGGGCAGGAGCATACAGATCCCCGCCAGTCCCGCGAGCAGAAAGAACGTCCATATAAGAGGATACTGATATTGAAAATAAGACAGCCTTTCTTCCATGTACCTGCGGATCAGGCACAGGATCCCGCTTCCCGCCGTCAGGATGAGCGCTGCTGTGAGCAGACAGTAGCATCCGCCCTCTGCCAGGAACATCCTCCGTTTCTGCTTTCTGGTCATTCCGATGCTCTCCATGATCTCAAGTTCCCTCCTCCGTGACAGGATCCCCGTGATCATGACATTAAAGTAATTCGTAAATCCCGCAATCAGAAGCACCACACTGATGCTTCCCAGGATCAGCCGGCTTCCTCTGATCTGCGCCGCTGCCTCTGCCATCAGGTCTGACCTGCTGATACAGAAGATCCCCGCCTCGCCGGTATCCTCATCAAACCCAGTCCCTGTCATACCGGCACGCCTCCGGTTCTCCCCGGAGACGATTTCATTGATCTGACTTTTGATCACAGGCTCCTTCTCTTTCTCCACACTCAGTTCCATGTAGAGTGTTTTCTTCTCCGTGGGGAGCTTCTCAAATCCCTTTTCACTGATCAGAAAATACAAATTGCACTCCGCGCCGTGCCAGGTCTGCCGGATCTTCGGGAAACCCTCCCCCTGATTGTCAAGATAACCGCTGAGCAGGAATGTATCCGAACTCTTTCCTTCGAAGACGTCCTCATACCCGCCTTCTTCACGGATCATCCGGTTCCGTTCCAGAGCCTCTTCTCTTGAGACAAGGCTGGTAAAATACACCGGTTCTCCCACGCTGTCCTCCGCCATCTTTTCCTGCTCCCGGGAGAGTACATGATTATGAAGGATCAGAACCCCAGTTCCGTTTTCCAGTGAGTCCATATCCACCGGAAGGTCCTCTGCCTCCACATAGTCCTTCAGTTCTCTGATCTCTTCATCGGACAAGATCTGGATCACGTTCGGTTCCGGACTTTCGATCCATTCAGTATTTTCGGAATAATCATATCCGATGCTTCCCTTCTCCGGTTCTCCCCCCGACACCACAAAATTTGGATCCGTCACCAGGGGCCTTATCCCGATTCTGGACATTACAGCATTCATGTACGCCCCTTCCATAATATAAGACTGCTCCCTTTCCACACCGTCAAGTCCGAGAAGCTGCTCCCTCACCTCTCCGGAAATAGGAGAAAATCCATCATAATCATTGTCATACAGAAGAAAAATATTATCTCCTTCCGTGAGCATGGGATCCTCTCCAGCGTCACGGGACTGATATTCCCTTCCGTATCCTGATTCCTGGCCCGGATTCCCGAACTGGCCGGCGATCAGGAAATCCGGCCGCTGCTCGATCACGTGGACATAATCACTGCCGTCCGTGATCACCACTGCCCCGAGAAACGCTTCCGCTCCCAGGAACAGAGACAGCACGGTAAGGACAAATCTGCCTCTGTGCCGCGCCAGGTTCTGCCATGCCATAAACAGGATCTCCGACCCGGCGCTCCGCCGCCTGTATCTTCTGACAGGAGCTTTCTTCTCTCTGTTCTTCCCTTTTTTCCGCCTCTTATGCTCAAGTCCGGTATAGTGCATCGTTTCCGCGCAGGACTCTCTCGCCGCCTTATGGATCACGCCTGCGGAAGCTATGAAAAGCAGCAGTGCCGCAAAGAGCACGGACACTGCCAGTATCCCCGGCCGGAAGATCTGTAGCCCTTCCGCACCGCCGTACCGGCTCAGGTACTGTTCCCCCAGTATCCTCGGGAGAAGGAACAGAAGAAGTCCTGCAGACAGAGCTGCCCCGCTGATCACTCCCGGGATCAGCGCACGAAAAAGCTGTCCGTAATAGATCCTGCGGATCTGCTTCTCTGTGGTCCCGATCACATGGAGGAGCCCCATCTGCCGGACGTCTCCCGCCATGGAGATCTGCATCACGTTATGGATCAGGAAGAACATCCCGCTCAGGATCACCAGGGAGCCGAACGCAGCCATTCCATACCCGCCCATCATCTCATTGACCGCCTCATAGGCATAAGTATCCGATACAGTGATCTTCTGGGCAGAATCTTTCATGGGCACGTCCGCGTACATCCGCTCTTCCGCCTCACGCCAGTCCATCCCGTCCGACTGCCGGAAAAGAATATCCGCCTCCGCATCCACATTGAATCCCCAGTCCTCCAGCTTCGCCCGGGAGATATATCCCGGAGAGACCTCTTCTGTATCCTCCGAATAATCTGTAAACCAGCCGCTGAGGCGAAAGGTCTCCGTCTCCGTCCGGAACAGCCCGATAAATACCTTCAGGTCAATCTGCATTCCCTGCTCCGGTCTGTCGATCCCCAGCGCTTTCAGAGACCGGAGCGAGAGCATGATCTCCTGCTCCTGTTCCGGATAAGCGCCCTGGATGTCTGTATAGGCGGGAACTGCCATCTCCTCCCATGCGTCCCCATCCATCCACCGGACAACGCATACGGTCTCCGGTTCCTCTGACGACCTGTTTCCCGATGACAGCTCACCGGCTTCCGAGGACATGTCTCCCCCTTCTGGTGTCTCTGCCCTTTCTTCCGCTTCCCCCACGGTCACGCTTCTCCCGGCTCTGCTTATATATCCCAGCGTCCGCACTTTGGCAAACTGTGCACTGTCCGCGCCTGCGATCATTCCCGACGCCGCTGTCCCTGCTTTCCTGGCTGACCGGATGTATTCTGCCCGTATCCTGCCGTAGGAGATCCCGAATATTATGGTCAGCGTCACAATACTTAAAGCCACCGCTCCCAGAAGGATCCGATTCCTTCCTCTGTTGCACCGGGCGTATTTCGCAGAGAGCATCCGGATCACAGAGCCGTTGTCATTGGGAGTAAACTTTTTCTCTCTCATAAGACCTGCTCCTTCCCCGGCATATCCATGCTGTGTCCGCCGCTATGTCCATCGCGGTCCCCGCCGTTATGACCGGCACTATGTCCGTCACTGTGTCCATCGCTGTGTGCGCTGTCATATCCGCCGCTGTGCCCGCAGATCCGCCCGTCCTCCAGCCGGATGATCCGGTCCGCTGTCTGCGCCACTGCTTCCTGATGAGTCACCACCAGAACGGTCTGATGGAATCTCTGCGCACAGGACTTCAGAAGCCCTGCCACCTCCATACCGGTGACCGAATCCAGATTCCCTGTCGGCTCGTCACAGAGAAGGATCGCCGGTTTCACCAAAAGGGCACGGGCGATCGCTGCACGCTGCTGCTGTCCTCCCGACAGAGTCTCCGGCAGACGCTCCAGCTTGTCGTCAAGTCCCAGAAGAGAAACGATCTCCTCCAGAAATTCTCCGTCAATCTCTGCCCCGTCCAGACGCAGCGGGAGCACGATATTCTCATACACGCTCAGCACCGGGACAAGATTGTACTGCTGAAAGACAAAGCCGATATTCCTTCTCCGGAAGATGGTCCGCTCCTCCTTATCCATGTCTTTCAGACTGCTGCCCCTGATCCATACGCCGCCGGATGTCGGGACGTCCAGCCCTCCGAGAAGATTGAGAAGCGTCGTCTTGCCGCTGCCGGAAGTTCCGACGATTGCCAGGAACTCTCCGTCCTGTGCAGACAGAGACACCCCGTCCAGAGCATGTACCTCATAGGTATCCGTGATATAATATTTCTTCAGATTTACCGCTTTTACCATTTCCATAGTGACTGCCTCCTGTTCTGAAAGTAAAAAGCAAAAGCGGATTCTTACGATCCGCCTTTTCTGCTTTGCGCTCAGTATACAGGACATTTCTGACAATCTTCTGACAGCCCCGTATCTTTTTTATTTTTCGGAATGCTGATCTCCATCTGAAGTCCCGGCTCCATCCGTTTTGCAAGGAGGAATCCTCCGTGCCGGCTCACGATCTCCCGCGCAAGATAAAGCCCGATCCCGAAGCCCGCCTGGGTGGTGACCCGGTTTCCGCGGTAGAATCTGCGGAAGATCTGATTTTCCTCCCCGGGATCAATGCCAAGTCCGAAGTCCCGCACCCGGATCTTCGCGAACATTTCATTCTCCAGTACGGACAGCATGATCCGCCCTCCGGGCACGCTGTACTTTACTGCATTGTCCAGGATATTGCAGACTGCTTCCCCCAGCCAGTTGGCGTCATGGGAACAGACTGCTTTTTCCGGAAATGAGATTTCCAGACAGATCTGCTTCTCCTCCGCCCGGCTCTGGATCTGTCCCAGCACGTTCTTCACAGTCCCAAGAAGATCCGTCTCCTCCTTCCGGATCTGGATGATCCCCTGTTCCAGCCTGGACATCTTGATGAAGCTCTCTGTCAGGAAATTCAGCTTTCGCCCGCTCTCCTCCAGAGCAGCTGTATAATCGAGCAGCTGCTCTGTCCGTATCCGCTTCTCTCTGTCTGCTTCCAGCCGCTCCTTAAGAAGACCGGTATAGGTCTCCAGATTAGTAAGGGGCGTGCGCATCTGATGGGCGATCTCCGAGATCAGCTTCTGGATCTCATCCCTGCTTTTCTCCGCCTCATCCGCCCTTCCCTGGAGCATCTCCTGCACCCGCACGAGCTGATGCTCGATCCTTCCGTACAGAGTCTCTTCCCCGGAAGCTGACGTCTGCAGGATATGTCCTTCCATGATTTCCTCTGCCGCTTTTTCAATCTCCTTGAGTTCCTGCGTTCTCTGTCTTCTCTGGATCCGGTACATGACACCGGCGCCGATTCCCAGCCCTGCCGCCACCGCGGCAGTTATCTCAATCACCATTTCTTACTCTCCCATCCGGTACCCCAGCCCGAAGACGTTTCTGATATAGACCGGCCGGCTCATATCCGGCTCGATCTTCTTCCTCAGACGGCGGATCGTCACACTGACCGTATTCTCTGATACAAACTCTCCGTCCAGACCCCAGACCGCCTGCAGAAGATTGTCCATGGTCAGCACCTGCCCCTGATTTCTCATAAAATATTCCAGAAGCCGGTATTCCTTCGCCGTCAGACTGATCTCATTTCCTCCGAGGAGTACCTGCTTTCTCCCCGGATACAGTTCCAGATCCCGGCAGACAAGGATGCTGCCCTCGCTGTTCCTCCTCAGGACGACCTCGATCCGCTTCAGCAGCACTTTCATGGAGAAGGGCTTGACCACATAGTCCTCCGCCCCCACGTCAAAGGCGGTGAGCATGTCTCTCTCCTCATCTCTCGCCGTCAGGAAGACCGCCGGCGTGCTCCTCTTCTGAAGTTCCTCACTCTCTCTGCGCAGCTGCTGATACATCCGGACGCCGTCTCCGTCTGGAAGTCCGATGTCGATCAGAAGGAGGTCCTCCTTCCCGTCAAACTTACTGAGGGCCTCCTTCTTTGTGCGGGCGCATACCGTGTCATAGCCTGCGTCCCGGAGGGCGATCTCCAGCGCCTGATTTAACAGTCTGTCGTCTTCAATGATCCCGATCCGCATTTTCCATCACCTGCCTCATATACAGCCCTGCTCCCGGCTCTGCCTGCAGCTCCGTCATCCGTTTCCTTTCCGGACCTGCTGCCTCCTCTGCCAAAGAGCTCCGTGATCTTCTCCACCATAGCGTCCATGGAAGCTTCTTCTGCGATCTCAATCTGCATTCCATACTTTTCTGCTTCCCGCGCAGTCTGCTCCCCGATGCACACAGCGCGGACGCAGCTGTAATCCATCTCTCCCACTGCCCCGGCAAATCCTCTCACTGTAGAGCCGCTGGTAAATGTCACCGCGTCGATCCCGCCATTTTCCAGCATCTCCCTGACCTGCTCTCTCAGCAGAGGATTCACCTCGCAGACAGTGCGGTACAGAGAGATATCCTCGACTGTGAGCCCTGCCGCAGTCAGCGGCGGGATCAGATCCTCCGATCCCTGCTCTGCTCTGGCGATCAGGATATGGCTTCCCGCCTCTGCCTTCGCCGACAGCTCTCTTCCCAGATCTGCCGCACTGTACACCCCGGGCACAAGGTCCGGGAAGATCCCCCGCTCCGCAAGCGCTCTGCCCGTGGCGGATCCGATCGCTGCAATCTTTGTCTCCCCCGGACCGCAGAACAGCTTCCGCAGATCCATCCGCAGCTCTGCGAGCTGTTCAAAGAAGACGGATACTCCGATGGGGCTGGTAAACACGAGCCATTTTTCTCCGCTTTTGAGACAGAACCGCTCCAGAGCATCCTGCAGAACAGGGTTCGGAGAGATCGGTTCCGTGCGGATCGCCGGCATCTCGATCACCTGAGCCCCAAGATCGCGCAGACGCCCCGCAAGAGAAGAAATATTCTGTCTGGGGCGGGTGAGAAGGAACCTGCGGCCGCCTAAGATCCGGTCTTCCGCCCAGTGAAGTTCCCCCGCAAGAGCACATACTTTTCCTGCTACGATGATCGCCGGCGTGCCGCCCCCTGCCTGATCCGACTTTTCTTTCAGTGTTCCCACCGTGGCTGTCACCCGTCTCTGCCCTGCGGTCGTTCCCCGCTCCAGCACTGCGGCCGGCGTCTGCGGATCCATCCCTGCTTCCATGAGACCGTTCAGTATCTTCTCCATGGACGCCACGCTCATGAGGAACACCAGCGTCCCGTTCAGCTTTACAAGCGAAGCAAAATCGATGTTCAGCGTTCCGTCCTTTCGCGCATGCCCGGTGATGACATGGAAGGAAGATGTATGATCCCGGTGAGTGACAGGGATTCCCGCGTAGGCAGGCACCGCCACGGAGGATGTGATCCCCGGCACGACCTCAAAGGGAATCCCTGCCTCCTTGAGGACTTCCAGCTCCTCTCCGCCTCTTCCGAACACGAACGGATCACCGCCCTTCAGGCGCAGCACCCGCTTTCCCTTCTCAGCCTCCCGCACAAGGATCCGGTTGATCTCCTCCTGCGGGACAGGATGATTTCCGGAATGCTTGCCCACATAGATCGTCTCTTTCTCCGCCGGGATACGGCTTAGGATCTCCGGGCTGATGAGCGCGTCGTAGACGATCACGTCCGCTGTTTCCATCAGCTCCGCTGTTTTGACTGTGAGAAGTCCTTCGTCTCCGGGTCCTGCACCGGCGAGCCAGACCTTTCCTGTTTTATGATCTGAATTTTGTTTTATCATGTATTCTTCCCCATTATTCTCTGATTTTGCGGCAGCATGATGCCTGACGTACATTATAGCATTAATTATTTCCCTGGGGAAGAAGCTTTAATTATTCACCTGTTCGCATCTATTAGCGCAGGCTGAGGATGATTTGCGGAATATATTTGAATATATTGCTTTTGAACTTTTATCACCGGAAAATGCGGCAAAGCAACTGGAACGGCTGGAAAAGCAGATATGCCCTCACACCAACGGCTTGGTACAATAGAGGAAGATAATACGTAAGATAATACGCAAGTAAATGGAGATGTTTCCCGTTCAAAACCTGCTCCGTCCGGGAAACATCTCTAAAAAATCTTTTCCGCCCTGGATTCTACCGCCGGTAAGACCTGTACCAGAGTACAAAGAAGCAGATGAGCAGCGCCGCTACGACCGCGATAAGGATAGCCGTAAACCACAGGGGCTCTTCTCCCTCTGTTGTATGGCGCAGTATAGAAAGCAGAAAGGCTCCCAGCCCAGCTGCCAGACAGAGCAGCTCGCGAAACTTCTCTGCTTTTTTCTCCGCATTGTGTATTTTGTCCAGTTTCATGACACTCTCTCCTTTCTTATGAAAGAAAAGGCTATCGCTGTTGATCAGTGAAGGGTCTATGCTCTCAAATGTCACCGCTGTCTTTTCCGCCCTGGCGCACAGCTCTTTCAGCTCCTCTGCCTGTCTCAGTTCGTTCTCAAGTTCTTCAGAGCGTTTCTCCATGATCTCCGGCACGGTAGTCTTTCCCTTCTGTAGTTCTCCGATATCATGAATCGACACTCCAAGCGTCCGGAGAAGTTTGATCTTATCGAGAATCTCAACATCACCTGCGCTGTATTCCCGATAGTTATTCTGCACATTTCGCTGCGGACTCAGAAGCCCCTCCTGTTCATAGTACCGTATGTTTGCTTTCTTCAGCCCGGTGAGCTGTTCCACTTCTCTGATATTCATAGTCCTTTCCTCTCTTTCTGATTCTGACTGGATTTTACACCTTCAAGCCGCTTGAAGGTCAAGCAGTCTGCAAAGAATATTCTATTTTCAGTCATACAGAGAAAGAACTATAAAGCATGACAAGGCTTTCACTTCAGTCAGCCTGATATTTCTGTTCGAGATACTTCTGTTCGAGATACCTCAGGAACGGTCCCGCATCCAGGCCGTGTCCGGTCA
>ERZ1090868.1626-NODE-1628-length-11810-cov-6.789792_pt1 | contig 11810 bp, 9 predicted proteins | sample MGYA00478475_ERZ1090868 | MGnify/ENA primary metagenome ERZ1090868 (study PRJEB33644, sample SAMEA5815747) | chicken gut metagenome | biome: Chicken; feature: Gastrointestinal Tract; material: Caecum | place: Ireland | collected 2019-01-01 | study: A study of the...
ACGAGATGACGTCGAGTCTCGTGGGCTCGGAGATGTGTATAAGAGACAGGTCGGTGCCCCACTGGGTGGGGTTGCCCGACGCCGCCATGAAGGCCCGGGCCGACCGGTAGAGGGCATCCAGGGTCGGCAGGTCGGCGGGGGTGGCGGCGCGGACGGTCAACGGGGCAGACGGCATGGCAAAGGATCCTTTCTATTTCATGTTGGCACTGGCCAGCACGATGGTATCGTGTTCAAACTTGGACAGAAAGCCGGTCTTTTTGTAAAAGTGGGGCATCTTTTCGGCCACCCCCGCCCGGGTGTAGAAGGGGCTGTCGGGACCGATGGGCAGCGTCACGGTGCGCTGTTCCGCCGCCGACTGGTAGATGGCCATGATGAGCTCCAGCGTGTTGCGGCCCTGCTGCCCGTCGATGAGCAGCGGCGCGCCCTCGTCGATGGCCCGCAGCAGGTTATCGGCCAGGCCGGCGTGGCCCTCGTACTGCAGGGGCGGGATGGCCTCGTAGGCGGCGTTCAGTTCCGCCAGCAGGGCGGTGTTTTCCCGGGGAAAGCCGTTTTCCAGCGGGGTGTCGGCGCTGAAGGCGTGGGGAATCTCCAGGGTGGCCTTCTCGCAGGCGAAGGTCAGGCTCTGCTTCTGCCCGTGGCAGACCAGATTGGCCGAAAGCTGGGCGAAGCTGCCGTTTGCAAAGCGCAGCATCGCCATCGAGAGGTCCTCCTCCTCGCTGTTGGTGTGGGCCACGTTGCCCAGCATCGCTGTGACCTGGGTGGGCATGCCGGCCATCCAGGCCAGCAGGTCGATGTGGTGCACCGCATGCACGAAGGTGCAGCCGCCGCCCTCGGTGGCCCAGCGGCCCCGCCAGGCCAGGTCGTAATAGCTGCGGCCCCGCCACCAGAAGGAGTTGACCTGGGTGTAGAGCAGTTTGCCGGCGATGCCGCTTTGCAGCAGCTGTTTGGTGCGCCAGATGGGGGTCAGGCAGCGGCTCTGGGCCACCACCTGCAATTTGTGGCCGGTGCGGGCGGCGGCTTCGATCATGGCATCGCACTCTTCCAGCGAGGGGGCCATCGGCTTTTCCACCAGCACATGGCAGCCGTGTTCCAGCGCCCAGACGGTGATTTCCCGGTGGGTGTCGGGCGGGGTGAGCACCGCCACGATGTCACAGCCTGAAGCCTCGATGGCCTGCTTGTAATCGGTGTAGGCTGTGGCGTCCAGACCGGCGGTGTCGATGGCTTTCCGGGCGGATTCCCGGTGGTTGGCCACGATGCCCACCACTTTGGCCCGGCCGTCCAGCCCCTCAAAGGCGGCAATGTGGGTGGGGCAGATAGACCCCGCCCCGATGAGCAGGACTTTGTGCATGGTACAGCGCTCCTTTCAGGTTCCGTTGTGTGCGGGTTGGGTTTCCATGGCGGAAAGTTCCGGCATGACGGTGCGGCGCATGGTGAGGTAGCAGGCCAGCCCGCCGATGCAGTTGGAGATGGGCTCGGCCAGGAAGACGCCGTTGACCCCCAGCCCCGCCACCCGGGGCAGCAGCAGGGTCAGCGGCACCACGATGACCGCCTTGCGCAGCAGCGAGAAAAAGATGGCCATTTTGGCCTTGTTCAGCGACTTGAAGACACTCTGGCCGCTGAACTGGAAGGCCATCATGACAAACCCGAAGAAGTAGATGTGCAGCGAAGGCACGGCCGCCGCCAGCAGGTCGGGGTCCTGATTGAAGATCCTGATGAACCCCGCCGGGAACAGACTGATGAGCCCCCAGATGAGCAGCGTATAGCCGAAGCCCAGCTGGGTCATGAACCGGATGGCCTTACGCACCCGGGGCACCTGGCGGGCGCCGTAGTTGTAGCTAATGACCGGCGAGGCGCCGTCGGTGAGGGCCATGACGGGGGTCTGGGCGATCTGCCGCACCGAGTTGATGACCGTCATGACGCTGATGTACAGATCCCCGCCGAAGGTGCGCAGCGTGGCGTTGCAGGCCACCTGCACCAGGCTGTCGGTGAAGGACATGACAAAGCTGGAGGTGCCCAGCGCCGTGATGCGCCGGATGCAGGCCCAGTCGGGGCGAAAGCCCCGGAACCGCAGCCGCAGCTCGGTTTTGGGGCCGGTGAGGAACCGCAGCACCCAGGCCGCCGAAAGCCCCTGGGACACCACCGTGGCGATGGCCGCTCCCCGCACCCCCAACCCGCAGAGGAAGATCAGCACCGGGTCCAACACGATGTTGGTGGCGGCGCCCAGCAGCACGGTGAGCATGCCGATGCGGGCAAAGCCCTGGCTGTTGATGTAGGGGTTGAGCCCCAGGGTGGTCATGACAAATACCGTGCCCAGCAGATAGATGAGCAGGTACGCCGCGGCGTAGGGGTAGGTTTCGTCGCTGGCGCCGAAGAGGTAGAGGATGGGCTTGTGGAAGACCAGCCCCGCCACCGTGAGCACCAGCCCGCAGACCACCAGCATAAAATAGGCGTTGGTCATGATCTTGCCGGCGGTTGCTTCGTCCTTTTGCCCCCGGGCGATGGAGCACAGCGGCGCCCCGCCCACCCCGAACAGGTTGGCGAAGGCGGTGACCAGCGTGATAAGGGGAAAACACAGCCCCAGCCCCGCCAGGGCCAGCGTGCCCTCGCCGGGAATTTTGCCGATGTAGATGCGGTCCACAATGTTGTACAGAAGGTTGAGCACCTGGGCCACCAGCATGGGGGCGGCCACATCCAGGATGCCCCGGCGCACATCCCCTCGGGAGAAATCCACCTGCCCGCCGTGGTGATTGTCTTTTTGTGCCATCGTTGTATATCCATTCCTTTCCCTTATTTCCCGGTTTTCAGTATAGCACATTTCTTGCTTTTGGGTAAGCCGGATTGTTTTTGGGCGGCGGCTGTGTTACAATTTCCCCATGCACGGCGCAAGTGCCGGCACACCATAGAGGGGGCGTGTTTGCATGAACGTATTTGACATCATTGGCCCGGTGATGATCGGGCCATCCAGCAGCCATACGGCGGGGGCTGCCCGCATCGGCTACATTGCCCGGCAGCTTTTGCAGGCCCGGCCGGTGGCGGCCCGCATTGTACTGTACGGCAGCTTTGCCAAAACCTACAAGGGCCACGGCACCGACAAGGCGCTGATCGCCGGCATTCTGGGCATGGAGCCGGACGACGCCCGGCTGCGGTTTTCGCCCCGCATTGCTGCCGAGGAAGGGCTGGCCGTGACGCTGGAAACCGCCGAGGATACCGACCTGCACCCCAACACCGCGGTGATCACCCTGACCGACGAACAGGGCAGCGCCATGACGGTGCGGGGGGCCAGCATCGGCGGGGGCAACATCGTCATTGACGCCATCAACGGCATGCCGGTGCGCATCAGTGGCCAGCATCCCAGCCTGATTGTCCAGCACCGGGACCGGCCCGGCGTCATTGCCGAGGTTACCGACCTGCTGGCCGACCGGGGGGTCAACATCTGCAACTTTTCCCTGTCCCGCCGCCAGAAGGGCGGCGAGGCCGTCATGACCATCGAGATGGACGGCGGCCTGGATGAAGCCCTGGCCGACCGCGTGCGGGCCTTGCCCGACGTGACGCTCTGCGTCATGCTGCTACCCTGACCAACCAAAGGAGGCTACCCATGCCGGAAGAACTGAACTACCATACCCTGGCCGGACTGGTGGCGGCCGCCGAGGCCGCCGGCGAGCCGCTGTCGGCGCTGGTGCTGCGCCAGCAGGCCGCCCAGCTGGAACAACCCGAAGACCGGGTTTTTGCCCATATGCGGGAGAATTTCCGCGTCATGGCCGCCTGCATTGAGCCGGGCTGCCAGCCCGACCTGCGGTCGGCCAGCGGCCTGACCGGAGGCGATGCCTGTAAGATGCGCCGCCGGGTGGAAGAAGGCAAAACCCTCACCGGCCCGGTGCTGGGCGGGGCGCTCTACCGGGCTCTGGCCGTCAGCGAGCTGAACGCCGCCATGGGCCGGGTGGTGGCCGCCCCCACCGCGGGCAGCTGCGGCATTTTGCCCGCAGCGGTACTGACCATGCAGGAGCAGGGTGCCGACGAACACGCCTGCGTCATGAGCCTGTTCACCGCCAGCGCCGTGGGCCTGGTCATTGCCGAGAATGCTTGCCTGGCCGGGGCCCAGGGCGGCTGCCAGGCCGAGTGCGGCAGCGCCGCCGCCATGGCCGCCGCCGCGCTGGTGGAGCTGGCGGGGGGCACGCCCCAGATGCTGGACGACGCGGTGGCCATCGCCCTGAAAAGCCAGCTGGGCCTGGTGTGCGACCCGGTGGCGGGCCTGGTGGAGATTCCCTGCATCAAGCGCAACGCTGCCGGGGCCTCCATCGCCTTTATGGCGGCCGAGCTGGCCCTGGCGGGTATCGGCAGCCGCATCCCCGCCGACGAAGTCATCGCCGCCATGAAACGGGTGGGCAACACCATGCCCGCCGCCCTGAAGGAAACCGCCGAGGGCGGCCTGGCTGCCACCCCCACCGCCTGCCACCTGTGCAAACAGGTGTTCGGCTGAAACAGCACAGAAAAAGGCTCCCGCCGCGGCGGGAGCCTTTTTTTGGTGTTACAACAGCGTGTCGAACAGCCCCAGCATGACGGGCATGGTGATGAGCGACAGCAGGGTGGACAGCACATAGAGGGAACTGGATTTTTTCACATCGCAGTCATAGAGCTGGGCCATCGAGGTGATGGTGGCGCAGGCCGGGGTGATGGTGGCAAGGAACACCGTCATCAGCACCGATTTGCCGTCGGGGATCCAGCCCGCGGCCCCCACCGCCCACAGCACGGCCAGCACCGCCAGCGGGTAAACCAGCAGCCGCAGCGCGCAGGCCAGGTAGTAGCGGGTGGTGCAGATCAGCTGCCGCAGCGGGCTTTCGGCAATGGCCATACCGGCCAGCAGCATGCACAGCGGGCCCATCAGGTTGCCCATGCTGTCCATGGTGTCCAACACCGGGCCGGGCAGCGGAATTTTGAAGAGGTAGAGCAGCACCCCCGCCGCAATGGAAATCAGGTTCACATTGGTGAGGATGGTCTTCCACTGCAGGGCGCCCTGGCCCCGCAGCAGCACCACCCCGTGGGTCCACAGCAGCACCAGCTGCACGATGATGAAGGCGCAGGAGTAGATCACATAGTCCGGCCCCTGCAGCGCCTGCACCAGCGGGATGACCAGCGCCCCGGCGTTGCTGTAGATGGCGGTGGCCCGCTCGATGGCGTCCAGACCCAGCGGCTTTTGCAGCAGTTTGGTGAGCACCAGCCAGAACAGATGGATGCCGGCGGCGATGCCCAGGGCATAGAGCAGCCCGGTGCGCACCTGGGGGGTGTCCTCGATCTGGAAGGCATTGAGGATGACACAGGGAATAACCAGGTAGACCAGCAGCACCGACACCACCTTGCTGTCCGACGCGCGCAGCAGGCCGGTGCGCACCACGGCCACCCCCATGAGCAGGATCAAAAACAGCTCGACGATCTCCCGTGCGAGCAACAGGCTGACTTGCATAGTTTGTACGTCCTTTCTGGAAAACGCCAAAAAGAGAGATGCCGGCGGCATCTCTCTTTTTTGGTTGTGGATTACCCTTCCTGGGTGGTCAGCCGCGCAATGTGCAGCGCCAGGTAGGCGGTTTCCTCGTTGGGAAGAAAGACGCCGTATTTGCGCAGCACAAAGGTGCGGATTTTTTCGGCACAGGCGGTGGCTTCGGGGTAGCCCTGCTGCATCTGCCGGAACAGGAAGTCGTCCTGGCTGTCCATCAGCTTGCCGGAGAAAAACCGCTCGGCAAAAAATTGCAGATGGCTGATGAACCGGGAAAAGTGGATGCTCTCACTGTCCACCTTGGCGTGCATACTGTAAGTGACAATGTTGGTCAGCTCCCCGATGAGCCGCGCCGCCTGCATGGCATCGTACCCCGCGGCGGGGTCCTGCCGGGCGTTGACGATGTGGAAGGCGATGTTGCCGGCTTCCTCCTGGGGCAGGGTGACGTGCAGCAGCGCCTCGGCCCGCTGCAGCCCCCGCAGCCCGATTTCGTACTCCTTGCGGTAGAAGTGCTTGATCTCCCAAAAGACCCGGTTGGAGACCACAATCCCCTTTTGCTGCCGCTCCACCGCAAAATGCAGGTGGTCGGTGAGCATCAGGTAGATATGGGGCGACAGATGCACCCCCAGCGTGGCCTCGGCATCCCGGACAATCTCCTCGGTCAGGTCGAGATATTCCGGTGGGATGGAGGAAAACAGTTCCATCATGGGCTGGGCGTCCGGGTTGGACAACGGGATGAAAACCCGGTCCCCGGGCTGGCGGTCGATGGTCTGGCCGGGTTTGCGCCCGTAGCCGATGCCTTTGCCCAGCAGGATGGACTCCTCCCCGTTATCCTCCTGCACCAGCACCACACTGCTGTTCAGCACCTTGCGGATCTGCACCGCGTTCTCCCCCCTTTCCGCCCCCCTGCGGGGGTCAAGTCAGGTCTTCCCCGTTGGAGGCAATGACCTTTTTGTACCAGTAAAAACTGTCCTTGCGGCTGCGCGCCAGCGTGCCGTGGCCCTCGTCGTCCTGGTCCACATAGATGAAGCCGTACCGCTTGCTCATCTGGTTGGTGGACGCCGAAATCAGGTCGATGGGTGCCCAGCTGGTGTAGCCCCACATCTCGACGCCCTCGTCGATGGCCTTGCCCATCTCGGAAATGTGCTGGCGGAAATACTCGATGCGGTAGGGGTCGTGGATGGATCCGTCCGCCTCCACCGTGTCCTTGGCGCCGATGCCGTTTTCCACCACCATCAGCGGTTTGCGGTAGCGGTCATACAGCTCGATGAGGCTGTAGCGCAGCCCCTTGGGATCGATCTGCCAGCCCCAGTCGCTGGAAGGCAGATAGGGATTCTTGACGCCCAGCACGGTGTTGCCGGGGGTGCGCTCGGCGTTGGGATCCACCGACTCGGTCATCGTCATGTAGTAACTGCAGGAGACAAAGTCCACGCAGCCCGCCTTGAGGATGGCGCCGTCCCCCGGCTCGGTGTGAATGGTGATGCCCTTGCGCTCGAACATTTTCAGGATCAGGCGGGGGTATTCGCCCCAGACCTGGACGTCGGCATAGAAGAGGTTTTCCAGGTTCTTGGCCTGGGTGGCCAGCTCGTCGTCCGGCGCGCAGGTGCGGGCGTAGGTGGTCAGCTTGGTGAGCATGCAGCCCACCTTGCTGCCGGGAATGATCTCGTGGCAGTCCTTGACCACCAGGGCGCTGGCCACCAGCTGGTGGTGCAGCGCCTGGTAGCAGGTCTGCAGCATCCGGTCCTCCGGCACACGGGTGGGAATGATGCCCGCCGTGGTGAAGGGGTGCCGGATGATGCTGTCCACCTCGTTGAAGGTCAGCCAGTATTTCACCAGGTCCTTGTAGCGCACAAAGCAGGCGTGGCAGAACTTGGTGAAGCAATCGATGACCCGCCGGTCCACCCAGCCGTTGTACTTGGTGGCCAGGGCCAGGGGCATCTCGTAGTGGCTCAGCGTGACCAGCGGCTCAATGCCCAGGCGCCGCATCTCGGTGAAGAGGTCCTCGTAGAACTGCAGGCCCTTCTCGTTGGGCTCGGCTTCCTCCCCGGTGGGGAAGATGCGGGTCCAGGCGATGGAAACGCGCAGCATGGTGAAGCCCATCTCGGCAAAGAGGGCCAGATCCTCCTTATAACGGTGGTAGAAGTCGATGCCCCGGCGCTTGGGGTAGGCCGCGTCGCTGGGGTCGGCCATGGCCGCGGCGATGCTCTCGTCACTCATGGCCATATGGGCCTTGTAATCTTTTACATCGGTGTTGGGTTTGTAGGTGGCCACATCCGCCACGCTGGGGCCCTTGCCGTCCACGTTCCAGGCGCCTTCCACCTGGTTGGCCGCCACTGCGCCGCCCCAGAAAAATCCCTTGGGAAAACTCATACCGTTGCCTCCAGTTTCATCAGGGCCGCGCCGGGCGCGACCGTGCCCTCGGCCACCGGCTGTACGGCGAACTTTTCGCCGTTGGTGACCACGATGGGTGTGGTTACATCGTACCCTGCGGCCTTGATTTCGTCAAGATTGAATTTCATCAGCAGCTGGCCTTTCTTGACGGCGTCGCCGTTTTTCACCTGGGGCGCAAAGCCCTTGCCCTCCAGCTTGACGGTGTCCATGCCGATGTGCATCAGCAGTTCCGCGCCGTTCGAGCACACCATCGAGATGGCGTGCTTGGAGTCAAAGACCGACTCGATGCGGCCGTCCGCCGGGGCGTAGAGTTCGCCCTTGGCGGGCACCACGGCGATGCCGTCGCCCAAAATCTTCTGGGAGAACACCTCGTCCTTGACCTGTTCCAGCGGCAGCACGGTGCCCTGCAGGGGGCTGCAGACCACGCCGCCGGCCGGGGCCGCGGGGGCGGCGGAAGCGGCATTTTCCGGGACGGGCGCGGCGGCCGGTTCCTCAGAAGTTTCATCCTTGTAGAAGATGAGGGTCAGCACGAAGGAAGCCACGACCGAGATCACGAAGCCGACGATGGCCCACACGATGTTCATGCTGTTCTCGGCGTCGATGTACATGGCCATGCTGGCGATGCCGGGGCCGACGGCCGCGAACCCCTTGACACCCATGATGCCGATGAACAGGCCGCCGATAAAGCTGGATGCCACGACGGATTTCATGACCGACTTATGCTGCAGCGTAACGCCGTACAGCGCGGGCTCGGTGATGCCGAACAGGCCGGAGATACCGGCAGAGATGGCGGTGGAACGCAGGTTCTCGTCCTTGGTCTTGACGGCGACGGCCAGGCAGGCGCCGCCTTCGGAGATGTTGTGCGCCAGGGAGGCGGGCAGGTAGAGCATATCGAAGCCGGGGTCGGCGATGGAAGCCACCGCGTAGGGCACCAGCGCCTTGTGCATGCCCATGGAGACCATGAAGGGCAGGATCGCGGCGACCAGCGCCACGGCCAGCCAGCCCAGGGTGTTGTACAGCGCCAGGATGGCGGCGGTCAGCAGCGAACCGATGTTGTAGCCCAGGGGTCCCAGGATGAGCAGCCCCACCGGGAAGCCGACGGCGAAGCAGAACATCGGCACAAAGAACACGCGGATGGCCTTGGGGCACCACTTGTTGCACCACTTCTCCAGGAAGGACATGAAGATGACGATCAGGATGGAGGGGAACACCTGGCCGGTGTAGCCGATGTTCTGCAGCGTCAGGCCGAAGAACTTGGCCCCGCCCTCGGTGGCCAGCAGGGTGGCGGTGTTGGGGTAGATCATGGCGGCAGCCAGGGCCACGGCCACCAGTTTGTTGCAGCGGAACTTGGTGGCGGTGGTAAAGGCCACCAGCACCGGCAGATAGTACAGCGCGGCGTCCGCCACGTAGTAGAAGACCTTGTAGACCACATCGTCGGTGGTCAGGATGCCGAAGGTGGTGAAGATGGTCAAAATGGCCTTGAGGACGCCGGCGCCCGCAATGGCCGGAACCAGCGGCTGGAAGATGCCCACCATGTAGTCCAGGATGATGCCGCCGATGTTCTTTTTGCCCTCGGCGGCCGCCGGAGCGGCCTGGCTTGCCTGGAAGGTGCCCAGCTTGAGCAGTTCGTCATAGACTTCGATGACGTCGTTGCCGATGACCACCTGGCACTGGGGACCGCCGGTGATGACACCCATGACGCCGGGGGTCTTTTTCAGGCCCGCCACGTCGGCCTTGGCGGGGTCCGCCAGGGTGAACCGCAGCCGGGTGGAGCAGTGTTCCAGCTGGGAGACGTTCTTTTCGCCGCCCACCAGACGCAATACGTCGGAAGCGGTCTGCTTGTAGTTTTTCATGATGGTGATGAAACCTCCTTCTTGGGCTTTCCTTTGCCGGTCCTGGCCGGGGAAGGGCAAAAGAAAAAGGACCCAACAGAACAGCCCAAAGGCCCCCGCCCGCCTGCACGGCGAAAGGGGACATGCTGTTCCGTCGGATCCTGCCTGCATTACCAGTGACATGTCCAACTGATGATTCTGCATGCAAGTATAGCAAATTTTTTCCCGCAAATGCAATTCGGTTTTTACACAAATTTTATGGGGCAAATTTGTGCACATTTACGTCTGATTTTGTCTTTCACGCAACAAGTCCCCGCCGGGCAGCGGGGACTTGGGGGCTCATCCGGCGAAATCCGCCAGCAGGGCGTCGTGGGAGGGATACCCCAGGGCAATATAGTGCTCGTCCTCATACTCGACGGTGCCCTGGTCCAGCAGGCGGGAGGGGGTGTCATACTCCGCTTCCGTCTTGTTCAAGAAGACAAAGACCGGGCCCTCGGGCGCCGACTCAAAATGTTCGGCGGACTGCATCCAGGGGTAGAGGTTGTCGGGATTGGTGACGTCCTGGCCGGGCGTCCACACCCGCATGTCGAAGGCACCGTTGGACAGTTCCACCATGACGTTGGCATTCCAGAAGGTGGCATACCCCTCGGTGTAGCCGGCCACCCGCAGGGCGGCCACGGCGGCCTCCTGGCTGGCGGTCATGTTTTTGGGCCAGAGCTGGGTGTAGTAGTCGTTGCCGCACCACAGCAGCAGCGCCGCCAGCACCCCCAGCGCCGCGCCCCGCCACAGCCGACAGCGGGGCAGCCGGTAGAGGAAGTCCACCGCCACCGGGATCATGAGCACCACGGTGGAAATGTTGTACCGGGTGTAGTAGACCATATCGGTGAAGAGGTAGACCCCTTCGTAGCAGACCAGCCCGAAGAAGGAAAGCAGGGTGAGCACCCGCTCGGGCAGGGTGTAGCGTTCGGGATGGCGCACCAGCGAAATATAGGCGCAGACCACCACAAAGAGCGCCAGGAAGCAGAAGGCGTTATAGAGCAGCATGGGCGAGGTGACGTAGTCCCCCGTGCGGAAACCGAAACTTTCCAATAGGCCGAAGAAGAGCTGCTCCACCCGGGCGCCGTCAAAGGCAGTGAAGTGGATGCCCTCCTGGCTGGAATAGTGGTAGAGATAGCGCAGCCAGTGGGTGTTGACAAACCAACCCGCCAGCGCGGCGACCAGCGCCCCCAGGCTGCCGGTGAGAAGCCGCCGTTCCGGCAGGGCCAACCCCGGCAGGGTGGCGCCGGGGTCCCGGCCGGACCCCACAAAGGCGAGGCAGAGGGCCGTCAGGGCCAGCGGCAGGTAGAACACCAGTACCTGGCGCAGCCCGCCCAGACCGATGACAAAGGAAAAGACCAGCTGCACGGCCAGCCAGACGGCCCGGGTGCGGCGGTTTTCGCACCGGAGATAGCCGAACAGCAGCCCCAGGCAGAAAAAGCTGGCAAACAGATGGGTCGGGTAACTGACGGTGAGCAGCGTGATGCGGAAGTAAACGTCGGACAGCGGGGTGACGAGCACCGTGCCGATGGCCGGGAACAGATGCCCGATACCCGCCTGCCGGCAGAAGAACCAGCAGGAGACCAGCATGCCCAGCAGGATGATGGCGGTGCCGATGGTGCGCACCTGCAGCCAGTTGTCGAAAAACACAAAGAGCGGTGCAAAGACCAGGTGGTTGTGGAAAACCCGCAGCTCGGTGGAATAGAACCAGTCGGTGGCCAGCAGGGCATGTTCCTGCCGCAGATGGTAGCTGAGTACCAGGTCGCTGCACATATCGGAATCCAGCAGGTAGTACATCCGCCCCTGGATGACCTGCCAGGTGCGCAGGCAGGCAAACAGGAAACACGCCCAGGTAAGGACCAGCCAGGCAGTGTGCCAGGCTTTTTCCCGCCGGAGCACCGGGCGCGGCAGCGCCCCCAGGCGGGGTTTGGACAGGGTCAGGGATGGCATAGGGACTCTCCTTTGGGGCCGCCCGGGAGGGCGGCCGGTCCATACATTCTGTTTTTTCACTATAACATACAAAGTTCCTGTACTGCAAAAACCGCCGGGGGCTTTTCCTTTGC
>ERZ1090868.1630-NODE-1632-length-11776-cov-24.239655_pt1 | contig 11776 bp, 10 predicted proteins | sample MGYA00478475_ERZ1090868 | MGnify/ENA primary metagenome ERZ1090868 (study PRJEB33644, sample SAMEA5815747) | chicken gut metagenome | biome: Chicken; feature: Gastrointestinal Tract; material: Caecum | place: Ireland | collected 2019-01-01 | study: A study of...
TCAAGCTGGGCAGCAAGAGCATCAGCCCCTGGCCCCTGTTCCAGACCAGCGGGGGGCTGTTCTGGAAGGAATTCTAACGGGCCCTTTTCGCTCCGGCCAGGGGGCAAAACCCCCGCTGCAACCAAAAGTTGCGGGATAGTTGGTGGATGCAACCGGCCCTTTCTGGTAGACTGAAGCCACCAAACGAAAGGAGCTGATCGTTATGAAAATTGCTGCGATCGAAATTGTCGGAATGCTTTTATCCCTTCTGATCCTGGCCGCCGTCTTTGTGATCCCGGTGATCCTGATGGTCCTGTGCATCCGGGCCCTGTGGATCTACATCAGGACCCATGCCAAGGCCCAGGAGGTGAAAAAGGAGACCGCCGCCGTCCGCCGGACCCTGTCCGAGACCCTCAAGGACCACCGCACCCGCTGCAAAATGACCCAGGAGTTTGTGGCCGAGAGCCTCGGGGTGTCCCGGCAAGCCGTCTCCAAGTGGGAGACCGGAGTTTCCCTCAACTAAAGATACCTCCAGCCCGCGCTGAACCATCCTGTCCAAAATATAAGAACCGGCAGCTTCCCGTCCCGGGAGGCCGCCGGTTTTGTTTGCGTTTCTGTGCATTTTACAGTATACTAAATAATTAGAAGCAAAATCTGGAACAATCGGAGGACCGTATGATTACAGGCGCCATCAAAAACAAAGTAGACAAAATCTGGACGGACATCTGGGCCGGCGGCATCACCAACCCGCTGACAGTGATCGAACAGCTCACCTATTTGATGTTCATCCGCTCCCTCGACGAAAAAGAGCTGGAGACCGAAGAATTTGAAAACATGAGCGGCGAGAAGATGGACAAGATCTTCCCCCAGTCTCTGATTGGGCAGTCCATGCGCTGGAGCAGGTTCAAGAATGACGATCCCCGCGACATTTACGATGTCATTTCCCAGCGGGTGTTCCCCGCCATCAAAAACATGAAACACGGCCACCTGCCTGACTTCACGCCGCAGGGCGAGATGATCGAGATCGCAGACAGCGGCGGGGACGGCGCCGAAAAAGATACCGCTTTTGCCCGGTACATGAGCGACGCCATGTTCCTGATCCCCACCCCGCAGGTGCTGCAAAAAATCATTACCGGTCTGGACGACCTGTACGAGCACGACATTTCCGATTTGGATATGCAGGGCGACCTGTACGAGTATATGCTGGGCAAGCTGTCCACCGCCGGCCAGAACGGCCAGTTCCGCACGCCCCGCCATATCATCCAGATGATGGTGGAGCTGGTGCAGCCCACCCCCGACGACACCATCTGCGACCCGGCCTGCGGCACGGCTGGCTTTCTGGTGGCTTCGGCGGAGTACATCCGCAGCCACTATGAAGATACCATGACAACTAACCAGTGGGAGCATTTCTCCGGGCCGATGTTTACCGGCTTTGACACCGACCGCACCATGCTGCGGCTGTCGGCAATGAACCTGATGCTCCATTCCATTACACACCCCGAAATTGACTACCAGGACAGCGTGTCCAAGCAAAACCAAATTCGTGATAAATACACCATCTGCCTGGCGAATCCGCCCTTCAAAGGGACCGTTGACGCCGAAAGTATCAACGATGATTTGAAAGCCGTCACCAACACGAAAAAGACCGAACTTCTCTTTCTGGCGCTATTCCTGCGGATGCTGAAAAAGGGCGGCCGGTGCGCCTGCATCGTGCCGGACGGCGTGCTGTTCGGCTCCTCCCGGGCCCATAAGGCCATCCGCAAGGAGCTGGTAGAGAATCACCAGCTGCGGGCGGTGATCTCGATGCCCTCCGGCGTATTCAAGCCCTATGCGGGGGTGTCCACGGCGGTGCTGGTGTTCACCAAGACCGGCGCGGGCGGCACAGAAAACGTCTGGTTCTACGATATGAAAGCCGACGGCTTCTCTTTGGACGACAAGCGCACCGAGACTGCCGACAACGACATTCCCGACATCATCGCCCGCTTCCACCATCCGGAGCAGGAAACCGCCCGCCAGCGGACGGACCAGAGCTTCTTTGTCCCGAAACAGGAAATTGCGGACAACGACTATGACCTGTCCATCAACAAGTACAAAAAGGTCGAGTATGTCCCGGTGGAGTATCCGTCCACTGCGGAAATTATGGCCGATCTGCATGAGCTGGAAAGGGAGATCACCAAGGGGCTGGAGGAATTGGAGGGGATGCTGTGACACCTCATGTAGATATTGTTGAAATGTATTTTACAGCGTGTAAATTTTCAGATTGTGCAGACTTTTGCATGCGAGTACAACAAGAAAGAGAAACATTGTCATATTTCTATACAGACCCCGGAATTGTAAATGCAGCCTTCTCTTGTGAGGTGTTCTTAAAGTTGCTGTTATATTTAGAACAAATCAATTACAAAAAGGAACATAGATTAAAACAGTTATTTGAAATGCTGCCTCCAAAAATCCAGGAAGCAGTAAAACACAAGACTACCGAAAAATGTGGATATTGGAACGATGCCTGGGGGCGAGAAATTTTGCTTCAAATTTCCGATGCTTTTATCAAATGGCGGTATATCTATGAAACTGATTGGTCTAAAAATGCAGCAATCCATATTGACATAAGTTACTTATTCGCATTTAGAGACGCCTTAAAAGTAATGTGTGAAAAGAAACTAGAACACAAAGCTGGGCCAAATGGGGTATTGTAATGGCAAAAATAAAAGATGTAATCTTTGAATATTCTGTTCGTAACAAGGCAGATGAGAATATCAATGTATATAGTGTTACAAACGAAAAGGGATTTTGCACAGATTATTTTAGCAAAGAAGTTGCCAGCAAAGATAAAACCGCTTATAAAATCGTTCCAAGAGGTTACTTTGCCTATAATCCATCTAGAATTAATGTTGGCTCTATAGATTGGCAAAATCACGAAGATAGGGTTATTGTAAGCCCTCTTTACGTGGTTTTTGGAGTGTCCAAACACATTGACCAACAATATCTTCTATATTATCTTAAAAGTGACATCATGTTGTCTCTTATTAAGGAAAGTGCAACAGGTAGTGTCCGAGATAATTTGAAATTATCTACTCTAGAAGAATTTCCCATAAACTTACGCCCCATCGACGAGCAACGTCACATTGCCGCCGTGCTGGACAAGGTCAGTGACCTGATAGCCAAGCGGAAACAGCAGCTTGACAAGCTGGACGAGATAGTCAAAGCAAGGTTTGTGGAGATGTTTGGACAAGATAATTATCCTTGTCATGCGCTTATTGAACTCATAACAACGGGTGCCGGATTATCTTATGGAATAGTACAACCCGGCGATGAGGGAACTGGTGATATGGGTGTTCTCCGTCCTGTGGATTTGGTTGATGGCGGAATATCAACAGCTGCCATCAAGTACATTGATCGGTCGATTGGCAATGGATTTAAAAAAACAGAATTAACTGGTAACGAATTATTGATTACAGTACGAGGAACAACTGGTATTACTGCATTGACGGATAGTCGATTCAAAAACATGAATGTAACTCGAGGTATAGCAGTTATTCGATACGACCAAAGTAAAATCAATCCAATATACTTAAACTGTTATCTCAACTCAAATGAAAGCCAACACTATATACAGGAACATACTAGAGGAGCAACACTTCAACAGATTAATTTGTCCGATTTGCGAACTTTACAAATTTCAGTACCGCCAATGATATTGCAAGAAGATTTTGCTGTCTTTGTCAAGCAAATCGATAAATTAAAATTGACAATACAACGTAGCTGTGATAAACTGGAAGTGCTGAAAAAGGCGCTGATGCAGCGGTATTTTGGGTAAGAAATGGGGTGTATAAAATGGATGAATACAAAATCACTATGAGCATTGAGCCGACAAATGACTACATGAAGGCTAAACAAGATATATTGCAGGCAATAATGTCAATTCAAAAGTTATCTCCGACGGAACAGCAAAGATTGGCGGAAGAGTTACTGGGGACAACTCAATTTATGGTATTAAATCAAATGTTTCATCAGTATTGGAGATGATATAAAATGGAAAAAATCTTCAATGCCATTAGAAGTTTTGTGAACGGGCTCAAAGAAATCATTGGAATTTTTAAACCTTCTAAAAAAGCGAAAGAAAAAAGTGCTAGTGGCATACATATAGAGCAACATCAGGATGGTCAAAATAATACACAAATTGGAATTCAAAACAATTACAGAAAGGATGAATGAGTGTTGAATGAACAAAGCAATGAAGTAACACAGCGTGCTGCTATCGGTAGTAATACAACTCAGATTGGGGTGCAAAACATTTATTATGGTTTGTCCCCTCAAGAAGCTTGTAATCAGATTATAAAACTCTTTTACGATAATTTTCCAAAATTGGAAGCACAAGCAGCTGAACTTGTTAACAAACGTGTAACCGAATTAATGAACGAGGTTGCCAAAAAATTAGAAGACCAACAAATTAAGGATATGTCCCCATTTGCAGATCCAGATGTTCAATATGCAACATATAAAGCGCAGAAAGGCTATGCGAGATTTGGAACAAAAGAGAATCTTAAAATTTTAGCGGATTTAATTGCAAATCGAGTAAAGCTGAATAATGCTAAAACTCTACTAAAAGTATCCATTGATAAAGCTATTGATATAGCGCCTACAATTACAACCTCACAATTAGATGGATTGTCATTGCTTGCGTTAACAAATCAATTAAAACTAGACTCCATTAACTCAATTGATATTCTCCACAATTTTCTTATAGTAATAAGTGACAAGTTTAAAGCTGCTGATTTATCTCTAGCAAGCACACAATACTTAGTTATGGTTGGAGCTATGCAGTTTCAGTTACATCATACATACAAAAAACTTGCTAATATATATAAATTCGGCGAAGCTCAAGTATTTAATATATGTCCTCAATTAATATCCAATTTAAATGGTGATTACCTGCCGTCATATTCCGGCATGATACTTGGAGCTATTAATGCCGAATCTAAATTAGATTTCTTCCATATGGATTTCGACTCTTTTTTCTGAATCATAGCAATATAGTGAGTTATAACAATTTTCACCTTTTCCATCTCACTGGTGCCCGGCAGCTCCCTTGGAACACCCCTCAGTCACCTGCGGTGACAGCTCCCCTTAAAAGGGGAGCCTGCCCGTACCCATTGCCTCCCCTTTTAAGGGGAGGTGGCTGCGTAAGCAGCCGGAGGGGTGTCCTCCTGCAAGGGGAGGTGCCGAGCATAGCGAGGCGGAGGGGTGTTCCGACGAAGGTAGCTGCAAAGCAGGCGGAAGGGTGTTCCGACGGAAGCGATTACGAAGCAGCCGGAGGGGTGTTCCGGCGGAGGTAGCTGCGAAACAGCCGGAGGAGTGCTCAACGGGGGGCAGGAGTAAATCGGCCGGTGAGGTGCAGACCGCAGCCGAAGGTTGCTTTTCGGGAAGGGAGGATTTCATGCCACATCTACCGCGGGATCTTCGTCTTGCAAAGCGTGCCAGAGAATTGCGAAAAAATATGACGCCCCACGAACGGCGCCTTTGGTATGATTTTCTCCGTACATATCCTGTCAAATTTTACCGTCAAAGGATCATAGACTTTTTTATCGTGGATTTCTACTGTGCGTCCGCAAAACTCGTGGTGGAAATCGACGGTTCCCAGCATTACACCGAGCAGGGCCAGGCTTACGATGCCGAGCGCAGTGCGATCCTGTCGCAGTATCACTTGAAAGTGCTGCGCTTCTCAAACCGCGAGATCGGCTCGCATTTTGAGGGTGTGTGCAGACAAATCCATACAGAAGTACAAACCAGACTGGCAGGTGATTGATGGTGACCAACTTCTCTTTCCTCTCGCAAAAAACAGAATACGCCCTCTTTGCGCCGGCCTGCATGGAGGCCGAGAAAATCTTTGCCTCTGCCCCGGCCATGTGCGCAGTGGGCTGCCGGAAGGCGCTGGAGTTGGCGGTAAAGTGGGTCTATGCGGCGGACAAGACTATGAAAATGCCCTACAAGGACAATTTGCAGTCCCTCATTCACGAACCCTCTTTCCGTTTCGCTGTGGACTCCGACACTTGGGGCAAGATGCCGTTCATCATCAAGCTGGGAAACCTGGCGGTACATACGGAACGCAGCGTGCAGCCGGGCGACGCGCTGGCCTCTCTGCGGGGGCTGTTTGAGTTTGTGCAGTGGATCGACTATTGCTATGGCGCGGACTATCAGGAACGCATCTTTGACGAAAACCTTGTCCCCACCGAAAAGGTGACGGTGGACACCCAAAAGATCAAGGAGCAGGAGAGCCTGCTGGATGAAAAAGAGGCGGAGATCGCCGCGCTGCGCAGGCAGATCGAGCAGATGTCCGCCCAATACACCGCCGGGAAAGAGCAGCATCAACAGGAGCGCGCCTTCCAGCCGGAGGACCTCTCGGAATTCAAGACCCGCAAAATCTACATCGACGTGGACCTCAAACTGATGGGCTGGAAGTTCACCGGCGCGGACGCAGACGTGCAGGAGGAATACCCTGTAGAGGGCATGGCCGGCGTGGCAGGTCAGATGGGCTATTGCGACTATGTGCTGTTTGGCAAGGACGGCCTTCCGCTGGCGGTGGTGGAAGCCAAGCGCACCAGCAAGGACCCCAACATCGGGCGGAAGCAGGCGGTTTTGTACGCGAACTGCTTGGAGCGCAAATTCGGCCGCCGCCCCATGATGTTCACCACCAACGGATTTGAAACCTACTTCTGGGACGACCAGACCGCCCCGCAGCGGAAAGTCAGCGGCATTTTCAGCAAAGACGACCTGCAAAAACTGATGAACCGCCGCGCCGAGCGGCTGGACTTGATGGCCGTCCCCATCGACGACAAAATCACCGACCGCTACTACCAGAAAGAGGCCATCCGGGCGGTGTGCGGGCAGATCGCACAGGGGTTCCGCAAGCATCTGCTGGTGATGGCTACCGGCACCGGAAAGACCCGGACTGCGTCCAGCCTGACCGATGTGCTCAGCCGCGGCAAATGGGTCACAAATATCCTATTCCTGGCCGACCGCACCGCGCTGGTGAAGCAGGCAAAGGACGATTTTAAGCGGTATCTCCCGGATATGTCTCTGTGCAATTTGTGCTCCAACAAGGACGACCGAAATGCTCGGATTGTGTTTTCCACTTACCCGACGATTTTGAATGCCATCGATGATACGAAATCCAAAGATGGCCGCCAGTTGTTTACTCCGGCGCATTTTGATTTGATCATCATTGACGAAAGCCACCGGAGCATCTTTAAAAAGTATCGGGCCATCTTTGAATATTTTGACGCACTCATGGTAGGTCTGACCGCCACGCCGAAAACAGATGTAGACCGGAACACCTACGACTTTTTCGAGATGGAAAACGGCGTCCCCACCTACGCCTACGATTACGAAACGGCGGTTGAGCAGGACCACGTATTGGTACCGTATTACAACTACGAGGTAAAGACCAAATTTCTGGAGGAAGGCATCGCCTACGACGACCTGTCGGATGAGGACAAGGAACGGTATGAGGACGACTTCATTGAAGATGGTCAACTGCCGGACTTTATTCCCTCCGCCGACCTCAACAAATTCGTGTTCAACGAGACGACCGTTGACATCGTGCTGCAGGACCTGATGGAGCGTGGCATCAAGGTGGCGGGCGGCGACCGGCTGGGTAAAACCATTATCTTTGCACAGAATAAACGCCACGCCGAATTCATTCTGGAGAGGTTCAATAAACTCTACCCGCAATACCATGGCACGTTTGCCCAGCGTGTAACTTGCGACGATACCTATGCCCAGACCATCATTGATGATTTCAAACAGCCGGAAAAAGAACCGCACATTGCGGTGTCCGTGGATATGATGGACACCGGCATCGATGTGCCGGAGTGCGTCAACCTGGTGTTTTTCAAAAAAGTGCGGTCAAAAGCGAAATTCTGGCAGATGATTGGCCGCGGCACCCGGCTGTGCAAGGGATTGTCCTGTGTGGATCAGATCGATGGAATCTACACGGATAAGCGCCGTTTCTTGATTTTTGATTACTGCGGAAATTTTGAATTCTTCCGGGAACATAAGGAAGGGTATGAAGCCAGGGAAACAAAGACCTTATCGGAAAATATTTTCGGCAAGCAAATCAAAATTGCTATGGCTTTGCAGGAAAGCGCCTTTGCCGGGGCGGACTATCAAGCATGGAGAAATGAGATTGTCGATATCTGCCATAAGCAGGTCGTGGAATTGAACCAAGAGCTGATTTCTGTAAAACTGCGGATACAGTACGTAGAAAAATACAAAAAGCGAGATGCCTTTCTTTCCCTCAGCGAGGGAGATAAAGGCGAGTTGTTGACGCAAATTGCACCGCTGGTACAGTCAGATGAGCCTGACGAGTGTGCAAAGAGGTTCGACAATTTTATGTATGGGCTGATCCTGGCGGACATCGAGCAGATGCCGGCCTTCAAGTATGCCAAAAAGCAACTGTGTGACACCGCTTCCCTGCTGGAGCGTAAGGCCAGCATCCCGCAGATCAAGGCGAAACTGCCCGTCCTTCAGGAGATCCACACCGATGCATTTTGGGACGCAGATGATATTTTATTGTTTGAGCATGTTCGGAAAGAATTGCGGGAACTCATTCAATTTTTAGATGACAGCGGTGGAGCACAAAGTCAAATCGTCACCAAATTGACCGACCCGATTATTGACAGCCAGGAGGGTGTCCAGCTGGAAGTCGCCTATGACTTTGAGGACTACCGCGCCAAGGTCAACCGCTATGTCAATGAGCACGGAAATACATTAGCCATTTACAAATTGACCCATAATATCCCGCTGACCATAGGCGACTATCAGGAGCTGGAACGGGTGCTGACAAGCGAACTCGGGAGCAAAGAAGATTATAAGCGGGAATTTGGAGATACGCCGTTTGGCTTGCTCATCCGCAAGATCGCCAAGCTGGACCACCAAGCGGCCATGCAAGCGTTTTCCGCTTTTATCAATGACCAATCCCTGAATCAGAATCAGATTGCCTTTGTAAACAAGATCATTCATCATATTGAATTGAATGGCTATATGGAAAATGTCTCGGAACTTGCAAAGCCCCCGTTTGATAAGCCCGTCGGTTTTATCAAGTTATTTGATGCCAAGACCAGGACCGCATTGGTACAAACCATCGATCAGGTTCGAGAAAACGCAACTAAAATTACAGCATCATAAGCTATGAAACAGGCACAGGGATTTGACCACAAGTCAGGTCAAATTCCTGTGCCTATTTTTATCTGTTCGGCCAGCGCAGCTATCGTGAGGGAATGGGATGATTACCCCCGCGCGAACAGGTGGTGTATCCAGAGAAATGCGCCTCTTTGGCCCTGGATTTCCAGTAGGAGCGAGCAGGCCTATTGGCACACGGCTTTGGTAGCGTAAATTGAATAGCTCAACAGCCCGTACTGTAGGCGCATCAGAGGTTACAAAAGAAACACAACAGAGGCAATCTCACGGCGGATTTCGTTTATACTGAGATGGAAGCGTTCGCAGGAACGCGCAGCCGCAGAAGGAACTTCTGCGTTTCATGGGGTTTGGGGCGAGCACCAACAAGTATCGTCTGGCAAAATGGATAGCCAGACGAATTGCTTGCGACAACCACGTTCGCTTTTGAACATTTACAGCCAGTGAGCGATGCAGTGCTCAAACTCAAACCACGATTAAAAATTTGTTGACATGATTTTTCTTTTGGCGTTTTGGCAAAATTTTCAGTTTCTTTTATTGCAGCCTGCTGAAATTCACTCATTGGTGTAAGAAATGGTTGACGTTTTATATCATCTCATGGTATACTCGCCAAACAACTGAATATAGAAAATTCATTATAGATATTTCAGCTCGATTCTCAAAGCATTCAGAGTGATCGGAGCAGTTTTAGAACAAATCGAATCGCTACATAAAACAGAACTGGGAACCTCCCGAGAAGGGAGGGCTTTTCCGGGCTGTTTGTGTAGCGATTTTTTGCTTCCATTGCCTGTTTGCACTTTGAGAACCGAACGACCGTCTGCATGGAATACCCGGCCAGGACCTCCAAAAGGAGCGAGCCGGACAACGCCGCCGGAAGGGGGCAGGAAGCTCATGCAGGGAGAACGGCAAATCTGCCCGGCTGTTACAGCTTTGTAGGCGTGGGCTTTTTGCCCACACCTAGATAGCCGTAACGCTTCACGGAAAGAGCGTTACAACTATGTGGTTCTGGTCATTTTGACCACAGCCACATAACCGTAACAAGGCCGCATTACATTTATGTGCTTGTTCCCTTTTTGGGAACAAGCAACCTCAACCATGTTACAGCAAAACGGTAGTGACCGTTTCGTTCACAACCTCATACCTGTAACACTCTACCCGGAAAGGAGGACTCCTGCTATGACGACCGAACAATGGGAACGTGAAAACCAGGACATCTTAAAGACCATGTATGAAACAGGCGGCTACGGCGTCCGGCAATTCCGCTGCGGATACTGCCGCAAGCTGCTTTATACCCAGACCTACAACCGAAAATATTGCCGCTACGAGACCTGCGGCCACAAGGCTCTCAACCTCCGCAACAGCATCCGGCGGCGTCGGGTGCGGGGTGAGTTGACCTGCGCCTGTTGTGGTAAAACTTTTGACCCTGTACGAGCTGACGCCAGGTTCTGCTCAAACGCCTGCCGGCAAAAGAGCTACCGGCAGCGTGTCGCAGAAGCCGCGGCTCAATGAGTCGCTCCCCTCTTGGGACCGGTGATTTCGTATATGGGAGAACTTGGCCTTTTTGCTATGTACGTATGTACGAAGTCTGTACGCACGTACATAGCAAATCATCTGAAACGCACTATACACGCCATTCTTTATGAAGCTAAAGTAGTCTGGGTCAAAGTAGCTCAGACCAACCGGTCCCGATTAAGTCCTTATTGAAATCAACGGACAGATTTTGTCCGTTGAATAGCATTTTACCCAAAACGCACCATATAAAAAATTACTCACTTTCATATTACCACAGAAAAGAATTTCGGTAGCGGCTACCGAAATTCTTTTTTCTTGCCTGCCAATACAACCTTTTCAGAAAAAAGGAGGGATCGCGTGACGAACTTTTTTGAATCCGAACTCTTTGAACCCATCGACCTGTGTTCCTGCTTTGAGCCTATCTTCGACCCGCCTCCCGAACAGGAGGCCGCATGGAATTTTTCCGAACCAGAACCTACCCTGGAAAACACCTCTTTTTATGTCACTGACCCCGACGGTACTGAGTATTTCTACTGCGGCGGCACCCGTATCAAGATCAGTGAGCGCTTCACCTCCCAGGGCAAGGAAACGGAGCACCTTATGGAGGATGTCATCCAGTTTGCGGCCAGGCTTGCCTGACACGCCCGATTGTTTTCGCCAACAAATTCTTGCAAAGACGTTGATTCCGGCCCACACTTACGGTACAATAAAGTTGGAAGCATGGTAAGCGTGGGTTGTTTCAGCGCAAAGGAGGATTTTCGGATGAAACAACCGAACAGCGCAAAACTCTATAACACCGCTTTGTATATGCGCCTCAGCCGGGACGACGAGAACTACGGCGACAGCGTCAGTATTGAGACCCAACGAACCATCCTGCGTCAGTATGCCGCCGAACACGGCCTGCACGTTTTCTCCGAATATGTAGACGATGGCTGGAGCGGCACCAATTTTGAGCGGCCCGGTTTCCAGCGGATGATGGACGATGTGGAGGCCGGCAAGGTCAACTGTATCGTGACTAAAGACCTGAGCCGTTTTGGACGCGAGCACGTCATGATGGACTACTATCTGGAGTTCATTTTCCCGGAAAAGCAGG
>ERZ1090868.1635-NODE-1637-length-11735-cov-9.117466_pt1 | contig 11735 bp, 11 predicted proteins | sample MGYA00478475_ERZ1090868 | MGnify/ENA primary metagenome ERZ1090868 (study PRJEB33644, sample SAMEA5815747) | chicken gut metagenome | biome: Chicken; feature: Gastrointestinal Tract; material: Caecum | place: Ireland | collected 2019-01-01 | study: A study of...
ATGTTACTATGCATTAGAATTTTTTTAATGCAAATAAATTTATATTAGGGGAAATTATGAAAAAGCAAATCGTACTGCTTGGTCTTATTTGCGTTACTGCAATAAGCCTGCTGACTGGTTGCAAAAGCTCTGATTCTGCTCAAGAGATAATCAGAATTGGTCATAACCAGTCAACAAACCACCCAACTCATATCGCTTTGGTTGAGTTTGAGAAATTTATTGAGGAAAATTTGGGCGACAAGTACAATGTTGAAGTTTATCCAAGTGAGCTTTTAGGTTCTCAAAATGAGATGGTTCAGCTAACTCAGACAGGTGCTATAAACTTCTGTGTAGCTAGTAACTCACTGCTTGAAACATTCAGTAAAAATTACAGTATTTTCAACCTTCCATATCTGTTCTCAAGTGCGGAAAGTTATCATGCTGCAATGGACGACACAAGTTTAACCGACCCTATTTTTAAATCCACAGGACAAGCTGGTTTTGAAGCTGTAACATGGCTTGATGCTGGTACTAGAAACTTCTATACAGTAAATAAGCCTATTGAAACTCTTGCTGACTTAAAGGGTCTTAAAATTCGTGTTCAGCAATCTCCAACAAATGTTGAAATGATGCAGCTTCTTGGCGGTTCTGCAACTCCTATGGGCTTTGGTGATGTTTACACCGCTTTACAGTCTAAAATTATTGATGGTGCAGAAAATAACGAAATGGCTTTAACTGATAATGGTCATGGCGATGTATGTAAATATTACTCTTATGATATGCACCAGATGATACCTGATATTTTAATCGCTAATAAACACTTTTTAGATAGTCTTGATGATGAAACACGCAAGATTTTTGAGGAAGGTTTTGAAATTGTAAATAAGGTTCAGCGTGAAGAATGGGTAAATGCTGTTGAGGCGGCAAAAGAACGTGCACAAAATGAACAGGGTGTAAAGTTTATTTATCCAGATACCGCACCATTTAAAGAGGCTTGTTCTCCTCTGCATGAAAAAATGCTTGCAAAACAGCCAGAACTGACTCCTGTTTATGAAAAAATTCAGGAGTATAATGCTCAGTATGCATCAGGAGGTCAGGAGTAATGAAAAAATTACGCTCTATATTAAATAATATTTTAAATACCTTAGCTGGTGTTAGCTTTATTGCAATGGTTATCTTAACCTGTTGGCAGGTATTCACCCGTTATGTGCTGAAAAACCCTTCAACATGGTCAGAAGAACTTGTTTCATATTTATTTGCATGGGCAAGCCTTCTCGGTGCATCTCTTATAACTGGTGAAAGAGGTCACATGAATATTCCAGTAGTTGTTGATAGATTTGGAGATAAAACAAAAAAAGTTTTTCACTGTTTAGCTGAAATAATTGGATTTGTTTTCTCTGCTGCTATCTTAGTTTATGGCGGTATTCAAATTTCCCAGCTTGCACTGGGTCAAACCACCTCATCTCTTTGGGGTTTAGCTGTTGGTGTATTCTATTTTGTTATGCCTGTTTGTGGTGTAATCAATATGGTTTATACAGTGCTTAATATTATTGATATCTTAAATGGAACAACTGAAAAGGAGGAAGTGTAAATTATGGAAGCACTACTGTTAATTGTAGCGGTTCTAGCAGTATTACTTGTTGCTGGTGTGCCTATCTCCTATTCAATTGGTATCTCATCTCTAGTTGCAATTTTACAAACTGTATCGCTTGATATCTCAGTTATCACAAGTGCACAACGTATCTTTGTTGGCATGAGCAAATTTAGCCTTACTGCAATTCCGTTTTTTATTCTTGCTGGTAATCTTATGAACCAAGGCGGTATTGCAAAACGTCTTGTAAACTTTGTTATGGCGATTTTAGGCAAACTACCTGGTGCATTGCTTGTAACTAATATCGGTGCAAATGCTCTATTTGGTGCTATTTCTGGTTCTGCATCTGCTGCTGCTGCGGCTGTTGGCAGCATGGTAGAGCAGGGCGAAGAAGAACTTGGTTATGACAAGGCTCTTTGTGCAGCAACTAATGGTGCATCTGCTCCATCTGGTCTGTTAATACCACCATCAAATGCACTTATCACTTATTCACTTGCTGCTGGTGGTACATCTGTTGCAGCACTTTTCCTTGCTGGTTATCTTCCAGGTATTTTATGGGCATTATGCTGCGTTGTTGTAGCGGTTATTATCGCTAAGAAAAAAGGTTATAAAGGCTTAGAAGGTAAGTTTGACTGGAAAAACTTAGGCATAGCAACACTTGAGGCTCTGCCATCTCTTTCACTTATCGTTATTGTTATCGGCGGTATTGTAGGCGGTATCTTCACAGCTACCGAAGGCTCTGCAATAGCGGTTGTATATGCATTAATTCTCGGCATATGTTATAAAAATATCACTTTAAAGTCTTTCTGGGAAATTGTTATTTCCAGTGCTAAGATGAGTGGTATGGTTGTATTCTTAATCGGTGTATCAAATATCTTAGGTTGGGTAATGGCATTTACTCAAATTCCACAGGCGATTTCAGCGGCTCTGCTCGGTTTAACAAACAATCCTATCATTATTTTAATGATTATGAATGTTATTCTTCTTATTGCAGGCACATTTATGGACGTTACTCCTGCAATCTTAATCTTTACTCCTCTGTTCTTGCCTGTTGTACAGACATTTGGTATGCACCCTGTACAGTTCGGTCTAATTCTGGTTTATAACCTGTGTATTGGTAACATCACCCCACCAGTAGGCAATACATTATTTGTCGCTATCAAGGTTGGCAGAAGTTCACTTTCAAAGGTTATGCCTTATATGCTTTGGTATTATGTGGCTATTTTAGTAGGTCTACTGCTTGTAACCTATGTACCATTCTTAACAATGGGCTTACCAACTATGGCAGGTCTTGTATAAAATTAAAGTGCAGTGACCTTTTCACTGCACTTTTATATGTTAATTTTACACAATATAAACATTAAAATTTATAACGTTTTATATAAAATTAAAATTGTTTGTTGACATGGCACAATAAAAATGTTATTCTTTTTCTGCAAAACATAATATGTCTTGTGACTGATAATGCAGGCAAGACCAAGCCTATCTGAACATACACAGATGGGTTTGGTCTTTTTTTGTTTTTTGCAAATAAAAGAGAAGGGAGGGCATAAATGGGAACAGTTGCAAATAATGGTGTTTATAAAATTGTCAGAACTATTGGAAGTAATTTCGTGTGTTCACTTGACCCAAATGGTCAAGAAATCATCTTGCGTGGACTAGGTATAGGTTTTAAAAAATCGGCTGGTGATTTAATCCCAGCTGCAAGAGTTGAAAAGGTATATGCACTTAGAGACCCAAGTCAAGGCGACAGACTGTTAGAGCTTATGCAAAATATCTCGACTGAATATCTTGATATAAGCACTCATCTAATAGAAAGTGCTGAACGTGTTTTAGGAAAAACTCTTAGTGAAAATGTGTATATAACTCTAACAGACCATATATCCTATGCAGTAGAACGTTTTAAAAAAGGGATACATTATCCAAATGAACTTATTTGGGAAATCAGAACGTTTTACCCACAGGAATATGAACTTGGTAAACAAGCTCTAGATGTTATTGAAAGTGTACTAGGTCTAAGACTTAATGATGATGAAGCAGGTTTTATAGCACTTCATATTGTAAATGCTGAACTTGATGGAAAAATGTCCGATATGGTGCCTATAACACAAATAATAGGCTGTGCACTTGATACTGCACAAAGTTATTATGGTGTAAAATTTAATCATAATACGCTTGATTATGATAGATTTATAGTGCATATGAAATTTTTAAGTCAAAGACTTATAAGAAGACAGTATATTTCGGATAATGACTCAAATTTTCATAATATGATAGCAAAACATTATGAAAATGACTTTAATTGTGCTAAAAAAATAGCAAGTCAAATACAAGATGAGTTTAATTTAGTTTTCCCAAAAAGTGAACAGATTTTCTTAACTGTGCATTTACACCGCTTGTCCATATCAATGGGACTTGAAAAAGAGGAGGAATAAACATGAAAGATAAGATTTTTGGAGTATTACAGCGTGTAGGTCGTTCATTTATGCTCCCAATCGCAATTTTACCTGTTGCTGGTCTGTTTCTTGGCATAGGTGGTTCATTTACAAACCAAACAATGCTTGAAGCTTATGGCTTAATGGGTGTTATGGGTCCTGGCACATTTATTTATGCTATTTTACAGGTTTTAAATGCTGCTGGTTCGGTTGTATTTGGTAACTTACCACTAATTTTCGCAATGGGTGTTGCAATCGGTATGGCAAAGCAGGAAAAAGAAGTTTCTGCTCTTGCTGCTGCAATAGCATTCTTTATTATGCATGCTACCATTGGAGCTATGATTTTAAACTTTGGTGAGCCAAACCTTTCAGGTGCTACTGCTGAAGTTTTAGGTTTACACTCCTTACAAATGGGTGTATTCGGTGGTATCATTGTTGGTCTTGGTACTGCTGCCCTTCATAACAGATTTTATAAAATTGAACTTCCACAGGTACTATCATTCTTTAGCGGTACACGTTTTGTACCTATTATCTCATCAGCAGTTTATTTAATTGTTGGTATTGCAATGTATTATATTTGGCCTACAATTCAGGTTGGTATCAATGCACTTGGTAGCTTTGTTCTTTCATCTGGTTATGCTGGCACATGGTTATATGGCTTTATTGAACGTGCACTTATTCCTTTTGGTCTGCACCATGTATTCTATATTCCATTCTGGCAGACAGCCGTTGGCGGCACAGCAGTAGTTGCAGGTCAAGTTGTTGAAGGTGCTCAAAATATCTTCTTTGCTCAACTTGCAGACCCTAATATTACTCAGTTCTCCGTAGAAGCAACAAGATTTATGGCTGGTAAATTCCCACTTATGATTTTTGGTCTGCCAGGTGCTGCATTTGCACTTTATCGTTGTGCAAAGCCTGAAAACAGAAAAGTTGTAGGCGGTCTGCTTTTAAGTGCTGCATTAACTTCTATGCTTACAGGTATCACTGAGCCTCTAGAGTTTACTTTCTTATTCGTAGCTCCTGCTATGTATATTGTTCACTGTGTATTTGCAGGTGCGGCTTATATGCTTATGCATATATTAAATGTTGGTGTAGGTATGACATTCTCAGGCGGTTTTATTGACTTTGCTCTGTTTGGTATTATGCAAGGCAATGATAAAACCAACTGGATTATGATTCCTATTGTTGGTATTTTCTACTTTGTGCTTTATTATTTTGTATTCTCCTTTATGATTAAAAAGTTTGATTACAAGACCCCAGGTCGTGATGATAGCGAAATTAAACTTTATACCCGTAAAGATATGAATGCTAAAAATGGTGAAGGCAATGATGAGCTTTCAGGTATGATTACACTAGGTCTTGGCGGTAAGGACAATATTTCTGATGTTGACTGCTGCATTACTCGTCTAAGATGTACTGTTAAGGACGCAAGCAAGGTTGATAAGGACATGCTTAAGAATACAGGTGCATCTGGTGTTATCTGTAAGGGTCAAGGCGTACAGGTTGTTTATGGCCCTAAAGTATCTGTAATCAAGTCCGACCTTGAGGCATATTTACGTTCTTCTGCATCTGATAAGCCTATCGAGGTTAAAGCAGAGCCAAAGCCAGAACCAAAAGCCGAGGTTAAAACTGAAACTAAGAGCGGTGAAAGCTGCATAATTGCAAGTCCATTTGATGGTAAAGTTATTCCGCTTGAAGAAGTGCCAGATGATGTATTTTCACAGAAGATGGTTGGTGATGGTTTCGCAGTTATCCCAAGCTCTGATGAAATCCATGCTCCAGCAGATGGCACAATAACTATGATTTTTGACACTAAACATGCGTTCACTATTGAAACTGCAAACGGTGCAGAACTGCTTGTGCATATGGGTCTAGACACTGTAAGACTTAATGGTGCACCATTTAATATCACTGCAAAAGTAGGCGATGTAGTTAAAATCGGTGACAAAATCGGTACAATGAACCGCAGCGAAATTGAAAACGCTGGTTATAAGATTGTAACCCCTGTTGTAGTTGGCAATGCTGATGAATTTGGAGAAATTACTCTGGATAAGACAGGCGATTGTCATGCAGGCGACAGCATTGTAAATCTAAAATAAAAATCAAAATGCCCGTTATTAAAACGGGCATTTTTTATTGCTATAAAGTATATTTTATGATAAAATATACCCATATTTTAAAAGAATTGAGGTGAAAAAATGGAAAAACGTGTAGCACTTTTAGGAATTATTATAGAAAATCCTGAATCTGCCGAAAAGCTAAATAAGCTTTTACATGAGTATAAGGACTATATTGTTGGCAGAATGGGTATTCCTTACCGTGAAAGAGGAGTAAATATCATAAGCATTGTTATTGATGCACCAACAGACCTAATAAACAGCCTTTCTGGTAAAATCGGTATGCTTTCGGGCGTAAATGCTAAGGCTATATATTCTAAAATTACAGAGGAAAACAATGGATAAGCTTATAAAAAAGCTGTCTTGTGGCGAAATACTTACTAAATCTCAGTTTAAGGATTTAATTGACGCTTATACACCTGAAAACGCAGAAAAGTTAGCATTTTTAGCCAATGAAAAAAGACAGCAAATCTTTTCTAATAATATCTATGTAAGAGGTTTAATTGAATTTACAAATAACTGTAAAAATAACTGTTATTATTGTGGAATAAGACGTGATAACAAAAATGTTATTCGTTATAGACTCAGCAAAGAGGATATTTTGCTTTGTTGCGATAGAGGTTATAAACTGGGGTTTAGAACCTTTGTACTGCAAGGCGGTGAGGATAACTTCTTTACTGATGATAAATTATGCGAAATAATAAGTGAGATTAAAAACTTATATCCTGATTGTGCGGTAACACTTTCAATAGGTGAACGTACTTTAGAAAGCTATCAAAAACTTTTTAATGCAGGTGCTGACCGTTATTTATTAAGGCATGAAACGGCAAATTGTGAGCATTATAGCTCACTACACCCAAAGGAGCTTACACTTTCAAACAGAATGGAATGTCTTGAAAATCTAAAAAATATAGGTTATCAAGTTGGCTGTGGTTTTATGGTAGGCTCACCAAATCAAACTAATGACTTTTTAGCAGAAGACCTTTATTTTCTGCAAAATTTCAAACCACATATGGTGGGAATAGGACCATTTATTCCGCAAAAAGATACACCATTTGCAAATAAAACCGCTGGCACACTGGAAAAAACACTTTATTTGCTTAGCATAATTCGTTTAATGCTCCCTGATGTTCTGCTCCCTGCAACAACAGCACTGGGTACAATCCACCCAAAAGGCAGAGAACTTGGTATATTATCAGGTGCAAATGTAATTATGCCGAATTTATCACCCGAAATAGTCAGAGGTAAATATACACTCTACGACAATAAGCTTTATACAGGTGATGAAGCGGCAGAAAATTTAAAATTACTGCGTGAAAAATTACAAACAATAGACTGTAAAGTTTATATAGGGCGAGGAGATTCGCCAAAAATCTGACGGGAAAGCTAAGGCTAACCCATAAGGAAAGGAAAATAAATATGTATAATCCAAAATCAAATTTAGCAGAAGAATTTATAAACCATGATGAGATTTTAGACACTCTAAAGTATGCTGATGAGCATAAAAGAGATGAAAAACTTATAACTGAAATTTTAAATAAAGCAAAAGAGCGTAAGGGCTTAAACCATAGAGAGGCATCTGTTTTGCTTGCTTGTGAGCTTGAAGATAAAAACAAAGAGCTTTATGCACTAGCTAAACAGATTAAACAGGATTTCTACGGAAATAGAATTGTTATGTTTGCACCGCTTTATTTATCAAATTACTGTGTAAATGGTTGTGTTTACTGTCCATATCATGCCAAAAACAAGCACATTGCCCGAAAAAAATTAACACAAGAACAGGTTAAAGCAGAAGTCATAGCACTTCAAGACATGGGGCATAAACGTCTGGCAATAGAGGCAGGAGAAGACCCAGTAAACAATCCGATTGAGTATATTTTAGAGTGTATAAACACAATTTATTCTGTAAAACACAAAAATGGTGCTATTAGACGTGTAAATGTAAATATAGCAGCCACAACGGTTGAAAATTATAAAAAGCTTAGGGACGCAGGTATTGGAACTTATATTTTATTCCAAGAAACATATCACAAGGAAAGTTACAAAAAACTGCACCCAACAGGTCCAAAAAGTAATTATGAATATCACACAGAAGCTATGGACAGAGCTATGCAAGGCGGTATTGATGATGTAGGCTTAGGCGTATTATTTGGCTTAGAGCTTTATCGTTACGAATTTGCTGGGCTTTTAATGCATGCTGAACATTTAGAGGCGGCTTTTGGAGTAGGCCCTCACACTATTTCTGTGCCTAGAATTTGCCCTGCTGATGATATTAACCCAGATGAGTTTAATAACAGTATCTCAGATGAGATTTTTGAAAAAATTGTTGCTTGTATTCGTGTAGCTGTGCCTTACACAGGCATGATAGTATCTACTAGAGAAAGTCAGAAAACCCGTGAGAAAGTATTAAATTTAGGTGTATCACAGCTTTCTGGCGGTTCTCGCACAAGTGTAGGCGGTTATGTAGAGCCAGAGGAGGAGGAAAACTCTAAACAGTTTGATATTTCGGATAATCGTTCACTTGATGAGGTTGTAAACTGGCTTATGAAACTCGGTTATATACCTTCTTTCTGTACTGCTTGCTATCGTGAGGGCAGAACAGGCGACAGATTTATGAGCCTTTGCAAATCTGGTCAAATACAAAACTGTTGTCAGCCTAATGCACTTATGACTTTAAAGGAATATTTGCAGGACTATGCAAGCGAAGATACAATAAAAGCAGGCGAAAAACTTATAAATGATGAACTTAACAACATTCCAAATGAGAAAGTTAAGCAAATTGTTATTGATAGACTGGAAAAAATACAAGACGGTATTCGTGATTTCCGTTTCTAAGAGGTGAAGAAATGAGTTTAAACGCTACACCATCAGGTGAAAGAGTGCATATTTCCTTTTTTGGTTGCACAAATGCGGGAAAATCCAGTGTAGTTAACGCTTTTTTAAACCAAAATATATCTATTGTATCCGATATTAAAGGCACTACAACCGACCCAGTAGAAAAAGCCATGGAGCTTTTACCTATTGGTGCTGTAAAAATTATTGATACAGCAGGTTTTGATGATATTTCAGAGCTTGGCAAAGCTAGAACAGATAAAACAAAAAAAGTGTTAAATAAAACTGATATAGCTATTTTAGTTGCAGATAGACAGCTAAATAATACAGATAATGAGCTTATAGAGCTTTTTAAAGAAAAACAAATTCCATATGTTATAGCTTTTAATAAAGCTGACTTACTGGAAACCATTCATGAAAGCACACAAAACACTATATATGTTAGTGCAAAAACAGGTTTTAATATAAATAAATTAAAAGAGCTCGTAGCAAGTTTAAAAGATATAAAAAAAGAGCGTCCACTTGTATCCGATTTAGTAAATTATGGTGATATTGTAGTGCTTGTTGTACCTATCGACTCATCAGCCCCTAAAGGACGTCTGATTTTGCCACAACAACAAGTTATTAGAGATTTATTAGACCACGGTGCAATACCTATTGTCGCAAGAGATAGCGAACTTAAAATGGTTCTAGACACAATAAAACAGCCTAAACTTGTTATAACAGACAGTCAAGTATTTAATAAAGTTTCTAAAATAGTGCCTAAAGATATGCCATTAACCTCTTTTTCAATAATTATGGCACGTTATAAGGGCGATTTACCTGTGCAGATACATGGTTCAAACACACTGGATAAACTTTCAAACGGTGATAAAATACTTATCGCTGAAGGCTGTACACATCACAGACAATGTGAGGATATAGGTACAGTAAAACTCCCTCGTTGGATAAGAGAATACACAAAAAAAGATTTTGAATTTTCTTTTTGTTCGGGTACAGAGTTTCCAGAAGATTTAAGCGAATATAAGCTTATAATCCACTGTGGTGGCTGTATGCTCAATGATAAGGAAATGAAAAGCCGCTTAAATAATGCAAAAGCTCAAAATATTCCAATAACTAACTACGGTACAATGATTGCACATATAAACGGCATTTTAAAACGCACAACCGCTATGATATAAGAAAAACCCCTATTTATAGGGGTTTTTTTAATGCGTAAAAATTTTTGAGAACAAAATAAACAGTTGTTTCGTGTTAATTATAGAAAGGAGGAGTAAAAATTGAATGCATTCAAAAACGAAATATTTTTAAATGATGCTATGAATAAGCATGGTGATGAGGTTTATAGACTTGCATTATGTAGACTTCAAAACAAAACTGATGCCGAAGATGTATACCAAGAGGTGTTTTTAAAGCTATTTTCTACTAAGACAGAATTTAAAGACGATGAACATTTAAAAGCATGGCTTCTACGTGTAACAATAAACAAATGTTGTGATTTAAGAAGATGTGCATGGTTTAAAAATAAAACCTTACTTGAAAATGAAATCGTTTCAGAAATGCCAGATGAGTATATTGATTTATGGCAAAGTATATCAGTATTATCTAAAGATTTACGCACAGTAATTTGGCTGCATTATGTAGAAGGCTATAAAACTGAAGAAATTTCACAAATACTAAAATGTAATCCTTCAACCATTCGTACCAAACTTTACAGAGCAAGAAAAAAACTTAGAAAAGATTTGGAGGTTATGAAAGATGAAACATGTTACCAATTTAAGTGATTTAAAAAACATAAAAGCACCTGAATACTTAAAAATGCAAACACTTGAAAAAGCAAGACAAACCAATAAACAAACACATTATAAAAAACGAATAATAGCGGCAGCTTATGCATTTATAATTGCATTTACAGGCATTTATAGCTATCAAAAGAATAACAATATAAGTGATAAAATTAATAATTCTTTTGGTTTAGTAGCTTATGCCGCCAATACTGGAGAAATTATAAAACCTCAAGACAATATTTTAGTCTTTGAAGAAGGTGGAAGTTATGATAGCATCATAGGCTTTTTCACAGGCTGTTTATTTAAAATCACAGGTGAAAATATCGAAAAAGTTAAAATATCCTTAGATGTTGATGGTGGTATATATCGCTCAAAAATGCTTACTGAGGAAGATATATCACTTGATGAAATTGCAGCAATTGATAAAGCTCAATATGAAGCAATGTTAAATGATGAAGATATTGGTATAGCTGGTGCAAAGGTATGTAAAAATGAAAAAACCAAAGGTTCTGATTTAATTTTATCTATGTATGATGAAATAAGTAAAAAATGGTATGTTGAAACATTATGGAAACTTGGAAATAAAATAGAAGAAAACTATGATAATGAAGCAACGTATGGATTTTGGTTGAATGAACCTCCTATTGCATTTGAAGAAACTGATTTACAGAAAGCATGGCATGAAAGAATTGACTTGTTAGAAGGTGTAAAAATGTACGTTACTGTAACATTTGCTGATGGACAAGTACAAACACAAACATATACATTACATTCAGGAAAACTTGCAGTTGAATACAACCAAGATTATCAAATAGATTTAAATTCATTTGATTCATCAAGACATTTAACAGGTAAGCTTGCTAAAGAAGGTGAACCATACATCTATGGTGTTTATGCAGAGCTTGAATAATAATAAAAAAGATAACCTCTAGAAATATCTCTAGGGGTTATCTTTTTTAGACATGATATAGTTTAAATGTTATTTATATTAACT
>ERZ1090868.1637-NODE-1639-length-11733-cov-6.574413_pt1 | contig 11733 bp, 12 predicted proteins | sample MGYA00478475_ERZ1090868 | MGnify/ENA primary metagenome ERZ1090868 (study PRJEB33644, sample SAMEA5815747) | chicken gut metagenome | biome: Chicken; feature: Gastrointestinal Tract; material: Caecum | place: Ireland | collected 2019-01-01 | study: A study of...
TGACAAATCACAGCAAACCGTGTATTCTTTATTTTAAGATAAAGTCTTATTCAGGAAGGAGGTCCGCCCATGACCCGCCAAAAGGCACTGATTCTGGAAATCATGCGTACGCAACGTCCCCAGCACCTGACCGCCGACGAAATCTTCTGCCACGCCCGGCAGCAGATGCCGCACATTGCGCGCGGCACCGTCTACCGCAATCTGAAGCTGATGGAACGGGACGGCGAAGTCGCCCACCTGGAAATGGCCGGTGGTCCCGACCGGTACGATTGCAACCCCGTACCCCACGGTCACTTGCTGTGTGACGGTTGCGGCGAGTTGTCCGACCTGCCGGTGGTGGGGCTCATCCGGGAAGTGGAAGCCGCCATCGGCACCGAAGTGCGCGGCTACACCCTGACGATCCACTACCTTTGTCCCCAATGCCGCGCCAAAAACGCCCAGTGATTCCCCGCGCCGTACGGCCCCTTGCCGTGCGGCGTTTTTTGCGTTATACTGGCCTTACTTGATTATACCAGGAAGCGGGGTACTTGTATGACGAAACAGCGCGACGCTGTCCTGGATGCCATGCGCGGCATCGGCATTGTGCTGATGGTGGCGGGGCATTCGGGATTTGCCGGCACCGATTTCATCTATCTGTTCCATATGGCGCTGTTCTTCATGCTCAGCGGGTATTTTTTCCGTCCGGCCCGGGACCTGCCCGGTCTGGGGCATTTCTGCCTGCGCCGGGTGGTGACGCTGTGGTTGCCCTTTGTGGCCGCCAACACCGTGTTTACCGTCTGCAACAACCTGTTCCTCAAGCTCCACATCCTGACCGACGATCCCCGGATCCTCGACCTGCCGGGCAACCAGGTCACCGGGCCGGTGACCCTCAAAGACATTGTGGGCCGCACGGTCCACTGGTGCGTCTTTGACGGCGGCACCCAGCTGGGCGGGGCGCTGTGGTTCATCCAGGCGCTGTTCCAGATTTCCATCCTCTATGCGCTGGTGGAATTTGTCCTGCGCAAGGGATTGCATCTGCAGGACACCCTGACGGCCCAGGGGTTTGTGTCCGGCGTGCTGCTGCTGTTGGGCTGGCACTGGTCCCGCACCGGCTGGAACGTCTGGGGGCTGGGCATTGCAGCCAGCGGTTACAGTCTTTTTTATCTGGGCACCCTGGCCCACCGCATGGGGCAGCCCGCCCGCAACCCCGTCGTGCGAGCGCTGACAGCTGTGCTGCACTTCGGGGCGGTGGGGCTTGCCGCCAACCAATACCCCCACTGGCTGTTCCTGCTGCTGGCCAGCGCCGAGGGCTGGGTGCTGGTCTATGAAGTGTCCCACCTGGCCATGCTGCTGCCGCCGCTGGGCCGGGCGCTGGCGGCCCTGGGCCGGGCCACCATGCCCATCGTCATCCTGCATTTTCTCAGCTTCAAGCTGGTGACCTGGGTGGGGCTGCAGCTCACCGGGGGCGAAGCCTATCTGCTGGCGGCTTTTCCCACCCTGTTCACCGGCGGGGCCTGGTGGCTGGCCTACACGGTGGCGGGCCTGGCGCTGCCGCTGCTGGTCTACCAGCCCTACCGGTTGGTGAAGGGCGCCATTCTAGCGAAAGGGCGGGGGTAATATGGCCAAACAATACTATCAGGGGGAAGAATTCCGCGGCTCGGAGGCCCTGGCCCTTTTGCAGGATGCGGAATTCAACGACTGTACCTTTGCCGACTGCCGGTGGGAGGATGTGCGGGTGCGCAACTGCACCTTTTTGTCCTGTACCTTCCAACATTGCAGCTGGAGCAACGTGGTGTTCAGCTTCTGCCAGATGCGGGACGCCTGGTTCACCGGTTGTGCTTTCCGGTCCATCGCCTGGGGCGGGCTGCAGGGGCGCAGCGCGCTGGTGCAGCCCTTCGGCAAGGCCGAGCGGTGCGAATTCCGGTACAACGAGTTTTCCGGTATGACCTTTGTGAACTTTGACTTTTCCAGCTGCCGGTTCGGGGACTGCATTTTTGACGAGTGCCGCCTGTCCGGGGCGGATTTTCACGGCGTGCCTCTGGGCCGCACCCAGTTCAGCCGGTGCGACCTGCAGAAAGCCGACTTCCGGGAGGCCACCGACTACGCCATCGATCCCTCCGCCAACAAGATGCAGGGGGCGCGGTTCAGTTTTCCCGACGTGGTGGCACTGCTCAATGGGTTCGGGCTGAAAATCGAGTAACTTTTACCAAAGCGGCAAAATTTTGCCGCTTTTTTCTTTTGGAGTGACACAAACCCTGCCCCGGCGGCGTTATAAGGGTGAAAAGACGCCCACGAAAGGAAGTGATCCGGTATGCAGACCGAGCAGGACCTGGAGAAACTGGTCCGCGCCTACACCGCGCCGCTGCTGCGGTACTGTACAGCTCTGCTTGGCAGCGAAGCCGATGCCCAGGACGCCGTGCAGACCACCTTTGTGAAAGCCTGGCTGCGGCGGCACACCCTGCGGGGTGGTGGGCAGGACAACGAGCGGGCCTGGCTGTACCGCATTGCCTACCGCACGGCGCTGGATATGCTGCGCGCCGCCAAACGGTCCGAAAACCGTCGTCCGCCCGAGCCGGTGCCGCCGGACCCCGGCATCCGTGAGGAGCTGCGCGACGCCCTGAACACCCTGGACCCGCTGGACCGGGCCCTGGTGCTGGAGCGGGTGCTGGACGGCATGGACTACACCACCCTGGCCCGCATCCACCACCGGCCGGAGGGGTATCTGCGCACCCGCTACCACCGGGCCAAACGCCGTTTGGCCGCCTTGTTGGAAAAGGAGGGATTTTGCCATGACACCTGACCGCGACGAAGCCTTGCTGCGCCGGGCACTGCAGGAGGGCCTGCACCCCGCCGAAACCGACCTGTGGCCTGCCGTGGCCGAAGCGCTGCCCGCCAGGGAGGAACGATACCGCCGCCGCACCCGCGCCCTGCGGCTGGTCATCTGCATCGGGGCGCCGCTGCTGCTGGCGGCGGGGGTGCTGCTGGGCCGGGCGGAATTCACCAACCTGCGCACCAATCCCCGCCCCAGTTTTGCCCCCGACAAGAATACCGGCTACGCCATCCAGTATGACCAGACCGCCTATCAGCTGCCCGACAGGCTGATGGATTCCCTGATGGCCCACGCCCGTGATGAGGCGGACGACGACGGGCTGGCCCCGATGCATTCCTCTTTCAGCGGCCGCAACCTGCCATCCACCAATGGGCCCGGCGGCCGCGGCTATGCCAGCTGGACAGAACTGACCGCGGCCGCCGGTCTGCCCCTTTTGCAAAGCGACCTGCTGGATGCAGGCAAACCGATGGACGCCATCTGGCTGTTCCCCACCTGGCCCACCCCTCTGCCGGACGGCTGGGAAAGCTGGAGCAGCGAAGCACTCAACGCCTATATCAACCGCATCAACCTTCCCCAGACCCTCCCCGCCGGGTTCTCGGTGGCATGGCAGGACGATACCCCGCAGTATCTTTATCCCCGCCGGGTGGACGAGATCCACGACGGGTACACCATCGAAACCCAGGCCTATGTGCTGCTGGCCTCGGAGGACCGCCCCGCCGGAACATCCGTTCCCGGCCACCAGGTCTATTTCGACAAGAAAGCCGGGCTTATCTGGGACGTGGAGGAATACACCACTCCTTCGGGCATCACGGCGTTGCTGCCCCGCTGCACCAGCAACGGAAAGGGTTCTCCCTGGTTGAATTCTTATGCCTTCTTCGAACAGGACGGCATCTTCTACTGCCTGGACGTAACCCCCTATGACGGCTTTGGCCAGATTGAGGACGGCGGCGAGGCTGCCCGCGCCGTGCTGAAAGAGGTGCTGGACAGCTTTGTACCCGCCGCGTAATACCGCAAAAAATGCCGCTGTGGCGGGGTATATTCACCGCGTATTCACAATTTAGCCAAATTTATACAGCGATATGCCCCGGTGTGCAGGCATATCGCTGTTTTTAATATTTAAACAAAATTTGTACACAATTTCGCGGTACACTGAATGCGTTATAATACCGCTTTCGGGCGAAGGGAGTTTCGGAACGATTATGTCGGAACAACAAAACACCGTGCGCCGCGGCCCTCTGGGCTGGCTTGGGCGCCATAACCCGCTGCACTGGGTCAAGCGTCACAAAAAGCTGACCGTCTTTTTGGTGATTGTGCTGCTCATCATCGCCTTTGTGGTGAACTTTCTGGGCCGCACCGCCGCTGCCAGCGCAGCCCTGACCTACCAGTTCGTGCGCACCACCACCCTGCAGAAAACCAGCCTGACCGATTCGGTCAGCGTCAACGGCACGGTGGCTTCCGGTTCCACGGCCAGCGTTACCGCTTCGGACTCCGTCAAGACCTACAAGGTCACGGCGGTGAATGTGGCGGTGGGCGACACCGTCCACAAGGGGGACGTCATCGCCACGCTGGACACATCCAAGGTGGAGGAACAGCTGGCCACCGCCCAGCAGAACTACAGCGACAGCCTGGAGGAAGCCCAGACCAGCTATGACCAGAGCGTGGAAGACCAGACCACCAACCTGGCCCAGCTGCAGGAGGACCTGGACAAAGCCCAGCAGGACTACGACACCCTGGGCCTGACCGACTATTATTCCTCCATGGAGAACAGCGCCGGCGCCACCGGCACCAACCGGGAACTGGTGGAATACTACTACGGCCTGTACGCCGAGGAGATCGCCGGACTGGAAAACACCATCGCCAACCTGCAGGTCCAGCTGACCCAGGCCCAGAACGACGGCAACGCTGACCGTCAGCAGGACGTGCAGGGCCAGCTGACCGACTACCAGAACAAGCTGAACATTGCCAAGGGCCAGTGCAGCATTCCCGAGCTGGGGCTGCAGGGCTTTGACTCCATCAGCCAGTATTACAACCAGATCGAGCAGTACCGCGAGGCGCTGGACAAAGCCCAGCAGGCCTACGACAACGCCGTGACCAGCAACTCCCGCGCCGTGGACAATGCCGAGACCAAGCTGGAACAGGCCAGCCGCACCTCCGACACGGTGACCGACCTGGAGTCCACCCTGGAGGACTGCACTCTGACCGCCACCATGGACGGCACCATCACCGAACTGAATGCCACGGTGGGTTCGGTCTGCAGCGGCACGGTGGCCACCATCCAGGATGTCAACAACCTGACGGTGGAAGTGACCATTCCCGCCAGTTCGGTGGGCAAACTGTCCACCGGCATGCAGTGCAACATCACCAGCGACGCCACCGGGGACACGGTGGTGCCGGGCACTCTGACCCGCATCGACCCCGTGGCCAACGAGGAAGGCAACTTCGGCGCCACCGTGACGGTCAGCGGCAGCGACACCGGCCTGCTCATCGGCATTTCGGCCCAGGTGGAGATCATCGTCAACGAGAAGGACAACATCTTCACCGTACCGCGGGACGCGGTGGGCACCCACGAGGACGGCTCCACCTATGTATTGCGCAAGACCGGCGGCGAAGGGGTGAACATGACTTTTGAGGAAGTGACCGTCACCACCGGCGACACCAACGACTACTATGTGGAAATTTCCGGCAACGATCTGACCAAGGGGGATGTGATCCGTTCCAGCGCCGACCTGACCCAGGGCATTGAGACCACCGACAACACCGCCGATCCCATGCAGGAACTGATGGGCGGCGCCCAGGGCGGTGCCGCGCCCGCAGCCCCGGCGGAGGGCGGCGGCCCCGGCGGCGGTAATATGGGCGGCGGCCCGGACGGCGGCGGCCCGGACGGCGGCGGCCCGGACGGCGGCGGCCCGGACGGCGGCGCACCGGGAGGCATGTAAGATGCGCGATACCGAACAGTTTGCCAAGCAGATCGCCGGCAAGTTGCTGGACGAACCCGCCGCCGGGGAGGATTCCCGCCGGCTGCACCTGCCGGACACCCCGTCGGAAGTGCCTCGACCGCTGATCGAGATGCACGACATCCACAAAAGCTACTACATCGGCAAGCCCAACGAGCTGGAGATCCTGCACGGCATCAGCTTGCAGGTGTTTCCCGGGGAGTTTGTGGCCATTGTGGGCGAATCCGGTTCCGGCAAGTCCACCCTCATGAACATCATCGGCGTGCTGGATAAACCCACCAGCGGCCAATATACGCTGGACGGGGTGGACATCCACAACGCCGCCGACAACGAGCTGGCCGCCATCCGAAACCGCAAGATCGGCTTTGTGTTCCAGACCTACAACCTGATCGGTCGGCAGAGCGCCCTGAAAAACGTGGAGCTGCCCATGCTGTACGCCGGGGTACCGGGAGGCGAGCGCACCCGCCGGGCCAAGGAATGGCTGACCCGGGTGGGCATGGCCGAGCGGATGAAACACCAGCCCAACGAGCTGTCCGGCGGCCAGAAACAGCGTGTGGCCATCGCCCGGGCGATGGTGAACGAACCGGCGCTGATCCTGGCCGACGAACCCACCGGCGCCCTGGACAGCGAGACCAGCCGCATCGTCATGGACCTGTTCCACGAGATGCACGAAAAATACCACAAAACCATTGTGCTGATCACCCACAACCCCCAGCTGGCCGAGGAATGCCAGCGGGTACTGACGTTGCGGGACGGTCGGATCGTGGGCGAACGAAGGGGGTCCGGCAAGCGTGCAGCTCTTTGAGAATATCTCGATGGCGCTGACCAGCGTGCGCAGCAACAAGATGCGCAGTCTGCTGACCATGCTGGGCATCATCATCGGCATTGCGGCGGTCATCGCCATCGTCACGGTGGGCAACAGCATGACCGGCACCGTCACCGACTCCATGTCGGGCATGGGCGTGAGCAACATCACGGTCAGCCTGACCCAGAAGGATTCCGACGACACCTCCGGCACCGCCCAGGGGGTAACGCTGCGGCGGTTCATGGACTCCAACCCTTCGGCCGAGGACCTGATCTCCCAGCAGATGCTGGACGACTTCACCGCCGCCTTTCCCGACCAGATCACCCGCATCGAGCTGACCCAGGACGTGGGGGACGGCACCATTGCCAAATACGGCGATCCCGACACCACCATCCGCACCACCGTGTCGGGCGCCAACGCCGCCGAGCTCCAGGCCATGGAGGATGACACTCCCATCCTGGCCGGGCGCTGGCTGGACGACGACAAGGACGCCGGCCGCCAGGTGGCGGTGGTTTCGGAAAAATTTGTGGAGCAGGCCATCGGCGGCAGCAACCTGGACGCCATCGGCAAGTCCTTCACCCTAACCATCAACCAGAATCTGTATACCTTTTATATCACCGGCGTCTATGAGTACACCGAAAACGTCTACGCCAGCATGTTCGGCGTCACCGATGACGACCAGATCCAGACCAACATCTACATTCCGCTGGACGTGGCCAAGACCATCGCCGGGGCGGACGCCGGCTACCAGAGCATCACGGTGGTGGCGGCTTCCGGCGTGGATGTGACCAGCTTTGTGGACACGGTGGGCAGCTTTTTTGCCAGCTACTACACCTACAACGATACCTGGACCGTCAGCGCCAGCAGCATTTCCAGCCTGGTGGAGTCCATGACCGAGATGCTGGACACCCTGTCCCTGGGCATTTCGGCCATTGCGGCCATCTCGCTGCTGGTGGGCGGCATCGGCGTCATGAACATCATGCTGGTCTCCGTCACCGAGCGCACCCGGGAGATCGGCACCCGCAAGGCGCTGGGTGCCCCGGGCTCGGCCATCCGGATGCAGTTCATCACCGAGAGCGTCATCCTCTGCCTGATCGGCGGCATCATCGGCGTGGCCCTGGGCATCGGCCTGGGGGCCCTGCTCAGCAGCGTGGTGGGCATGGCGGCCAAACCCAGCATCGCCTCCATCATCATTGCGGTGGGCTTCAGCATGGGCATCGGCGTCTTTTTCGGCTACTACCCGGCCAACAAGGCAGCCCAGCTCAACCCCATCGACGCGCTGCGCTACGAATAAATTTTTCACGAGCTCCCGTGCATTGCGCGGGACTCTTTTTTGTGCTATACTCAACTGCGGAATTGTACAGAGGGAAGGGATCTGCTGCCATGCAGCAACAAAACAAACCGATTTTTACCAACCATCAGCTCATCACCCTGCTGTGGCCACTGATCATTGAGCAGGCCCTGGAGGTCCTGGTGGGCATGGCCGATACCATGATGGTTTCCTCCGCCGGGGAGGCCGCCATCTCGGGCGTGTCGCTGGTGGATATGATCAACCAGCTGATCATCACGGTCTTTGCGGCGCTGGCCACCGGCGGTGCCGTGGTCACCAGCCAGTACCTGGGCGCCCGCAAGCCGGAGGAAGCCACCCGCAGCGCCGGCCAGCTGGTCACCCTGAGCGCTTTGCTGGGCACCGGTATCGCGGCTTTCTGCCTGGTGCTGCGCACCCCGCTGCTGCGGCTCTTCTTCGGTTCCATTACCGACGACGTCATGACCGCCGCCCTGATCTACTTTACCATCACGGCGCTGTCCTTTCCGTTTCTGGCACTGTACAACGCCGGCGCGGCCATCTTCCGCTCCACCGGCAACAGCGCCGTCTCGATGAAGGTGTCGGTCATCGTCAACATCATCAACTTCTGCGGCAACGCCCTGTGTGTCTACGTCCTCAAGATGGGGGTGGCCGGCGTGGCCGTGCCCACCCTGGTATCCCGGGCGGTGGGCGCCGTCATCATTCTGTCGCTGGCCGCCCGGCCGGATTATCTGCTGCGTCTCACGGCGCGCACCGTCACCCGGCTGGAACCCCACACCGTCAAAAGCATCCTGGCCATCGGCATCCCCTCCGCCTGCGAGAACAGCCTGTTCCAGCTGGGCCGTGTGCTGGTGGTCAGCATGATCTCGCTGTTCGGTACGGTGCATATCTCGGCCAACGCCGTGGCCAACAATCTGGACGGCGTGGGCTGCATCATCGGCAACGCCATGTGCCTGGGGATGATCACCGTGGTGGGCCGCTGCATCGGCGCCCAGGACTTTGACCAGGCCGTACACTACACCAAAAAGCTGCTGCGCTGGGACTACGTGGTCCAGGGCCTGACCAACGCCGTCGTGCTGGTGGCGCTGAATCCCCTGCTGAGCCTGTATACCCTTTCGCCCGAGACCGCGGCCCTTTCGGCCAAGCTGGTCTGGATCCACTGCGGCATGGGCATCCTGATCTGGCCGCTGGCCTTCATTCTGCCCAACGCCCTGCGGGCCGCCAACGATGTGCGGTTCACCATGGTGGTGTCCATCGTCTCGATGGTGGTGTGGCGGCTGGCCTTCAGCCAGATCCTCTGCGTCCAGCTGGGCTGGGGCGCCGTGGGCGTCTGGTGGGCCATGATCATCGACTGGGTCTGCCGTACCCTCTGCTTTGTGGTGCGGTTTGCCAGCGGTGCCTGGAAACGCAGCGCCGCCAAACTGCCCACCTGAACCTAAAGGAGTTTTACCATGAAATTTGTCAGCTGGAATGTCAACGGATTGCGTGCCTGCCTGAAAAAAGGCTTTGAGGAGACCTTCCGTACCCTGAACGCCGACTTTTTCTGCATTCAGGAAACCAAGATGCAGCCCGGCCAGGCCGACTTTGCGCCGGAGGGCTATACCGAATACATCTACAGCGCCGACAAGAAGGGCTATTCCGGCACGGCCATCTGGGCCAGAACGCCGGCGTTGTCGGTGCGCTACGGCCTGGAGGAGGACATCCACAACCACGAGGGCCGGGCCATCACGCTGGAATACCCCGATTTTTACCTGGTCAACCTCTATGTGCCCAACTCCCAGAACGAGCTGGCCCGCATCGACTACCGGATGCGGTGGGAGGATGATCTGCGCCGCTACCTGCAGACCCTGGACGCCCAAAAGCCGGTGGTTCTGTGCGGCGACCTGAACGTGGCCCACACCGAGATTGACCTGAAGAACCCCGGCCCCAACCGCGGGGCGGCGGGCTTCAGTGACGAGGAGCGGGGCAAGCTGGACGAACTGCTGGCTGCCGGCTTCACCGACAGCTTCCGCTACCTGCACCCCGACGCCACCGGCATCTACAGCTGGTGGAGCATGCGGTTCCGCGCCCGGGAGCGCAACGCCGGATGGCGCATCGACTATTTCCTGGTGAGCAACCGCCTGGCCCCTCGGATCCGCCAGGCCGACATCCGGATGGAGATCCTGGGCAGCGACCACTGCCCGGTCACCCTGGACTTGGATGTATAAAGAGCCGCCGGACGCATTTTTAAAATTTTTTACAAAAAAATTCCCCCGCGTTGCAAAAATCGGCGCGGGGGAATCGTCTTATTGTATAGAAAGCGAAGGGAGGTGTGGGGTCTGACAAGCGAAGAGTTTACCGGCTTGATGCAGCAGTATCAGAAGCTGATCTATACCGTATGCCTGCAATTTGTCCACGACCCGCACACCGCCGAGGACCTGACGCAGGACACCTTTCTGGCCGCCTACGCTGCCATTGACCGGTGCGAGCCCCAGTACTACAAAGCCTGGCTGGTGCGGGTGGCGGCCAACAAATGCAAGGACCACCTGAAAAGCGCCTGGGTGCGCCGGGTGGAAGCACCGGGGGACGATGCCCTGCCGGAACCCCGCGGCGCGCCGCCGGGGGATACCGCCGACCCCGCCGACCAACTGGCCCAGCAGGCGGGGGCCGAGGAGCTGGAAATGCTGGTGCGCAACCTGCGGGAACCCTACGGCCGCATTGCGGTGCTGTACTTTTTACAGCACAAGGAAACCGCCGAAATCGCCGCGCTGGTGGGCCGGCCGCCCGCTACGGTGAGCAGCCAGCTCTGGCGGGCCAAGCTGCTGCTGCGCCGGCAGATCCAAGAAAGGAGGCTACAGGAATGAGCCTGTATTTTGACAACGAAAAGCTGTTTGATGCCGAGGGACATCTGACCAAGGAAGGGCTGTACGCCCTGAAGGACGGCACGCTGGACGATCTGGGCGCCCTGGAAGCCGCCGAGCATCTGAGTTTCTGCGATTACTGCCTGCTGCGGTACACCGCCCTCATCGACGCGGCGCCCGCCTGCCTGCAGGAACCCATGCGGGATCTGATTCCCCAGGTGCAGAACCTGATGCGGCTGCGCCGGTTCCGCATCATGACCAACCGCTATGTGTCGGCGGCTGCTGCCGTGGTGCTGGCCTTCATGCTGTGGGGCTTCGCCTCGCTGGGCCACAACCAGCAGATGGCCAACCGCACGGTGCAGCCCCGGGAGCCCCGGGTCAGCCTGGGCCAATGGTGGGACCACACGGTCAGCGGGTTCTATTCCAGCCTGGATGACACCTTCAGCAACTTTACGCTGGCTGCAGAAAACGGCCTGGCCCAGCTGCAACATCATGAGGACGGCGGCGCATCCGCCAAGGGAGACTGATAACCATGAAAAAGAACGCTTTGCTCACCTTTATCTTCGCCTGCATTCCCGGCGCCGGGCAGATGTACTACGGCTATATGCAGCGCGGTCTTTCGCTGATCTCGCTGTTCTGCGCCTGCTTCATCCTGGGCGCGCTGGCCAGTCCCCTGGCCGTGACCTGTTTCATCGTCTGGATGTACAGCTTTTTTGACACCTACGACCTGATCCGGCACCTGGCCGCCGGCGACCCCAAACCCGACGAGCTGATGCTGCTGGGCGACTGGGAAGACCTGAAACGGCTGATTCCCCAGCACAACCGGCTGCTGGGCTGGGCGCTCATCGCCCTGGGTGCCTGGTCCCTGTACGGTATTCTGGTGGAACCGCTGCTCTACAACCTGCTGCTGGTGCTGAACGTGGAAAGCGCCTGGCGTATTGTGGATGCCATCCCCACCATGGTCATTGCGCTGCTGCTCATCGCCGGCGGTGTGTGGCTGCTGGGCCTGCATCCCCGCC
>ERZ1090868.1641-NODE-1643-length-11710-cov-7.776319_pt1 | contig 11710 bp, 8 predicted proteins | sample MGYA00478475_ERZ1090868 | MGnify/ENA primary metagenome ERZ1090868 (study PRJEB33644, sample SAMEA5815747) | chicken gut metagenome | biome: Chicken; feature: Gastrointestinal Tract; material: Caecum | place: Ireland | collected 2019-01-01 | study: A study of the...
AGATCAAAGAAGGTAAAGGAACTGGTGCAGAAGGCGATGGACGAGAATATGGACCCCAAGGTCATCTTGAATGAAGGGCTTCTGTCCGGCATGATGATCGTGGGAGCAAAGTTTAAGAACAATGAAGTCTTCGTTCCGGAAGTCCTGGTATCCGCCCGCGCGATGAACGCGGGGCTTGCGATACTGGAACCGAAGCTTGTGGAAGCGGGCAACGAACCTGTGGGAAGGGCAGTGATCGGAACTGTGCAGGGAGATCTGCACGACATCGGCAAGAATCTGGTCGGCATGATGTTCAAGGGCGCCGGATTCGAGGTCTGCGATATGGGTGTTGACGTGGGCGCGGATGCATTTATCGACAAGGCAGAGGAAATGGGAGCCGACGTCATCGGGATGTCCGCCCTGCTGAGCACCACAATGCCCCAGATGCAGGAATGTATCCGGCGGCTGGAGGAAAGAGGACTGAGAGGAAAATATATTGTGATGATCGGAGGGGCGCCGGTCACGGATGATTTCGCAAAGGAGATCGGAGCAGATTATTACACGCCGGACGCCGCATCGGCGGCAGAGACGGCTAGAAATGCCGTGATGGCGAGGAAAAGTGCATGAAAAAGATCACAGAATTTCAGATAAAGATTTCTCCGCAGAATGTCTGTGCCATGCTTGATGCGGACAGGAGCATCCTGGAGGAAGAGATGAGGGAAGAGCTCAAAGAGATGCTTCCCGAGGCGTACGAGAGGCTTGAACCGGCCGCTTTTCTGGGATTCGGCGATACAGAGGGCTTTCTGTGCGGGGAGGATGAACTCTCCGGACAGGAGGCCCTGTATATTATCTGCACGGTGGGCGACGCGCTGAGCCGCTGGTCTTCTGAGCTTTTCGCGCAGGGTGACTGCCTGAGGGCCATGCTGGCGGATGCCGCTGCAGACGACTGCCTGTTCCAGATGGACGAACAGCTGAAAGACCGGGTTACCGCCCTCTGCCGGGATCGGGGGAAAGGAATCCGAAGAAGACTGGAGGCACCCCATGACGTGCCCATGAGCATACAGAAGAAGGCGCTGGACGTCACCGGAGCGTCAGAAGGGGGGATCGGGATTACGGAAGGATTCATGTACCGCCCGGTCAAGAGTGTCTGCCAGGTATATCTGCTGAGCGATGATACAACACAGTGCAACTATGAGCATGACTGCAGCAGATGCCCCAGTACATCCTGCAGGCTGAGGAAAATTCCGGGAAGGTCTCCAAAAACAGCTCCAAAAACAGCACCGGAAAAGGCGCAGGAAACATTCGCGGAAACAGAAGCTGAAATGATCTCGGCAGCATCCCCGGGTCCGACGGTCACGACGGTTTCGAAAGAAGGCCGGCGGAAGCTGCGGTCTGTGAAGGGCAGGAGCATCCTGGAGACACTGCGGGAGAACGGCATCTATATCAGCGCGCTCTGCTCCGGGAGAGGAACCTGCGGAAAGTGCAGAATCCAGGTGGCAGAAGGTGAGATCACGGTTTCCGAGGAAGACCGGAGATTCTTTACGCCGGAGGAACTGGAGAAGGGATTCCGCCTGGCCTGCACGGCATATCCGGCGGATGACTGCACGGTCCATATTGCCGCCGGCGCAGGAGAGCAGGAGTTCTATATCCCTGCCGGCCCTGCGGAAGGGGCACAGGAGCAGCCAGATCCTTCGGAGAACCCAGCTGTGTCCCCTGCCCGGACTGCCGGACGGACATGGGATGAGAAAAAGAAGAGCGCCGGAGGAACAGGAGGAAAGGGAGAGAAGCTTCCGGCAGAATATGACGCGGCAGTGGACATCGGGACAACAACTGTGGCAATGCAGCTCATCGATCCGGTAAACGGAGGTGCGGTGAAGACGTACACAGCGCTGAACAGCCAGAGGATGTATGGCGCGGATGTGATCGGAAGGATCGAGGCGGCAGGAAAAGGAAAGGCAGGAGACCTTCAGGAGTGCATCCGCCGGGTGCTCAGGGAAGGAATGGACAGCCTGACGGACAGAGGTCGAAGACCGGTCCGCCGGATGATGATCGGAGCCAATACGACCATGGTCCATCTTCTCATGGGATATCCATGTGAAAGTCTGGGCATCTATCCGTTTCTGCCTTATAATATAAAACGGATAGAGACGTCGTGGACGGAAGTGACTGGACAGGCTGACCGTGATTTTCCGGTCAGCATATGCCCGGGAATCTCCACGTATGTAGGCGGAGATATCACTGCCGGTCTCTATGCACTGGATTTTCATAAGAGAGAGAAGGTCTCTGTCCTCATCGATCTGGGGACGAACGGAGAGATGGCGGTTGGAAACCGGGAGCGGATCCTGGCTGCGTCCGCGGCGGCGGGACCGGCCTTTGAGGGCGGAAATATCGTCTGCGGTACAGGAAGCGTCCCGGGGGCGGTCTGTCATGCGGAGTGGAAGGACGGAAGGCTCCGTGTGGAGACGATCAGCGGAAAAGAGCCGTCGGGCATCTGCGGCACAGGAATCATCGAGATCCTGTACTGCCTGCTCGAGGCGGAGATCATGGGTGAGACAGGCAGGCTGGAAGCACCCTGGGATTCTGAAGGATTTCCTGTAGATGAGAAGGGAAATATCCGTATCTATCAGAAGGATATCCGGGAGATCCAGCTCGCCAAAGCAGCAGTGCGCGCAGGGCTTGAAACGCTTTTGGCGGAGTACGGGATCACGGCGCCGGATGTGGAAGAGATCTGCCTTGCGGGAGGGTTCGGATACGAGATGGACGTCCGCAAGGCATCGGGCATCGGGCTTCTTCCCTCAGGATGCGAGGACAAGGTGCGCGCGGTGGGGAATACTTGTCTGCGTGGAACTGCTGCAGGTCTGCGGGATGAGAACGGAGCGGAGACTATGGATCACATTGCCGGGATGGTGACGGAAATCTCTCTTTCGGGGAATCCGAGATTCGGACAGTTTTATATGGAATATATGTATTTTGAAGGGGAAGAAACATGAGATCACAGTTATATTTTGAAGACATGAAGATTGAGAAGGCAGAGCTGGGAGCGCCTTCGTCCGTGCCGGATCTGGTGGGTGGGCTTGTGCTCCAGAATAATCTGAAATTTTTCCTCAGTGAAGATGATGAGATCTATGAGGGGTATGGGAGATGCTTCAATTCCTATCCTTACCGGCAGTATTCCTGCTATATAAGACAGCTCAGGGAAGAACCGGTGAAGACGGCGGTGCTGGAAAATGATCATCTTAAGGCAGTATTCCTGCCGGAGTATGGCGGAAGGCTCTGGAGGCTTTTCGACAAAGACAGGAACCGGGATCTGCTCTACACGAACGACGTCCTGCGGTTCAGCAATCTGGCGGTGTGCAATGCCTGGTTCAGCGGAGGCGTGGAGTGGAACATCGGCGTGATCGGCCATTCTCCGTTTACAACGGCGCCGCTTTTTACTGCTGTCCTGGAGTATGAAGGGACGCCTGTGCTGCGGATGTATGAGTATGAGCGGATTCGCAGAGTGACATATCAGATGGATTTCTGGCTGGGGGAGGAGGATAAGTTCCTGAATGCCAGGATGCGCATCAAGAACGACACCGGCGTGGTCGTGCCGATGTACTGGTGGAGCAACATCGCGGTACCGGAATTTGAAGGCGGGCGGATCATCGTCCCGGCGTCCAAGGCATTTACCTTCCATGACGGCGGAGTATATAAGGTGGATATCCCGCTCGTCGGCGGAAAGGATATTACAAGATATCAGAATATCCCGACGTCAGTGGACTACTTCTTCGATCTTCCGGCTGATGCGCCGAAATACATTGTAAATGTGAACCGGGACGGCTTCGGACTGCTCCAGATGTCCACGGACCGTCTGCGCTCCAGGAAGCTTTTCTCCTGGGGAAAGACCAGGGGCGGCGGTCACTGGCAGGAGTTCCTGACAAAAGACGCGGGAAGATATATCGAGATCCAGGCAGGGCTTGGAAAGACACAGTACGGATGCCTTCCGATGGCTCCGCACACTGCATGGGAATGGATGGAGAGATACGGCGCGGTACAGATCCGGGGACAGGAAATGGAGAAATCCTTTGAAGAGCTGCGCGGCACTGTCACGGCGGAGGTGAAGGCGATGCCGCAGTGGCAGGAGATGGAGCAGATACTCGCTGATACAAAGAAGATGGCGAAGACGAGAGCCGAGGTCATCCGGCGCGGAAGCGGCTTCGGCGCTCTGGAGGCACAGCTGCGTGAACAGTGCGGTGACAGGAAGATGGAGCCCCACCTGGATTTTGCCGGCAGTGAAGAAGATCCTGGGCGCTGGGCTGAATTCCTTGAGAAAGGGACGCTGGAGATCCCGGATCCGGCAGAACTTCCTGGAGTGTATGTTACGGGAAGAGAGTTCTATGACCGATTAAAAAAATATGTGGATGAAAATGAGGAGACGGCGGGATGGTATGCATACTATCAGCTTGGTGTGCTTCTGTTCCAGAAGGGGGAATATGAAGCGGCGAAGAAGGAATTCCTGAGGTCGATCGAGAGCCAGGAGAATGCATGGGCCTGTCATGGACTGGCTTCTGTCTACACTGTGGAGGGCAGAAAAAAAGAAGCGTGCAGCGCGGTCAGGATCGGGTTTTGCCTGCAGAGGGAAGATCTGTCCTATGTAAAAGAAGTCTTCCGGCTGCTCGTCATGAACAAGGGCTTCCGGGAGGTGGAGGAACTCTATCAGGAGCTGGATGAGGAGATGCAGAAGGAGGGCAGGATCAGATTTTTCTATATACAGGCTCTTGCCGAAAACGGACGGGAGAAGGAAGCATACCGCCTTCTGCGTGCGGACGGAGGACTTGTGATCGATGATATCCGGGAGGGAGAGACTTCTCTTGGGGAGCTGTGGCGGAAGATCAGGGCAGCAGGAGAAAACGGGGAGGAAGAGCTGCCGTATGAATTTGATTTTACGGCGCTTTAATAAAAATTTCGGGTTTGTATGGATAGTTCTGTCTGGAATTCAGCAAAAAACAGGGAAAACTGACAGGAAACTTCTATTCGGAGATAAGATGAGGGCGGTTCAGGTGACTAGGATAATCTGAAACCGCCCTCATCTTATCGCAGAAGAAATTGCGAAAGACTTCTTAAAAGAGACATTTGCTTCCAACGTTGACCTGATGAACCAGCTTGCTGCAGACATCAACCTTGTAAGCACGCTGAAAGCGGCGAGTGAAGCCGAGAACTACAGCAAGGGCGTAGAGTTCTACGGCGGTCAGGAGATCTTCAAAGATTTCGCTGAGTGGACAAACGAAGTTCCGACAGTAAACTACGGCGAGAACACCTACGAGATCGAGGATATGATGACAGAAGCACTCCAGGCAATCCTGGGAGGCGCTGATGTTCAGCAGACATTAGACCAGTATCAGACTCAGATCGAGTCCGCGGTAGCTAATTAATCAATCGGGCAGATCCAATAGCCATTTGCCTTTCGCTTTTAAAAGGCAGATGGCTGTTGTTTTGTAAAAAGGAGGGAGCATTGTGGCTGACATGAGCAGAAAAAGAGAGATGAGCCCGAGGCTGAACCGCACCGGATGGTGCTTTGTCATACCGAGTGTCATCCTGATCATCCTGTTTGTATTCTATCCGATGGTACAGGTGCTGATCACATCGTTTCAGACCGGGGCAGGGAATAATCTGACCTTTGCGGGGATCGCGAACTATAAGAGACTTCTGACGGATACGACCTTCAGAAAGGCGCTTTTCAATACGTTACTTTACCTGATCATTCAGGTGCCGATCATGATCCTGCTGGCGCTCGTCATCTCATCTATGCTGAACAATAAGAAACTGAAGTTCAAGGGATTTTTCAGGACAGCGATCTTCCTGCCCTGTGTAACTTCACTGGTTGCCTATTCGATCGTATTCAAGAGTCTGTTCGCGACGGACGGATTCGTGAACTCGATCCTAATGAAGCTTAACCTGATCGCCGAACCGATCTCGTGGATCACAGATCCGGTGTGGGCTAAGATCCTGATCATCCTGGCGATCACCTGGAGATGGACTGGTTACAATATGGTGTTCTATCTCTCAGGCCTGCAGGGAATCGATGACTCGATCTATGAAGCGGCAGATATCGACGGCGCGGGAGCGTTTGAAAAGTTCAAGAGCATTACGCTGCCCATGCTGAAACCGATCATCCTCTTTACGACGATCAATTCCACGATCGGAACACTGCAGCTGTTTGACGAGACGATGAACATCACGCAGGGAGGACCTGCAAATGCTACGATCATGATCTCACAGTATATCTACAATATCCTGTTCAAGTATTCACCGGACTTCGGTTACGCGGCCGCAGTTTCCTATGTGATCGTCGTTATGATCGTTGTATTGTCCTTTATTCAGATGAAAGTAGGTGACAAGAATGACTAAAAAGGTATTAAATGTTGTACAGTATGTATTTCTGATCATTGCATCCTTTATCTCGATCTTCCCGATTTTCTGGATGATCATCGCGGCGACAAATAAGTCCGTGGATGTGACAAGAGGAACGCTGCTCCCGGGAACCTATTTTCTGGAGAATATGAAAACGCTTCTGGAATCAGATCTTCAGTACCTGACGGCCTACAAGAATTCACTGATCATCGCAGTTGTGACGACAGCGCTGGCGATGATTGTGTCATCGGCTGCAGGATATGCTTTTGTGGTGTACAGGACGAGAGCGAGAGAAAGAATATTCAGCATTGTCCTGCTCTCCATGATGGTGCCGTTCGCAGCCCTGATGGTCCCGCTGTTCCGTCTGTTCAGCAAGTTCAACAGTATGGGACCGCTGAAAGCGATCGGACTGAATACGCCGATGTCTGTCATTATCATAGCCATCGCTACGGCATTTCTGATCTTTTTCTTTCGGCAGAATACACAGAGCTTCCCGAAGGAATTGATCGAGGCGGCGAGGATTGACGGACTCAGTGAAGCGGGGATCTTCTTCCGCGTCTTCATCCCGACAAACAAATCTTGCTATGCTGCGGCAATCGTTGTAACATTTATGACGAGCTGGAACAATTACCTGTGGCCGCTGATCGCTCTGCAGTCTCCGGAGAAAAGGACGCTGCCGCTGGTCATGGCGGCAATGGGCTCGTCCTACACGCCGGATTACGGTATGATGATGGCAGCAGTCGTGCTGGCGACGATTCCGACTGCGCTGATCTTCTTCCTGATGCAGAAGCAGTTTGTGGCAGGTATGACAGGTTCCGTGAAAGGATAAATATTATTGGAGGATTATGGAATGAAGGAGATACAAAGCAGCCTGGAGTGGCTGGAAAATCCGGAAGTGTTCGCTGTGAACAGAGAAAAGGCGCACTCCTCGCACCTGTTTTACGAGACAGAAGAGGATATGCTCACAGGAGGAGCGATGCCGCTGAAACAGAGCCTGAACGGGGCATGGAGATTCATCTGCTCTCCGTGTCCGGATGAGAGGCCGGCTGATTTTTATAAGATGGATTACAGCTGTGAGGAGTTTGGGACGATACAGGTTCCGGGGCATATCCAGACACAGGACCATGACAGATGCCAGTATGTCAACACCATGTATCCGTGGGACGGGAGGGAGGAACTCCGCCCGCCCCATATTTCCCATACGGACAACCCGGTGGGGAGCTATGTGAAGGAATTTGAAGTGGATCCTGTCCTCAGAGGGAAGAAGATCTATATTTCTTTTCAGGGGGTGGAGACTGCTTTTTACGTATGGCTGAACGGAACGTTCATCGGATACAGCGAGGACAGCTTCACGCCATCAGAGTTCGAACTGACAGATGCGATACAGGACGGAGTGAACAAGCTGGCGGTAGAAGTCTATAAAAGAAGCAGCGCGAGCTGGCTGGAGGATCAGGATTTCTGGAGATTTTCTGGAATTTTCCGCGAGGTTTACCTCTACGCAGTGCCGGAGATCCATGTAAGGGATATGTTCTGGAACGGCAGCCTGGACGATACATATACGGACGGTGTCTTCAGCCTGAAGGCAGAGATCGCCGGAGACTTGGAGGGCACAGCGGAGCTGATGCTGAAGGATGCAGAAGGCAGAGTGATTCTCTCGGAATCAAAATCTCTGTCAGAGACAGTCTGCTGGAGCGGAGAGATCCCCAAGGTCAGAGACTGGAGCGCAGAAGAGCCGAATCTGTACAGTCTGTACCTGTATGTGCGAAATGAAGCGGGAGGAGTGAAAGAGATCGCGAGAGAATCTGTGGGATTCCGCCGCTTCGAGATGAAGGACGGCATCATGCGCCTGAACGGGAAGCGGATCATCTTCCGAGGCGTCAACCGCCATGAGTTCAATGTGAGAAGAGGGCGTTCGGTGACAGAGGAGGACATGCTGTGGGATATCCGGTTCATGAAGCGGAACAATATCAATGCGGTGCGGACTTCCCACTATCCGAACCAGAACCTGTGGTACCGGCTGTGCGATGAATACGGGATCTATCTGATCGATGAGACGAATCTGGAGACGCACGGAAGCTGGCAGAAAAACGGGACGTGTGATCCCTCCTGGAATGTGCCGGGCTCCCTTCCGGAGTGGGAGGCATGTGTTGTGGACCGGGCAGAATCAATGTTCGAACGGGATAAAAATCATCCTTCGGTGCTGATCTGGTCCTGTGGAAATGAGTCCTATGCGGGTGAGGATATCCTGAAGATGTCCCAGTTCTTCCACGAGCATGACAGCAGCCGTCTGGTGCATTACGAGGGAGTATTCTGGAACCGGGAGTTTGACAGGATCAGTGATATGGAGACCCGGATGTATGCGAAGCCGGCGGAGATCGAAGAGTATCTGAAGGGAGATCCGGAAAAACCCTACATCAGCTGTGAATACATGCATGCCATGGGAAATTCCTGCGGCGGAATGAAGCTTTATACGGATCTGGAGGACAGATATGACAAGTATCAGGGCGGATTTATCTGGGACTACATCGATCAGTCCATGCTGAAGGGCAATGAGCAGGGCGAGGAAGTGTTCACCTATGGAGGCGACTATGACGATCGTCCGACAGATTATGAATTCTGCGGAAACGGGATCGTGTTTGCTGACAGGAAGATCACACCGAAAGCGCAGGAAGTGAAACAGCTCTATGCGCCGCTGCGGCTCACGCCGGACGAACACGGAGTGAAGATCGAGAACAGGAACTGCTTTATCGGAACGGATGGATATGTTTTTGTATATCGACTGCTCAGGAACGGTGAGTGTATATTTGAAAAAGCCATGAAGACGTCCGTCCCGCCTCTGAGCGAAGCGTATATCAGCCTTTCCTGGCCGGAAACGGAAGGAACGGCAGAGTTTATATATGAAGTATCGGCAAGACTGGAGGAACGCACGCCCTGGTCTGAGCCGGGATATGAGATCGCATTCGGTCAGAAGCCGGTAAAGACCGGAAAGAACAGTGCAGAACCCTGCAGCGATGAAGCGGAAGGCGGCGCTCTGAAGGTGATACGCGGAGATGTAAATATCGGTGTGCGGGGGAAAGATTTCTCAGTGATCTTCTCACGGCCGGAGGGCGGCATTGCATCTCTTGTCTACGGTGGGAATGAGTATATCACGAGAACTCCGAAGCTTACCTTCTGGCGGGCGGCAACGGACAATGACAGGGGAAGCAGATACGGGTTCGACAGAGGATGCTGGATGACAGCGGGCATGTATGCGCGTACGAAAGAATGTCAGCTGACAGAAGGAAAGACATCGGTTACTGTGAAATACCTGTATGAACTTCCGAGTCCGTTAGCTGCTGAAGTGTGGGCGTCCTATACGGTCCTGGCAGACGGCAGCATCCGTACTGAGCTGAGCTGGGGCGGCCAGAAAGGGCTTCCGGAGATGCCGGCGTTCGGTATGGAGTTCAGGATGAAAGAGCGTTTCGGAAAATTCCGCTATTATGGATGCGGACCGGAGGAAAACTATCGCGACAGGAAGGAAGGAGCGCGTCTCGGTATCTTCGAGGGGAGCGCAGAGAAAAATCTGACGCCCTACCTGGTGCCGCAGGAGTGCGGAAACCGTACCGGAACCAGATGGCTTGAGGTGTCGGATGGAGCCGGAAACGGACTGAGATTTTCAGGAGAGATGCCGTTCGAGAGCAGTGTGCTGCCTTGCAGCGCGTATGAGCTGGAGAATGCGGCGCACCAGGAAGAACTTCCGAAGAGACATTATACATGGGTCCGCGTACTTGCGGGACAGATGGGAGTCGGCGGAGACGACAGCTGGGGCGCTCCGGTGCATCCGCAGTATCTGATGCCGGCGGACAGGGAATGGAGAATAGTGTTTACAATACAGAGACTGCGGTGAGAAAGGCCTCGCCCTCGCCGAAGAACTGCATCCGCATATTGTACTGGCGGATATTGTCATGCCGGTCATGGATGGAATTGAGTTTTCGGCGATATTAGGTAAAAAACATCCGGAGATCCAGCTCATCATCCTCAGCAGTTATGATAAATTTGAGTACGTGAAGACGACTCTTTTAAATGGAGCGTCGGACTACATCCTCAAACCCATGCTCAACCCCGAGAGCCTTCTGAAGACGCTGAAGAAAGCGGCGGGACGGATCCCCGGTCTCAAACTGAAGCGGGAGGGAGAAGGATCCTGTGTTAATCAGCTTGAGCGCTATCTGATGGGCTTTGCGGACCGTCTGGATGAGACTGCATTTGCAGGCGTGTTCCCCAACACGCTCTACAGACTGCTTGCGGTGAACCTCAGGAGATGCTGTGACGGGAGGCGCAAAGAGTTCATTTCAGTCAAACAGAGGCTGGAAGATTTTTTCGCTGACAGAATGCAGTACAGTGTGGTCGAAACATTCCTCCAGGAAGAGATCCTGTGCATTGTCATGAACTACCGTGTGAAAGACGACGCGTCGGCAGTGAGGGATGCGGATGAGATCACAGAGAGGATCAGGAGGCTTTATCCGTATGCCTTTTTTGTGCTGAGCAGAAGTTTTACCAGCATGCAGGAAATCCGTTATTACTATCAGCAGGATATCATCCCCGAGACAGAGAAGGGCTTTTATTATCCTGAAAAATATCTGTATGTTTCGGAGGCGTACCATAAGAACGGAAAGATGAAACGGTTCGAGTATGAGACATATACAAGCTGGCTTTCATCGAAGGAGTATGGGAAAGCACTTGATCTGTTTGAGGATTATACGGAATATCTGTGTACACAGCAGATTGAGGAGGAGAAGCTGAAGAATCTGTCTAAGAATCTCCTGTATAATTATCTGATGGAGATCGAGAAGCTGTCCGGACAGAATGACAGCGTGCGGGAAACCTATTTCCGTCAGATCGCTGAGGCGCAAAGTGTCGATGACTATAGAAAAGTGATGAACGGGGTTTTCGCTGACCTTCGGGAAATTCTAAGTGAGAGACAGGGCGCGGAGGACCATCGGATACGGGAGATCAAGGATTACATAGACGAGCATTATCAGGAGACTCTGGAACTGCAGGATATTGCGGAGCGGTTCGGACTGAGCTACAGCTATCTTTCTACATATTTTACGCAGACTGCCAGGGAAGGCTTTACGGAATATGTGAATAAGATCAGGATACGCCATGCGAAGGAACTGCTGGAGCAGAAAGGACTCGCGATCTCAAGGATCGGTTCCATGGTAGGGTATACAGAGCACAGCTATTTCTGCAGAGTGTTTAAAAAGCTTACCCTGGAGACTCCGAGCGAATATCGGAGAAGGATGAAACATTCTCAGTGAGGAGGGAAAGGGGACTACAGTGCTCCTTCTTCTTCGCAAGAATA
>ERZ1090868.1647-NODE-1649-length-11688-cov-21.273618_pt1 | contig 11688 bp, 12 predicted proteins | sample MGYA00478475_ERZ1090868 | MGnify/ENA primary metagenome ERZ1090868 (study PRJEB33644, sample SAMEA5815747) | chicken gut metagenome | biome: Chicken; feature: Gastrointestinal Tract; material: Caecum | place: Ireland | collected 2019-01-01 | study: A study of...
CTGGTCATCACTCTGTGCCCAAGATTTAAATTTGTATTACATTTTTATTCATATCTGTTCTCCTTTAGTTAATAAAAATATTATAACAAGTAAAACAGAATTTTAAAAGGTATGAAACAGAGTTAATACCTCAAAATATTTAATAATCTTATTCAACTACATTATTTATTTTTTCTAAATTATTAATTAGCTAGCTTTTAAAATAAGCAAATTTATTAATAATAGGTTCATTATTCTCATCTAAACCTTTGTTATCATTCCATTTATCGGCAATATAGCCACAAACTTTAGCTAAATCATAATAATCATAATCTTTTTGCATATCACAGAGTAAGTCATAATATGCAGGTACATTAATATCATTTTCTTCTATAAAATTTCTATTAATTAATTCTTTTATTAATGGCAAATTTTGTTTATCCTTTTTATCTTTGTTATTAGTATTTATTTGTATGTGATTTTCCGTATGCGGATTAACCGTATGCAGAAAATCTATATACGGTGGTTTTTCATAAATAGTGTAATCATATTCAAATTGTCCATTACTTTTTTGATGTCTAGTTCTTATTAGGTAATGATTTTTCTCTAATTCTTTTAAAGCAGACCTTATAGCACTAATATTTTCTTTACTAATCGCTACTAAACCATTCATGGAATAGTCCCAGTCATCTGGTAAACTTAACATAAATGAAAGTAGACCTTTAGCTTTATAAGTTAAATTTTTATCTTTTAAATGATAATTAGACATTACTGTATAATTATCGTTCTTATTTATTCTGAATACTGACATTTTATTACCTCCCTTATTTTCCCCTTAAAAATTTTGAAAATAAGGTAAATCATTAGCATTTTGTAGCATTCAAGTACATTTAACTCCTTGAAAAATAAAGGGAAATGAAACATATATAAAATGGTACGTTATCCTGTTTTCCCGACCATTTAGTTTATAAGCCCTTATTTTTCAAGGGTTTTATTTTACATAAAAAAGCTGAAACTTAATGGTTTCGGCTTTTTAGTTAGGGTAGTATATAGCTCTCTTTCCAAAAAGATTATATATTTTTTGAAATTGTGAACGACTGTATTTTTCTGTTTTACCAGTGTATGGGTCTGATACATATACATAATTATCATTAAAACCTACAATAACGAGACTGTGAAGATGACAAATCCAATCTATTTCTTTACCGGTTTCTTTATTTATCCAAGTAGCGCAAACACTGGTATTTTGAAGTTTAATGGATACCCAAACTTGAACTGGGGTTCCATTTTTAACTAATTCGAGAACTTGATTTAAACTGTGACCAGTATAGTCGACTATTCCCGATTTATATTGGTTTGCTAGAGCGATGATTGGTTTTTGATATACACCATAACCATTACTTGCTTTGGGGTTACCGACGAATTCTATTTCTGGATTACCACCATATCTTATATCCCCTTCCCAGTACGGTCCATCTCCTTTTTTCAAATTATTTATAAGGGTTTCTGGACTGACATTTACTCCATAATATTTCAGCAAGGTATAAAGAGCGATTGTTTCACAGCCACTTGGGTAGTTTGGAAATTGTTTATACACTGGAAAGTTATCAATCATATATGTACGTGTTTTAACTTTTATGGTTCTAGTTTTAGTTGTCATATTTCCAAGTTCATCTTTAGCGGTGTAGTAAATTTTATACGTTCCCGATTTATCATAATTTACTTTGGAATCATCGACAGTAAATTCTGTAATTCCAAAGCGTCCATCAGTGGCGGTTACGCCGTTTTTTAAATCAGGCCTTTCTCCTGTATATATAGAAATAGTATTTAATCCTTCAAAGACTGGTCCGTCGGTATCTTCTTGAATGGTTAATTTAGCTTTTTTTTCGGTTTTGTTTTTATACTGGTCAGTGGCAGTTATGGTAACTTCTTGATCACCGGCGACTTTTTCTATTTCTGATATTTTTAATTCTACTTTCGATTTATCTTCGAGCTTAGTGACAAAATCTTCTGGAAGAGGAAGGTCTTCATCGAGATAAATAGTTACATCTTGTAGTTCTAATGTTGGCGGGGTTGTATCTTTGATTTCAAGGATGCTCGAAAATTTTTCACCTTTTATTTTTAAGGTTATTTTATATGTTCCTACTTTTTTTAATTTTTTTAGGCTGGGATTTGTTTCTATTTTATAAGGGTTTTTGCCTTTAATAAAGTCACTTGATTTTATATTCTCTCCATATTCAAGAAGAACTTTTTCTTTTATTTTAGGTCCAATTGTTAAATGAAGATATATTTTATAGCCACCATAAATAAACCCTATTGTTAATATAAATAATAAAAATACAATTAATAATTTTTTTAATTTTTTTCTCTCTTTTAACATCTCAACTTCTCACTTCTATAATATCATTATACATTATTTTTAGATAAGTGAAATAGTTTATTAACAAAATAAAAAAAATCCTTTTTTAAGGATTTAATTCTCTTTAATGGTGGCTTCGGAGAGAATCGAACTCCCGACACGAGGATCTTCAGTCCCCTGCTCTACCAACTGAGCTACAAAGCCATGGCGGTTCCGACGGGAATTGAACCCGCGATCTTCTGCGTGACAGGCAGACGTGATAACCGCTACACTACGGAACCATGGTTGCGGGAGATGGATTTGAACCAACGACCTTCGGGTTATGAGCCCGACGAGCTACCAAACTGCTCCATCCCGCGATATCAGTGGCGGAGAAAGAGGGATTCGAACCCCCGCGCCGTTGCCGACCTCCCGGTTTTCAAGACCGGTCCCTTCAACCAGACTTGGGTATTTCTCCGCGTGGTGCCTGAGGCCGGACTTGAACCGGCACGGGATTTGACTCCCGCAGGATTTTAAGTCCTGTGCGTCTACCGATTTCGCCACTCAGGCATGTTATAAAATGTTCAATATGAACAGAACATATTCATTATAACATACTTTTGAGGAAAATCTACAAAAAATTGAATAATTTTTCGATTTTTTTCAATTATTATTATATTTTATGCATTTTTCACCAGAAAAAATACGTATATTTATATTTTTTTGGCAAAATAAAACCCTTTTTCAAAGATAAAGGGTTGATAATCTAAAGTGGTGACCCGTTCGGGATTCGAACCCGAGACCCTTTGATTAAAAGTCAAATGCTCTACCGACTGAGCTAACGGATCATTGATGGTTGCCTCGGCTAGATTCGAACTAGCGAATGCCACAGTCAAAGTGTGGTGCCTTACCGCTTGGCTACGAGGCAAGCAATGGTGGAGGGAGATGGATTCGAACCATCGAACCCGAAGGAACAGATTTACAGTCTGCCGCGTTTGGCCGCTTCGCTATCCCTCCATGGGAATTACGGTACAGGCTTATTTTCAAAAAGTGGTTGCCTCGGCTAGATTCGAACTAGCGAATGTCACATTCAGAGTGTGATGCCTTACCGCTTGGCCACGAGGCAATGGATTTGGCGAAGAGGGGTGGAATTGAACCACCTTTCACCTATCCCCTTCGTTAATGGTGCCGGAAATAGGAATTGAACCCACAACCTACTGATTACAAGTCAGTTGCTCTACCGATTGAGCTATTCCGGCAAAAAAATGGTGGGCGATATAGGACTCGAACCTATGACCCCCTGCTTGTAAGGCAGGTGCTCTAACCAACTGAGCTAATCGCCCATAAATCATTAGTAGACGTATTTAATGATAACATCATAATTACTATTTGTCAATACTATTTGTTTTATTTTTTGCGATTTTCAATTTATAATTGATCCAATATGGCAATTTATACTTCAATGTAGAAAATCCATGTGGAGTTTCGATTATTTTTCTCTTTTTTGGTTTACCATTGATTTTATAATTTATGTTACGAATACTAAGTTTAAGGTGATATTCTTCATCGTCAACAGCAAGTATCTCTGTATATATATGGTCCCCAACATTTAGAAAATTATGAATATCACGAACAAATCCATTGGAAATTTCGGATATGTGAATTAAACCATTATAATATTCATCAAATGAAACAAAGGCTCCATAAGGTTCGATGCCTGTGACAATTCCTTTGACTACGTTTCCTTTCTCGTATTTTGCCATAACTCCACCCCACATCCATTATAACACATAATTTCCAAAAAGATTTACGGAAATTTATTTTTATGATATAATTTTTTTGGTGATGAAGATGACTGATGAAGAAAAAATTAAAGATATTTTGAATAAATTAAGACCTTTTTTATTAAGTGAGGGTGGCGATTTAAGTTTTGTAAAATACGAAGATAATATCGTTTATATAAAGATGCTTGGCGCTTGCGTAGGGTGTGGTCTCATCGACTATACTTTAAAAGATGGAATCGAGAGTGCTATTAAGGAAGAGGTTCCAGATGTTAAAGAAGTTATAAGTATCAATTAATTTTCTAGCCAATCTATGGGCTGAAAACGCATGAAAGATTTATAATATTTATAAATCTTTTTTATTTGGTTTTCATAGTCAGTAGCTTTTTCGGTAATTTTCACAAGTTCACTTTCAGCAGCATTTCCGGTTATAATCTGTTCATATAAGTCAAAGTAATATGTCGGATAAATCATTCTCGCTAGAAACATAAAATATTCGTATGTGCTTAATTTGACACTACGAAAATAAATGGATAGTTCTTCGTCAATCGATTTTCCATTAAAAAAACTGGTTTTAAAATATTCAGCGGCATCGCGCACACTTAAATCGGTAATAATATTTAACGGATTATAAAAATTAAAATTAATATTTTGATTAAGGCGACGATGGGAATAAACTAGACTGACACTCGTTTTTTCAAGACTGTTTACAATTTCAATCGCGGTTTCGGCAAGACCAATATAATAGCTAAAGCTCTCTCTGATTAAAGGATATTTTAGACCAAGCATGCTGGTTTGATATTCTAGGTAATCGTTTTTTTGGGCCCACATATTTGACCAGTCTTTATTATCTGAAAAAAGTGGTGATTTAAGTTTAGAAAAGTTAATGATATCTTTAATAGTGATGGTACTTGGTTCATAGTTTTTTCTTAAAAGGATATATGATTCATTATTGATTTTTGTAATTAATTGACCTTCTCTGTTAGGTATTATTTGATGAACATAAAGGTGATTTGCTAGAAGGTTTAGATCTAATTCATATATTTTGCCTATTTCTTCGGCGCTATAAGGACATTTAAAGAGTAAGAAAACTGCGCCATCTAATTCAAAATAATAGTAATCTTTAGTTTGGTTTATTTGGTTTGGGTACATATTATAGTAGTAATTGATAACGTTTTTCATAGTAATCACCTCAGTTAATTTTATGAAAAAATAAACGTATCCATTACAAATTACCAAATTAATTAGGCTATTAATTTACACCTTTTAATTTTTTTCGAATATGTTATATTGAAAAGAAAGGGTGGATTATAATGTGCAATAACAATACTGGCGATAGTAGATGTATTTCTGACATCCTAAAAGTCATCAATATTTTACAATGTAATGCTGAATGTCCTGATCAATGTCTAGATACATGTGATCGTGGATTTTTAGGAAACACAGTTGCTTCACTGGGGCTTAATACAAGACCTATTATGCTTTATACTTGTGCAGGAAATGGTTCTCCATGGACAATGCCAACAACAAAAGAAAATGTCGATTGTACAACTCCAGGTGTAACTTGTTCTTCAGTATTTAGAGTTGAAAAAGTCGATGACAACTGTGCAACCTTCAGAGTTTTAGCAGCTAATACTGATCCGACAACTTCTGGTACAAGACCTTATGTTTCAACTAATTCGTTCTTTACAATGAATTTAAACTGTGTTTGTAGTTTAAGATGTTTACAAGATACTATCGTTGAGGGTGTTTAAAAAAGAAAGTTTCGGCTTTCTTTTTTAATAATTACTATGTTTTCCTTTGACTGTATAAATATAGATAGCAACTAAAAAATCATCAGTAAATAAAGGAATGTATTTGGTAATTTTATTTTGGTTTTGAAGGTTATCATAGAAGAATTTAACAATCTGGCGATGATCGATTAGATTATCTATTTTTTTATCTTTGAGTTTGCCAACTATTTTATTGATATCGATTTGTTCAGCTTCGGATAAGCTTTTTAAAAGACCACGGTTATAGCTATTTATTCGGTAAATTATACTTTCATCAAAGTTTAAGATGAGACCGGCCTTTTCCACAATATAATTAAAATTATTATATGATGTTTTTTGATTTAAGATATTTTGAAATATATCGGTTTCAAACAATTTTTTCAGAATTTCATTTTTAGTATTGTCAAAAATGAAGTGGAGATTTTGTTTGAAATTTTCACCATTTTTTTCGTAGTTTTTGACTAATTGGCCTTTTTTGAAGGTTAGTTTATCTCCATCTAATTTACCAAAAGTTTTCATAGCGTCGTTATAGCCTAATTTAATCGTGTGGCGAGCAGATATACTGTCAAATATTAAAAATGAAGGAATATAGTTACGCGGGGCAATGTAGGTTACGGAAACACCTTTATCGATTAATCTTTTTTTAAACCCTATCGCTCGAAGGTCAACGGCAACTACTTCGTCAGCTCCCATTTTGATAGCTAGATTGATTGGAATATTATCGTAATATCCACCATCGATATATAATTCATCATTAATAACGTGCGGTTTGAAAGCTGGGTAACATGAGGCTGAGGCAATGACATAATCTTTGATGTTATCTTGGTTTAAGTCTTTTTTAGTTTTTAAGATGGGTTTATTTTTAGTAAGGTTGTAAGTTACTAGGCCAAAATCCATTTTAGAGGTGAAGAATTTTTTCGGTTTAAAATATTCTTCAAAGATATTAGATAGTTTGGATGGGTCAGTCCCACCTTCGTTAATAAAATTTTTTAAGTGTGTCATATAGATTTCGGGTAGTTTTAAATCTTTATCTAATGGAAAATCATTTTCGTTATAAATAACGGAAAAACTTATTTTTTTCCACAGTTTTAAGGCATGACGCAGATCATTTTGAACTATAAATACTCCGTTAATCGCACCAATCGATGTTCCAGTTACAATATCGATATTTTTTTTCATTTTTTTCAAAGCCATGTAGACGCCTATTTCATAAGCTCCTTTGGATCCTCCACCAGAGAGGACAAGTGCGAATTTACTCATAAAAATCACCTAAATTGATTATACTACAATATATTTAAATTCTCAATTTTCACTAGACAAAGTTGGAATGTTAAGTTACAATTATTTAGGAGGAGAAACGACAATGAACGACTTTTTTTACACTTTTACAATTTGGTTTTTGCTGTTTATTATTTATTCGTTTATCGGATGGGTTTTCGAAGTCGTTTTAACTTTGGTAAAAACCGGTAAATTTGTAAACCGCGGTTTTCTAATTGGTCCGGTTATTCCAATATGGGGTGCGGGGTGCTTATTAATTACTTTGTTTTTAAAGGACCAAAGCGTCCTTAGATTAATTATTTTTTCGGGAACAATCGGCGCGATTTTGGAATATGTTGTAAATTACTTGATGGAAAAATTATTTAAGGCTAGATGGTGGGATTATTCACATTTACCTTTTAATATAAATGGAAGAATTTGGCTTGGTTCTGTTCTACTGTTTGGATTTGGAGGATTATTTGTTGTTAAATTTATTAGTCCTTGGATTTTTAAGATTTTGCATTTATTAGATTTAACCATGCTTTATGCAATCGGTGGAATTTTGTTTGGCGTACTACTTGCCGATATTATTATTTCGACAGGTATTATCAAAAATTTAAAATTGTCGGCTGAAGCTATGCAACAAGATTATACAGTAGAGATTACAAGAAAGGTAAAAAAGGTTTTGGAGGGTAAATCAAATGAATTTAAGCGCTTGTTAAAGGCGTTTCCAAATGTTAAATTTTATAGAAAGAAATAAAGAGCCATTTTGGCTCTTTTATCTTATATAGGCTCCTAAAGTTATGTCGCTGTTGAATTCTAATTCTGTGTTATCGATAATTTTTCTAGTTCCGCTATCTGTATAATAGTAGTAACTATTGCCATTTTGATAGTAAATGACATTATCTAAATAGACAACGCTATCTAGGTTTGTCGTATCAAATAGATATGTTTTTAATTTAGGCTTTTGAACGTCGGCCCGGTAGACATGATATACTTCACCGGCTTCTTCATAGATGTAATAGTAATAATCGTTAGGTTTGTCGACTTTGGCATAACCTTTTATTTTATCTGAATGATAGTTATCGAATTTAGCTCCATTTAGGGCGTCCATTAGCGTAATATCTTGCCATTTACCATTATATATTTGCAGGTGATCTTTATCGGCAAATTGTTCGACAGTTTCGCGATCTAGGTTTATTTTATATTCTATTTGGGCGTCTTTGTCGAAGAGATAGATTTCACCATCGACGGAACCCATAATATAGGAATCGAACGATATTTCATCGTAACTACGTATTTCTTTGATTTCTCCATTAATTATGTTGACAACATAAAATTTCTGGAAGGTATATTCGGCGGTATAGTCAGCAACTATGTAGTAGCGGCCTGTGAAAGTACTGATAGGTTTGGTATAAACATCGTTTTCAAAGATGTTTATTGTTTCAGCACTTTTACTTAAAAGTTCTAATCCTTTATATGTCTCCATAGCGACATAGTTGTTTTCTAGCAAGTTATTTTCATAGATGGTGAGGGTGTTTGAAAGATTAGTTTTTTCGCCATTGTCTTTATATTTTTCAGGGTCATATCCTTGTTTTTCTAGGGTTTTAAGATAATCTTTTACTTTGTCATCTTCTATGTCATGGGCATAGGTAATGACATTATCTTTAACACACATTACATCTGTGTATATTTCACCGTTTTTAAATACTGGTAAGACACATTCGTAATTAGATACTTTTTTATGAAGAATTTTAGTGATTACTTTTGATGATTTATGATAGTTTTGGAATATTTGAAAATTCAAGTTAACTTCATCACTGACAAGGTTAAAGTAATAGTTATTATTTTTGGTATCTAAGGTTTCTTCAACATTAAAGTTACCTATGTTATAGTTTATGTCATGGCCATCGTCGAAGATATAGAATAGACCTTTTAGGGCAAAAAGTATAATGGTTAGTATTATTAACGTTTTAAATAGGAACTTCATAAATCATCCTCCTATATTGATTATATATAATATGAGAGTTTTTTTCAAGAAATAAAAAAGAGCTTATTCACCATGTTTGGACATGTTCCTTAGCTCGTTTTGTAATTTGCTTCTTTCTTCAGGGGTAATTTCTTGTTCATATTGTCTTTTTTCTTGCATCATGTATTTGGAAATGACGGTTTCGATTTCTTGGAGGGCACCACTTGAAAGATTTGAAAGATAGACGGTTTCTTTGACGGTATCGATGATTGCCATTCCCCAAATTAGACCCATTTTAATGGTTAGATCGTTAAACATATCTGGAGTTATACTGTAATAGAAGTAACCAAAGAAGAAACGTTTTTGGGCCAATAAGATTCGTTTATCAGTGATGACAACGACGAAAGTTGAGACGATGTTTAACATACTATAGCTTTTTTGAGCGGCAAAGGCGTATAGTATTTCTTCGTCGTTGTTGATGTGGTCGGCAGCAACTTTACAGTGGGCTTTTAATCTCCAAGCAATGGTTCCTGGAAATCTTTGTTTAAAAGCCATAACCTTGTCATAAATTATTTTTGTTTTATCCATAGTTTTTCCCTCTTTCATTGTTTATATTATACTTTATTTTTTCAATTCTAGCAATGGAATTGTTTTCTTTTGAAAAGTTAATTATTTATTTGTTACTTTTGGAGTATTTTATTTTTAAAGTTAGTTTGTTATAATGGTAATGTACATTAAGGATAGAGATTATCTTAAGGTGATAATCATTTAATATAATGTATTTCTTGAATAAAATTATTGAAAGGATGGTTTAATGTCATTTATCGAATCAATAAAGGAAAGAGCTAAACAAAACAAAAAGAGAATCGTGCTGCCGGAGACTATGGATAGACGTGTTTTAGAGGCAGCAGAAAAAATTATAAGAGAAGATATTGCCGATATTATTTTAATCGGAAAGGAAGAAGAGATCGCAGAGAATAGTAAAGGATTAGATATTAGTGGTGCGAAAATTATTAATCCGTTTACTTCTGATCTTACTGAGGAACTAACTTTAGAGTTTGTAGAAATTAGAAAAAATAAGGGTTTAACTTACGACGAGGCAAAAAAATTGTTGCTTGAAGATTATGCATATTTTGCCTGCATGCTTGTAAAGACTGGAAGAGCTGACGGAGTTGTTAGTGGCGCTTGTCATTCAACAGCTAATACGCTTAGACCAGCTTTGCAAATTATTAAGACTAAACCTGGGACAATGCTTGTATCCGCATTTTTCTTAATGGTTGTTCCTGATTGTGTATATGGTAATAATGGGGTTTTTGTTTTTGCCGACTCTGGTTTGGTACAGAATCCTAATTCTGAGGAACTGGCAGCTATTGCCAAATCGAGTGCGGAATCTTTTGAACTTTTAGTTGGGAGTGAACCTAGTGTAGCTATGCTTTCTCATTCAACTAAGGGAAGTGCATCTCATCCTGATGTAGATAAGGTTGTGAATGCGGTAAAAATAGCTAAGGAACGTTATCCACAATATAAAATTGACGGAGAACTACAGCTAGATGCAGCAATTGTTCCAGAGGTGGCAGCTACTAAGGCACCAGATAGCAATGTGGCGGGTCATGCAAATGTGCTGATATTTCCAGATTTAGATGCAGGAAATATCGGTTATAAGCTGGTTCAAAGGCTTGCGAAGGCGGAGGCTTATGGCCCAGTTACACAAGGTATTGCGGCTCCAGTTAATGATTTATCACGCGGGTGCAATGTGGATGATATTGTGGGAGTTGTGGCTATTACGGCGGTTCAAGCTCAAAAGAACGATAATTAAATTTATCGTTCTTTTATTAATTTCTTTTCGTTATCGACGTAGATAACACTAAATTTTATACCCTTTTGATTATTTATGATTGCTTCTTTTTCAAAGTCAATCATGTCATATGGAAGATTTCCAATACTACACCAAACTAATTCTGAACATTTATTTGGTTCGTTTATTTTTACTGTTCCTTTGTAGTTTTTGATTTCAAAGTAAATATCATAATATGGTGGGAGTGATTTATTTTTTCTATTTACAACAAAGGTATCAATGATGTTATCTTCGGTAAAGGTAATATCTAATTCTTCTTTGGCTTCTCTAATAACTGCTTCATAAGCATTTTCACCTTTATCGATATGACCAGCAGGAAGGGCAAGGTAACCTGGCCACAGTTTTGTTCCTTTCCTTCTTTGGAGTAGTATCTGTCCTTCTTTATTTTTTATTATCATATAGACTGATGATAAAAATTTTTCTCTTTCCATGTTTCATTTCCTTTCTGGATACTTTTAACTACTTTTACTAGGTAAAAAAATAATTTAGTCATACATTTTAGAATATTCATTATTTATATAAGAATTTATCTAGGTACCATATAATCTTTAATTATTTTATTCGCCAAGTTCTAAATTTAATTGCTTTTTTAGAATTAACCCTAAAATTGCTTTAAATAATCATGTCAAGATTATAATATGAATAAATTCTTTTTGCTTCTCGTTTTCCCTCTTTTTGAATTTGTGCAATTTTTACACAAGTTGAATTTTCAGTTAGTTCATCATCTTTGTAAATAT
>ERZ1090868.1650-NODE-1652-length-11684-cov-5.539771_pt1 | contig 11684 bp, 10 predicted proteins | sample MGYA00478475_ERZ1090868 | MGnify/ENA primary metagenome ERZ1090868 (study PRJEB33644, sample SAMEA5815747) | chicken gut metagenome | biome: Chicken; feature: Gastrointestinal Tract; material: Caecum | place: Ireland | collected 2019-01-01 | study: A study of...
GTAGATGAACTTGGTGCTGCCCTCCGCGGGGAGAGATTCCAGCGAGGTATACTGCGTGTTCGGCTGTATGCCGAGCTGGGCATACGTCTGCGCGAGTTCCGCGCTCGCGGCGGCGCTCTGCGCGCTCTCTTCCGCGTCCGCGGCGTCGGCAGCGGCGTTCCCCGCGGCCGTCTGCGCCTGCCCCGCATACGTCTGCGCGGAGGTCGACGAGGCCTGCGCGGCATCCGCAAAGCCCTCCGCGGAAGCGGCGCTGCCCTCTGCGGCTTCCGCGTCGGAGGCGGCGGATACGGACGCCGCCTGTGCCGCCTGCGAGGCGGCGGTCAGTTCCCCGAAGGAGACCGCCTCCGACCAATACTGCGCGTTGAGCGCGCCAGCCTCCGTGTACGGGGGCTGGTCGTTCTCCGATACGAGCGAACGCACGAAGGCGCCCTTGCCGCCGCCGGCTCCGGGACAGAAGGCGATCTCGTTCGCGCCGTAGGTGTAGGCGGCGTTCCAGGCATAGACGGCGCGGGACGCGAAGGCGCCGTTCCCGAGGTCTGCCGCCATCCCCGCCAGCGACTGAGAGATGCTCTCGTACACGTCTTCGGCGGGGGCGACGCTCTCGGGCGGAACGCCGCGCTCTACCGTAAAGCGCACCGCCTGCGCGGCGAGCGTGTCCTCCGCCGAAATGCGGTAAAATTGTACGGTGACTTCCCCGTAATACTGCGTGACCGCCGCGGGGAGCGCCAGCCGCCAGCAATGCAGCTGCGTGCCTTCCCCGTCATACGCGGCAGCATTGCCCTCGTACGTCATCGCCGCGGGCGGCAGGATCTCCCCGTTCGGAAGGCGGAACGACGCGCGTACCTGCGCGCTCTGCGCGAAGGGCGCGCACAGCACCACCTCGTTCGCCTCCGAAGAGCCCTGATATACCCGCGCGGGAACGCAGCGCACCTGCGTGCCCGCGGCATCGCAAAAATAGATCATAACAAAATTCCTCCCCTGCTGAAAAAATGGCGGGGGATCTTTTTCCCTCGCCGTTTTATTATACAGCCTTGCGGAGGCGCTTTCAATTCTGTCTGCCTGTTTTTTGCGAAACAAAAGGCGGGCGCATTTTTCTGCGCCCGCCGACGTTTGCCTGCGTCAGTTCATGCTGACGGTCGGAAGATTTTCCGTATCCGGGTTGAGTGCTCCGCCGTTTGCGTCCGCATACGCATTCTCATAAACATAGAACGCGCGGTCATTCGCCGCCGTATACCACGAATTATTCTGCAAGGCCGCTCCGTCCGCGGTGTTGCCGCTGAAATTGAGCGTGAAGCCCGTGAAGAGCTGCGGCTCCTGTTCACTGCCGAAGTCCTGAAGCATCACAAACCCTGCCCAGACGGTATCCGCCGCGTTGCTCTCTTTATGGCGGTTATTGGCGATGTTGAAGGTCGCCGTCTTTGCATTATTGTTGACATTGGAGAGGCGCATCGCGTTGCTGACGTTTTCAAAAACGTTACCCTCGACGGAGATGACGGCGCCGTCCTGAATGCAATAGATGTTGATGCCGTTGTTGCTGAAATTGCGGATGGTATTGCCGGAGATGACGGTGCCGTCGCCCACGGAATACGCCGTGTTACTGACGCAGAATTCGAGGGCGTTGTAAGAGATGCCCTATTCCGCGTCTGCCTTGCCGTCGAGCACGTTATCTTCGATCACCGCGGCGCCGTTCACGTTGAGCGCGACGAATGCGTTCGTGCCGGACAGGTTGCCGCCGATCGTGCAGCCCTGCATGGTGAAGCCTTCGGTGCTGGTGACGCTGACGGGCTGAATGCCCGCGCCGGCATCGACCACCACGCCTTCGAGGGTGACGCCCGCCGCATTGACGGTGAGGGCGGCGCCGCTCGCCGCACGGGTAGTTCCGCTGACGGATACCGTCACGTTTTCGATGACGGCATTGTCTGCCGTTACGGAAACGGGCGCCTCTACGGTGAAGTTGTAGCCCGCAAGGGTGATCGCCTTATCAATGGTGAGCTCCTGCGTATATGTGACGTCCGACACGACGACGGTATCCCCTTCGGAGGCCTGCCCGAGTGCCGTATCCAGTTCATCCGCAGAAGTGATGATCGAAGCGTCCGTCTGCGTCGCCGTCACGCACAGGTCGAAGGTGACGCCGCAGTTCTGATACTCGTCGCCGACGGTTCCGGGCATTTCGATGACGATATCGAAGGTTTCGGAAGCGCCGACGTCGAGCGTGCCGTCATTGCCGTAGGCGTTGCCTGCGAGGTCTGCGAGCGTGCCGAGGAGAGTGCCTTCCGCAACTTCCGCACCCGTCGCCGTCTTATAGACGTTGAGCACAGACGACAAGTCCGCGTCGCCCGACGTTACAATATTGCGCGCGGCGATGCTGTAACGGAGCCGACGTTTTCGACCCTGACAGACCTGCGCTGCGAAGTGCCGGGCGCCCAGACGGTGTCGCTCGTGAAAAGGGCTTCGGAAGAGCCGTCGTTGAGTTCGACGGCGAGCGCGCCCGCCGTGATCGAGTTGCCCGTGCTGGACACCGTATCGGTGAACCACGCGACCGTGGTGCCGACGAGAAGCCCGACGCACAGGACGACGGACAGGGCCGCGGCGACGATCGCACTGACAATGCTCCTTGTTTTCATCGTTTTACCTCATATTTCCGCAAAACAGCGGAAACGTACATATCTGATCGTCTTTATTATATCACCGATCTTTCCTCTCTGTCAAGGCTTTCCTCAATATTTGCCGGCCGCGATATGTCAAAAAAATGTAAAAAGATGCGGGCGGGCCCTTACAGGGCCGCCCGCCGGAAACAGTGCGATGTTATCTGAGGAACGCCTCGAATGCCGTTTTCATTCTGTCGAAGGCGCGCAGGGCGGATTCTTCGTCTTTCGCGCGGACGGAATAGTAGATCTTCAGCTTGGGTTCCGTGCCGCTGGGACGCACGCAGATGAAACTGCCGTTCTCCAGCTCGTAATAGACCGCGTTGGTCGTGGGAATGTCGATGGGCTCTTCCGTGCCGTCCGCAAGGCGGCGCACCGGCTTCGAATAATCGCGCACGGCGACGACGTTGTAAATGTCGAACTTCTCGACCGGCTTGGTCTTGAGAGAATCGACGAGGGCGTTCATCTCCTTCATCGCGTTCAGCCCGTCAAACTTGACGGAAACGTTTTTGTCGAGAACGTATTGATATTTTGCGTAAATATCCATCAGCCTGCCGTACACGGACTGGTGGGTATAGGTATAATAGCAGACCATCTCCGCACAGAGCATGGAGGCGACGACGGCGTCTTTGTCGCGGCTGCCTTCGGTGCCGCGCAGATAACCGCAGCTCTCCTCGAACCCGAAGAGGAAGGTGTGCGAATGATCCGCCTCGTATTCCTTGATCTTTTCGCCGATGAACTTGAACCCGACGGGGACGTCTACCAGCTCGACGCCGAAGTCGTCGCAGATCGCCTTCGCCATGCCCGTCGTCACGAAGCTCTTGACGACCACGCCGTTTGCAGGGAGCCTGCCCGACTCTTTGAGGCGGGTGAGGATATAATCGAGCAGCAGGATGCCGACCTGATTGCCCGAGAGAGCGACGAATTCGCCCTTGTCGTTCTTGATGGCGACGCCGAGGCGGTCGCTGTCGGGGTCGGTGCCGAACACGACGTCGGCATCGATCTTCTGCGCGAGGGCGATGCCCATCGAGAGCGTTTCCTTGAATTCGGGGTTAGGCACCTCGACGGTGGAAAATTCGGTATCCTTGCGCACCTGTTCGGGCACGACGGTGACGTTTATTTTCAGCTTTTTGAGGATGGTCGTGACGGGGATATAGCCGCTGCCGTGCACGGGCGTATAGACGAGTTTGAGGTTCTTCCCCACCTTTTTGACCGCTTCGGGAGAAAGGGTGAGTCTGGTCAGCTTTTTATAATAGCTCTTGTCAACGGAAGAAGGCACTCTCTTTATCAGCTTGCTGCCCTTTGCGCCCTTCACGGAAAAGTAATCGGTGATCTTTTCGATGTACCCGACGACGACGTCTGTCGCTTCGGGGGACATCTGCGCGCCGTCTTCGCCGTAGACCTTATAGCCGTTGTATTCTTTGGGGTTGTGGCTGGCGGTGATCATGATGCCGGCGACGGTGCCCAGCCTGCGCACGGCGTAGGAGAGCATGGGGACGGGGTGCACTTCGTCGAACAGGTAAGCGGTGATGCCGTTCGCCGCCAGAACTTCCGCGGAGGCGCGGGCGAACTCGGCGGATTTGCGGCGGGTATCGTAGGAGATGACCACGCCCCGCTTTGCGGCGGGAGCGCCGAGAGATTTTACATATTCCGCGAGGCCCTGCGTGGCGCGGCGCACGGTGTATACGTTCATCATGTTGGTGCCGTAGCCGATGATGCCGCGCATACCGGCGGTGCCGAACTCCAGTTCGGCGCCGAAGCGGTATTCGATCTTTTCCGGATCGGAAGCGACGGAGGCAAGTTCCGCCTTCCCCTCTTCATTGAGCGCGGGGTTTTCGCACCACGCCTTATATGCCGACATATAATCCATAAAAAACCTCCCTTTTCAAAGACAAAACAAAATATTTTTGCGGCGGCAGAAACGCCGCGCCCGTTCACAGTTCAAAATCGTCGTAAAAATTTTCGTTCGTGCGCTCTTTTGGCTGCACGATCTTATCCTCCGCGAGGAAATACTTCTTCTGCCCGCAGGTGTAATAGCTGACGAAGCGGATGCACAGCAGCATGAGTATGGACATGGGTACCGTGATCAGCAGCGCCGCGCCGAAGGTAACGAGCGCGAACAGCGCGTTGATGCAGAGGATGAGCAGGCAGGTGACGAGATAGGTGGAGAACAGCGTGGAAAAGCGGCTCTTCGTGAAGGTGAAGCTGCCCTTCATCGCGGCGCCGAGCTTCATTTTGTCGCTTACCAGCGCGGGAATGACGGCGCTGAACAGCGTCATTTTCACTGCCGCCGCCGCGAGAAGGAGGGCGACGGAAAAGAGCAGCGCGACCACCGTGGCGAGAAAGCCGACGGAAATGACGTTGAGCAGGATGAGGAAAAACACATAGCACAGCGCGAGCGAGAGCACGTCGTAGACGAAGGTGAGCGGCACATAGACGACCTGCCAGAGCGCCGCCTTGCCGAGGTTGCCGATAAAGGCGGAGAAAAATGCCGTGTTCGCATGGCTGGACATACGGTCGTCGATGAGGACGCCGAACGCAAAATCGCCCATGCCGCTCAGAAAGCGGGAGATGAGGACGATGAGCACCAGGGAAACGCAGCAAAAGACGAGGTTGGGCGTCTTTTCCCCGATATACGCGACGAGCGCGGAGAGCGACTCCTGCAATCCGTCGGGAAAAGTCTGCAAAAATTCGGTGTTGCCGCTCACGACCGCGCGCAAAAACTCGCGGATGAGGTCGAGCAGCTCTTTCAGCGGCTCGCTCGTGGCGAGCATGCGCAGCGTGGGGTACAGCAGCGCCGCACACAGCGCGACGGTGACGATGCCGACCACGATCTTGTACAGCAGCATCTTATAATTGAGCGAAAAGTTGTCCACCATCAGATGGAACGCGTTTTTGAAAAGCAAGCGGGCGCCTCCTTAACCGAATTTCTTTTTCAGATCCATGCGCTCTTCGCCCGTGAGGCGGAAGTATGCAACGAACATGAGCGAAGCGTAATACAGCATGAAGAACAGGAACAGGAGTTCCGTGATGAGAAAGAGCGGCAGTTCGGTAAACCCGCTCAATGCCACCGCCGCGACTTCGAGCACCAGCCCCGCCGCCGCGGGCAGGAAACAGGCGAGAAACAGCCCGCCCTTGTGCCCCGTGCAGATCTGGTTGGAATAATCGAGGGCGTCAAAAAACCTGTAACCCGTGACGAGCAGACAGGGAAGCCAGGTGAGGAAGGCGGAGAGAAGGTAGCACACGAGCGCGACCATCGCGGCATATGTGGCGATGGCGACCGCCGCATAGGCGATGCCCGTCAGGATGAGAGATTCTGCAAAGATCAGCCCCGCGGCGAGCAGCGCCCACAATTCGTAGACCGCCGTGCCGAGCAGCGTGAGCACGAGCGTCGTGATGAAATTCGTGTTGAACCTGCCGGCAAGCCCCTTGAAGGAGCGCGAACCGATGCGCATATGCTTTTCGATAAACCCGAACAGGAAAGGCAGGCTGACTGCAAGCGCGGCAAGGCAGACGAGCGCATACGGCCAGCCGCCCGCGTTCACGGGGGAGAAAAACGTGAACAGACCGGAAAAGGTGACGCCTCCGTCCGCGGAGATGAGTTCCTGCGTGAGGACGCGCGCGTTGTCGGTATCCACGGTCATCGCAAAAAAGTACGACGGTATCAAGGCGAACAGGAAAACGAAAATGAAATTTTTGAACATATAGCGCAGCGCGCTGCCGATGTACTTCATTCCCCGCCCCACATCCGCGCAAAACCGCCCGGATTTCACGAAATTTTGCCGATTTTTTTACAATTCCTTATTTATTATATAATAAAAACGGGCGGTTGTAAAGCCTTTGTTTTTATTTTATGCCATTTTTTTGCCCCTCATGCGCGGGGGAAAGCGCGGGCGGCACGAACACGCAAAAAGCCGCGCGGAAGGGACTTCCGCGCGGCGGGCCGTCATTCCTGCATCAGCAGGAGAAGCTGCAAGAGATAATCGTAATAGTCGCCGAGATAGGCCTGCGCGGTTTCGTCTTCGAGATAGTCTTCCAGCGCCTGCGCAATGTCGTCGTAACCGAGATAGTAGTTTTTGACGGCGACGTAGCGGTCGCGCATGGGAAGGGTGTAATCCACTTCGTACGGCGCGTCGCCCGTGTCTTCGCCGGGCGGGCCGGACGCGCCCTCGGCGTACAGCGCTTCGAGGCTCTCGTCGAGCTCCTTCTGCAATTTCAGCACGAGCGCGTCGTACGCCTCCTTCAGTTCGGCGAGGGCGTCCTGCAGGATGCCCGAGCGCAGCACGCGGCGTTCGATGGCGCCGTTCTTCGCATCGAGGCACTGCTTTTCGTATTCCGCTTTGGCAGCGGCGCTCTCTTCGTTCGCCTCCGAGATGAGTTTGTTCACCGCCTTGTCGAGCTCTTCCTGCGTCATACCGTTTTCCCCCTTTCATAGAATGCTTCGAGCGCGCCGACTTCCGCGGGCGTATCCGCGCGGACGAGAAAGCTGAACTCCCTGCCCGCAAGGGCGGCGCGCAGCGGGCGGATACGGCCGTCGCAGGAAATGCGGAAGATGCGCTCCCCTTCGTCGCTCCGCGCGCGCAGTTCGATATTGCCCTTTGCGCGTATGCGCACCTGTTCGAGCGTGCACCTGTCGCCGAAGGGAACGGACACACCGCTCTCCCAGCTGCGCCGCACGCCTCCGCCGCCCGCAGAGAGGGAAAACACCTCGCCGCCCGCGCAGAAGGCGCTGCCGCACAGCCCTTCCGCCGCCAGCGGCAGGACGCACTCTTCCTCCTTTCCGAACACGGCGAGAACGCTGCGCGTTCCGCATTCCGCGCGCACGTCCGCCTGCAAAAGGTACCGCCCGCAGTACACCGAACCGCGCGGCGACGCCTGCGCGGCGCCCGCAAAGAGCGGTGCGGATGCAGGCTGATCTCCCCCGTAGACGTGCAGCCCGTCCTGCGCCAGCCAGAAGGCGCGCTCCCCGTCGCAGGCGGCGGTCGCCCCGTATACGGGCGCGCAGGAGAGCAGGTCGCGCAGCGAAAACCCGCGCTCCTCGCCCCGCCCCGCGAGCAGCTGCAGCCCGCGCTCGCGGAATACGAACAGCCCGTCGCTGCCCGCGGCGAGGGCGACGATCTCCCCCATCGGTGAGGGCGCGTCGATATACCCGCCCGCGCCGTGCGCCTGCGAAAAGTCGCGGATGTCGTCGGGCGCGCCGTAGGTGAGGCGGATGCCCGAGGCCAGCCACAGCCTGTCTCCGAAATAGGCCGCCGCGGCAAAGGCGGGGATCCCCTCCTCTTCCGCAAGCCCGGACGAAGAGAGCAGGGCGCACTTCTGCCCGTCGGAGAGCAGCAGGGCGTCTTCCCCGTCGTATACGGAGGCGTGAACGGGCAGGCGGGAGAAGGCGACGGAAGAGAGCGAAAATCCCTCCTCTCCCTGCACATACATCTGCCCGCCGCTGTATACGGCGCACTTTCCTCCGCCGAAGAACGCCGCTTCCGCGCGCACGCCCGCGGGCAGCGCGGGGAGCGGCAGCCTGCGCACGCCGATATCGCCGCGCAGCGACCCGCCCGCACGGGTAAAGCCGAAGGCGACGCCGGCGGAAAGGTCTGCCTCTTCCCGCCTCCGCTGCACGGAAAGGGCGAGCGGCTGCTTTTGTACGAACCGCATCACACCCACCTCCGCACTTTCAGCCGCCCGCCGCGGCTGCGGCAGGCGCAGGCGAGGGCGTCGCGGTACTTCCTGTCGAGCAGGGCGGCCGCGTCCGTCATGCCGCCGAGCAGGGAAAACTCGCACGCGGTGCCCAGCGCCAGCAGGCGGGCGTCCCCCCGCTTGTCGTATTCGGCGTCGTCGCCCGCCTTTTTGACGGCGGGGCGGACGGAATATACGACTTTCGCCTTCCCCGCCCGCACGCGCACGCCGCTTTCCGATACGCAGAAGCGCAGCCGCTGCCCCGCCTCCCCGTACACCGCCAGAATTTCCAGCGGCGGCCTGGCGAACGCCGCGTACGGGATCTCGCCGCCGCTTTCAAAGTTCTCCTCCCTTTTCAGGGGCAGATAGTCGAGCGCGATCTCGTTCTCCGTCATGTTGTAGCACAGCAGCAGCGTTTCCCACTCGCGCGCCGCCGCCGCGGGGCGTTCGCCGCTCTTGCCCGCGAGGTGATCCGCGAGGTCTTTCCGCCCGCACAGCTCCGCCGCCGCGGCGAGCACTTCTTTTACCTTCATTTTCCCCTCCTTTGCGCCGCACGGCGCATAAAAGGGGCGCCCGCCCGCGGCGGGCGCCCCCCGTTCCGTTCCGGCCTGCGCGGCGTCAGCCCTCGGTGATGCCCGAAAGCATCGCCTGCCCGCAGGGGCGGGTGCAGACGAGGTCTGCGTACTTCACGAGCGTCGCCGTATACAGCGGCTTGCCCGGCACCTGCCGCAGGACGCGCCCGTCGTCCCCTTCCAGCCACTTCCAGTCGCACAGCTGGTGCAGGCAGAAGTCGTCGGTGTTGAGCAGGTACATCGTGCCCGAAGGGCAGAACCTGTCCGCCACCACGGGGATGCCGTTGTAGGTGATCGCCTTGTACCCGCCCGCGAGCACCTCCGTGTCGATGGGGATGCGCGAGGACGAGAGCGCCGCCTGCAGGGCGCGCTTCACGCCCCAGCTGCAAACGATAAAGTTGATGCGGCTGCCCGCCGTTTCTTCCAGCTTGTCGAGCGAGGCCTGCAGCTTCGCCTCCGTGATGGAGCCGACCTCTTCTTCCATGTGCGGCACCATCCACTTGTGCGTGGCGCGGTCGAGCCCGTAGAGGGTGCCCGTCGACTTAAAGATGGCGCCCAGCCCCGTCAGTTCGAGGTTGTAGGAGCCCTGCACGCAGATAAGGTCGCCCTCCTCGACGCCCGTGATCGCCGCGCCCGAAAGCGTGATCTGCTTCGTGCTGCGGTCGAGGGTGAGGATGCGCCGCGCGGCGGCTGTCGGGATCGCCGTGCCGTCCGCCCCGCGGATGTCCACCGTCATGCCCTCGATGAGGTTCTGAACGGAGTCTGCCGTCACGGTGTTGCCGCTGATCGCGCTCACCTTGCAGAGCACGCCGCTGCCGTCGCCGAACAGCATGCGCCCGAAATTGAAGGCGGACGCGCGCACCAGCCCTTCCATCTCCGCGTTGAGCAGGTCGACGAAGGCGCCCGCGCTGTTTTCGGAGGCGCGCACTGCCTTGTCGCTGATCTCGACGGTGCCGTAGAGGTTTTTGAGGGTGGTCACGAACTGCTCGTAATTGTTGCCGCCGGATGCGGGGAGGTCGCCCTCCTCCGTGCCCGCGCCGACGCCGCCGTTCACGCCGTACTGCGCCAGCCTGCGCACCTCTTTGCCCCATACGTCCGCCGTGCTTTGACGGATCTTTGCCAGGAGCGGGTTGACCGACGTGTTCAGCTGTTCGGAGACCGCCCCGAGATAAAATTCCTTCAGCGCGCTGTCGGCGCTCGTCATGGTTACCATTGTTCTTTTATTCCTCCTCTTTTATTGCTGCCGCCCCTTGCGGAACAGCTCTCTCGCGAGCGCGCCCGCCTCTTCGACGGTCTTTGCCCGCTGCGGCGGCGCGGCGGCGTATCCGCCGCCCTCCGCCATGACGTACGGCGCCCTCGCCGCGATCGCGCGCTCCACCGCCCGTTCGATCCTTTCCTCGATGGCGGCGTCGCCCTCCGCGGCAGGCGCACTTTCCCCGCGGGGCTGCGCACAGTTCTCCCGCCCCTCCAATTCGCGCAGGCGCTGACTGCGGCGGGTGAACTCTGCCTCCAGCGAATTGTACGCGTTCAGAAGGGCATCCGCGCTCTTGAACTTGCCGAACCCGCCGCGGGCCTCTTCTTTCCGAGCCTCCGCTCCGTTCCCCGCGGGCTCCGCCTGCGCCGTGTTTTCCTTCTCCATAACCTGTTCCTCCCTTTTTATTATTGCTGCCGCGCGGCTTCTTTGCGCCGCGCGTGTTCCTTCAGATGCGCCTCTATGCGCGCCTTCGTTTCTTCCCCCGCCGCAAACTCGTCGGAAAGCAGAAAGCGCGTGTGCTCGGAAATGTGCGCATCGTCGTCGTCATAAAAGTCCGCGTACACCTCTTCCCCCTCTGCAAGGCGCAGATTTTCCTCCGCGGCCTTGTTGCGGTGCAGCGGCTTTAACCCCCGCGCGCTGTCCAGCCCGCCGAAGCCGAGGGCGTCGAGCACGCGCTCCCTCGTCTCTTCGGGGACGCTGCCGTCTTCGCCCGCGAACAGCCCCTTGTCGTACATCTCGTAGATGAGCGAACGGCGGCGGGAAGGGCTGACCGCGCCCTCGTTTTCCGTTTCGAACACCACGTCGTCGGAGGAGATGTCTGCGGAAGAAAAGTAATACATTTCCACCTTTTTCCCCTCGCCCGTCATGCGCATGAGCCGCCTTTTCCCCGCGAACTGCCGCATGAGCCGCAGCACCTGCCTGCCCACCTTTTTCACCGCGCGGCGGATGCTGTCCGTCGTGACGGCGAGGCGGGTGTCGTCCAGCTCGATGAGCAGCTGCAGCCCCGTCGCGCTCGTGACGTGCGTGCGGTTCTGCGTCGTGGACGAAAGCTCGCTGACGCCGCTGACGAGGATGAACTCGTCGAGCAGGCGCTCCTCTTCCTGCTGAAATTCGGAGGGCAGCGAATCGGGCGCGAGCATCTTCGGCGCGGGCGCGCCCTGCCTGTAAACGAGCACCTTGCCGGGCGGCAGGCCCTCTTCGATAAGCTCTTCCGTGTCGACGGAGCCGTCCTCGACGGCGAGCACGCCCGCCGTGAGCCTGTTCAGAAATTCGTGCTTGCGGTTTTTGACCGCGTTGAACGCGCGCTGCACGGGGATCATGCGGTCGATGATGCTGCCGCCGAAGAAGGCGCCCGAAAACTCGAGGGCGCACTGCTTCGCGAAGGGGTAGCCGCGTTCGCCCGCCTCCCCGTTGCAATAGGGAAGCTCCCCCTCGTAGGCGAGCCTGCCGCCCGCCACGGCGAGAAAGCGCCCCTTCGGGTATGCGCGCGTCGGCTTTTCGTAATATTCGATGACCAGCGCGCAGTCTTCCCGCACGGGG
>ERZ1090868.1651-NODE-1653-length-11684-cov-4.224783_pt1 | contig 11684 bp, 10 predicted proteins | sample MGYA00478475_ERZ1090868 | MGnify/ENA primary metagenome ERZ1090868 (study PRJEB33644, sample SAMEA5815747) | chicken gut metagenome | biome: Chicken; feature: Gastrointestinal Tract; material: Caecum | place: Ireland | collected 2019-01-01 | study: A study of...
GTCTCATCTTCTAAGCTCCTCTCAATATCCACAAGCTTTCTCCTGCATTTAAGATGATAAAAGTATATCATGCCATTCATCCTCCAGATTATCAATTAAGGGCTTTTTAATACGGTATATTTTTCCATTTTTCGTTTTCTCAGGGAAATAAAATGCGGTAAAATTTTATGAAATGCTTTTTAAAGAATTGCCGGAAATAGAAATGGAGCTGTCCTGCGACAACTCCATTTTCATTCCTGATGTATTGGTCGACAATCAACCACTTCTTCTGTTTCCTGCAGCAGACTACCAGCTTCCGCCGCCTCCGCCTCCAAAGCCGCCTCCGGAAAATCCTCCGCCGGAGAAGCTTCCGCCGCCTCCGCTTCCAAGGCTTTCTGACGCTTTGACCGCCGTAAGGGACGCTGACGCCGCATGGCTGATGCAGTCATGTATCATATAATAATGGAACACCGTATAGCCGGAATAAGGCACAAACCATTCCGGCGCCGGAAGAGCAATGGCATCCAGTTTCTTAGAAAAGATATCCGATACTCCCAGCACAGATGCATACGGAAGGATGTGATAGAACATTTCCGGATGTTCTTCTGCCATCACCTTCATCCGGTCCAGCTCCGCCGTCTCTATGAAGTCCCGAAGGCCGGCAAGCCGTCCCATCCAGTCGACACATTGTTTTGTTCTCTGTTTCATAAATGCCGTAAAAAGCACTGCCAGGAGAGAAACGACTCCTGCAAAAGCATACAGCCAAAGATAATCAAAGGCATTTCCCTGGCTGACCTCTCTCCAGTATGCGGCTCCATAGATGATCACCGCCGCTGCCGGGAGCAGCACCGATGCGGCAATGTTCAGCTTTCTCATTCCTGCTTTCGTTGTATACCAGGTATCCACTGCACATATGGCCCATATTTCTCCTATGATCAGCATGATACAGGACACAATGGATAAGAAAATGATCAAACCTCCCTGATAAGAATAGACTGCCATCATAACAATAAATGCGATCAGCGGAACCGGTGTGATCAATGACGCAATGATCCTTACCAACCTGGACCGGCTCGTATAAATCTGATCTTTGTAGGCAATTTTAATCTGATCTTTTACTACTGCAATCGTATCCGCAAACTTATACTTCAGAGAAGAAGTCTTGACAGAATCCTTTTTCTGAAACAGTTTTCCAAACATCTCTTTCTGATAATCCGGTGCATCTTCATCCAGATCCCTGATCTTTACCAGAAGAAGATCCTTCTTTTTCTTCTCTTCAATCCTGAGGTACCCCTTATCAGCCCAGTAAAGAATCAGTGAAACTACATCCTTATCTTCCAGCGCTCCGTCAACCACATAGCCCACGGCTGCGCTGTCCAGACCTTCCGGCGGCTGATACTGAATGGACGGAATAATCTTTTCATCCCTTCCAAACAGGAAATACAGTGCCGCAGTCGCCACAAGGACGGCCGCAGTTATTCCCAGAATGATCCGGTATCCGCCCGGCTGATGTCCTGAAGTAAAATACCCGGATTCCATTGGTTTGTCAAAGGTCAGCCCGCTTCCCAGAGCCAGGTCCTGCCGCAGAGTACCTTCCACCGTGAAATTCTCCTGATCTATATTCAAATCTATCAGATCAGACGCGTCTTCCCCGGAACCGTATTCCCCTGCAAACAGCCGGATATTTTCCAAATCCGTGTCTTTCGTAAAATGAATGGTGAATTTACTTCCCGCCGGTATCTTATTCTGCCACTGCACCGGGAAAATATTATAGTAAGCCCTGTCAAAGGATTCTTCCTGATATTCCGGAATAAAATCATATGTAAAGCGGTAATTGCCCTCCCTCACATAGGTATCTTCATCGCCAAACCGGAATACCACATTTCCTTCCTCTGATTCTTCATCGTAAGTCTCGCTGCTGTCTTTCATATTCACATTGGCATAATACGGTATCCATTGGTTTTCGCCGTTTTGATTTTCATACAGCATTCTTCCTTTATTGGGAATATAACGGTAAATGCCGTGGCGGTCTTCCAGAAAATTTACTTTAATATTTTCCGTTACCGTATAGCTCTGATCCTGATTTACCGTAATATCAACATTATACTGGCGGGTCTGCATGGCCGAATCATTGGTTACCCCGTCCGCCGCCATAACAATACTGCCGCTCCATCCTGCGGTTCCTGTCAGGAGCATCCAGAGACCCGCCAGGCAGATGATCAACCTTCTGGTCATTTTCCTGCCCCTCCTTTCCTCCTATGAAATGTCAACGGTCACATTCTCTCTTTCTGACTCGGAATCCACTTCAAACAACGGTTTCCTCTGGAATTTAAAGATTCCGGCAATGATGTTTCCAGGGAACATCTCCGCCTTCGTGTTATATTGATTGACCACGCCGTTATAATATCTTCTGGAGCCGGCAATTTCCTCTTCCAGACGATCCAGCTGATCCTGCAGCTTGATGAAGTTCTGATTAGCTTTCAGATCCGGATAATTTTCTGCTACCGCGAACAGGGATCTTAATGCCCCCGTCAGCATATTTTCATTTGCCATCCGTTCTTCCGGTCCTGCGGATTCCATGGCCGAATTTCTTGCAGAAATAACATTCTGCAGCGTTTCTTTCTCATGCTTTGCATATCCTTTCACCGTCTCCACATAATTCGGAATCAGATCGTATCGTTTCTTTAATGATACATCAATAGCTGAATAAGCCTCCTCCGTCTTATTTCTCAACTGAATAAATCCATTATAAGAAGCTGCTGCCCATATGATGATAACAAGGACAATCACTCCAATTACAATCAATGGTATCATATCATTTCTCCTTTCCCATTGTTTTATATCACATCCAGCCCTCTTGCGACCAGCATGATAAAATCCTGTACATTGGTTACAATCGTTGTTGCCGAAAGACTTCCTCGGTCCAGAAGCTTATTGACGACAAACTCATCTGCATCCACTGTATACAAAAACACCGGTCGTATCGTTCCATCCTCAAGAACACGATATGATGGTGTCATATTTCCCGTTGCAATGGTGTGCAGCATCGTCGCCAGACATACGACTGTCGTCGCTTTCTTTACCAGTTTCCGCATCGCTTTCTGCCCTTCATAGGCATCGCCGATTACTTCCGGAAGAGGTCCGTCATCCCGTATAGATCCAGTCAAAACCATAGGAATCTCATGTTTAACGCAGCTGTAAATGATTCCATTGTCAATCTGATAATCCTCGATGAACTGTGGGATGGAACCACTCTTCCTTACTTTATTAATCACATCCAGATGGTGATAGTGCCCATTCGAATGGGATTTTTGCGTATAAATATCCTGACCAAGCGCCGTATGAAACAAAGCGCCTTCCAGATCATGCGTTGCCAGAGCATTTCCTGCCATCAGGCCGTCCACATATCCGTGTTCCACCATTTTCTGCATTGCCGCTCTCGCATCGGCATCGAAAGAAAACGCCGGCCCCATGACCCAGAGAATATTTCCATGGTCTCTCTCATACCGCAGCAGCTCAAACAAACGATCATAATCTCTGGCATAAGACGTTTCCCTGCTTCTCCCCTGTCGAAACACAAATTGATCCTGCTCTTCGTCTTCTTCCAGAAAACCGGCGCTGTGGAGATAAATTCCCTCTTCAGCGTTTTCTGTCCGCCCGAGAATCACCTTGTCTCCCACCTTAAGATTCCTATTTTCCACCACTTTCAGCGTGCCTCCTTCAGTCCAGACAACGCTGGAATCCATGCGGCTTTCTTCCGCCAGCTTCCACTCTCCGTTTATTTTAAAATATTCCGGATACATGGACGTGCTGTGGTAGCCTTCCGGCGCCACGCCATCCATCACTGCTTCTTTCCATTTCACATCCGGCGCGTCCAGAAATTTCTGGCTTGAAAAATCCGGCGCCCGGTATTCCGGCATCTGAAACATTCTGTCCCCTCCTGTCTCTATTTGTAATATACACGTTTTCCCCGGATATAAGTCTCCAAAACTTCTGTCTCATCCACTTCCTCCGGATCTGTCTGAAAAATATCCCGGTCCAGAACCGCAAAATCTGCCTGAAACCCTTGTTTTAATTGTCCGATTCCGGGAAATCCCACAATCTTCGCTGCTTCTCTCGTATACAGACACACCGTAGTTTCTATATCCACTGCCTGCTCTTTTCCGCAGTCCGTTCCATCATATGCCTTTCTTGTAACTGCTGCTTTCATGTTGATAAACGGATCTGACGGCGCTGCCCAGGATGTTGCCGGCGCATCAGTAGAGAAACAGAGCATAACGCCCTGATCCAGCATACATCGCACCGGATAACACTGCTTCATCCAGTCATCTCCCAGGTTCTCCAGATAACTTTCCACCTCCGCATACATAAAAACCGGCTGTGTCACCACTGCGATGTTGTGTTCCGCCGCCTTTCGCAGGCTTTCTTCTTCCGGATCTGTCACATGCTCTATCCGCACATAAGGAATCTCTTCTTTCATCCAGGAAAATTCCCTGCAGACTCTGTCAATAATCCTTTCGATGGTCTCCGTCCCCATGGCATGAACAGACAGCTGGCATTGATGGCTCCTGCAGAACTGAATGGCTGATTCCATCTGGTCTTTTGTCAACACCGGCATTCCATATTCCAGAGGTTTTCCACAATACGGCCGCTTCATCCACGCCGTGCGTCCTGAAACACTGCCGTCACCAATCAGTTTAAGTCCCGCCGCAAAAATCTGCTGCCGCCGGTCCATGTCTTCTTCTGTCATATCAAACGACGGATCTTCCATGAAAAATTCCCACATTCGGTAAACTGCTGTCTTTTGTTTCCATCCTTTTCGGGCTGCCTCCCTGAAAAGCGGCAGATTATCTCCAGGTCCCAGATTTCCCATATCCGCTGCCGCAGTGATCCCCTGGGACAGCAAAAGGTTTCCCAGATCCACCAGCTTTCTGATCTTATCTTCTCTGCTGTCTTCCGGCAGCCATTTTGTAACCAGATTCCTGGCACTTTCTTTTAATACGCCTGTCGGTTCCCCTGATGAATCCCTCTCAATTTCTCCTCCTTCCGGATTCGGTGTGTTCCTGTCGATTCCTGCCAGCTTAAGCGCCATGCTGTTGACACAGCGGATATGCCCGCAGGTTCTCACGATGGATACCGGAGCGTCACTGCATCCCCGGTCCAGATCATAACGATTGAGAGACCGCTTTTCCTTAAATTTTCCTTCATCATATCCCCAGCCCTGAATCCACTGACCCGGTTTTTGATGTTTTCGCCGCTCTCTGATTTTCTCCACCAGTTCTTCAATGGAATGTACTTCCGGCGGCAGGGCAGAAATCTGCCGGCTGTAGTCCGCCAGCATCATCGGATGCATATGAGCATCGACCAGGCCCGGTATCACACAGGCTCCTTTCAGATCATGCCTTTTATATGCTCCTTCCGGCGCCTGGTCTTCCCTTCCGATCCAGCGGATGACGCCGTCCTCCACGATCATGGCATCCGCATACAGATTTTCCTTATCTGAAGTGAATATTTTCCCATGAAAATACATCCGGGCTTCTTCCCGTTTGTTTCTCTTAGTTCCCATTACATAATCTCCCGGCACCGCAGATCATTTACCAGCATTCCTTCAAACTGTTTCATCCGGAATCTCTCCACAAACAATTTACATTTGCACAGGAACATGTAATAGATATTCTTTCCGCATCCCTGCATAGTTTCAAAATTTCCCTGCCCCTTTGACAAAATCAGATCCGCTTCATCTAAGATTTCCCGCGCTTCCTTTGAAATCTCCGGCAGCCAGGTGCCGGTAATTCCACTTCCATTTCCAATGACCTTTACCATATCCGCAAGACCGGTTTCCCGTGCATCTTCCATGGTAGCATCATTTAAGGCCGGTTTCCCCCGGACGATCACGGTAATATCAATCTGCGGATACAGCTCCATGATCTCCCGGATCAGAATCTTATCCAGCACGATTTCTCCACAGTTGTCTGTCAGATATACCAGCCTTGAGGCATCCTCCAGATCCTTTCTCAGTCTGCCGTATTCCTCTTCATCGATTGGATTCTCCTGAGCCTTCGCCAGAAGTTCTTTCAGTTTCTCATGATCCACACTGCTCATGGCTCCAAAATCAATATAATTCCCAGTCATGGCATACTGAATGGCTCTCTTCAAAGGGTCTCCTGCCTCCCGGACTTCCCGGCAGATCTTATCCTCTTCCCGCTCCATCATATGATTATAAGTATGCTTAATTTCCGAATAATCTGCCTGCTGCCCAAGCATCTGTCTCTGAAGTTCATAAATGCGCTCTGTGATCACCGGGGCACTTTCACAAGCCTTCGCCTCACTGAGAATTCTGAGCACTCCCTGCATATAAGTCCGCTTTTTTTCTTCCGGCGTATCTGGATCATAATGATTCAGCTGACGTTCCACGATGCAGTTGATACAGCCGGTATGAAGTCTTATCTGCTCCACACTGCCACCTCCTTCTTCCTGCTGCATGTTTCTTTCATTATATCCGATACTGGTCTGTATACGCAACCTAAGGTTTCCATGCTCAATATAAGGTTAATATCTGATATTCTTCGGAATCATAATAATAGATATTATCTGATAAACGATCTTTTTTCGAAATGATTTCAGAAGTGTATGTCTGCGCAATTTCATGAAGCTGATCCGGCATATACTGTCCCCGATCCAGCAGAATAAAAACTTCATGAAGAGTTAGCGGCATGAAAAAGAAATTCCACGGATACCGTCCGGAAAAATCTTCCAGGAATCCAGGATATAACAGCACCGACGCCCCATAAATTCCCTGGCGGCTGGATACAATAAAGACAGGCTCCCGGTCGTTTCCTTCTTCCGCCTTTTCTGCTGTTTTCACCTGGGCCGGAAACAACTCCGGCGTATTCTTCACCGCATATTGGTACAGCTCCTCTTTTTGAATGTTCCATCGTTCCAGATCGGCATTCTCCACCGGCTGTTCTCTCAGCGGATCATCCAGATCCGCCACACGGAATACCACTGCCAGATCCTCAAAAAGAAAATATGGTCTCTGCTCCAGCTGTTCCCGGTGATCCCGATAATTTATGAAATACATAACAATACGGTTTCTGACAGATTCTGTCCAGGTTTCTTTTATCATTTTTCTTCATCCCTTTTATTTTTTCATTAGTTTTCCGCATTTCGTTCCAAAAATTCATGGTCTTTATCCATTTTGCTCCACTATCTATCATAACATTCTTTGTTGCTTACAGCAACATATGTCTATATCTATAGATCGTGGTGTTATGTAGCTTACGGTTATAGTATTTTCATGGAGGTATCTGAATGGAACTGGATATGAAAGCAATCGGAAAAAGAATAAAGAAGCTCAGGACACAACAGAATATGACACAGGAAAGACTGGCCGAACTGGCTGATATCAGCTCTCATTATGTATATGAGCTTGAGGCCGGTTTAAAAACCATGTCCTGTCCGATTCTGGCATCCATTGCCTGTGCCCTGCATACATCCGCTGATTACCTTTTATTCGGCGGCGCTTCCTATGATCTGGAAGCGGAATCTCCATCCCGTCACGATCAGCTGGAACATCTGACATCTATGCTGACAGCTCCTCAGAGAAATCAGGTGGCTCACATCTTATCCGTTATTGTACCGTATTTAAAAGAATAGACATGGCATCGAAAATCTTTTCCGGTGCCATGTCCGTTTTTATCCTGTCAGCTGTTTCTTTCTTTTCTCTTTCTCATCATCCTGATCAGATCACGGATTGCCAGAAATCCGACAATAAAAACGCCTGCACAGAACCATCCATAAGAAAAAAACTGAAAAAACTCAAACGCTGCTTTGCTCATTATCATATCTCATTTCTCCTTCCTAAGCATTTACTTTATGCGCCGGCTCATAATCTCTCAATTTCTGAAAATCAAATTCATAATCTCCTATCAAAGACCCGGCAACAATAACGATAATCGGAATAAGCAGAGAACATAAATTGCCGATCACATAGTTGATATTCGGATCCGGAATCACCAGATATGCGATAATTCCACTTGCGATTCCAATAAAAATAGATGCTGCGGCAACCTTCGCTGAAACCTTTTCCCAGAAAACTCCAATCACAAATGCAGCACACGGCGCCGCAAATAATATTCCGGTCATGACGTCAATGGACACCAGAGATTTTCCCTCAAAAAACATGGCAGCAACTGCCATGATAACGCCGATCACAATGGTCATTCTTTTCCCGAATTTCACCTGTTCTGCCTCCGTCGCATCCTGTTTGATATACTTCTTGTAAATATCCACCGTACAGATAGACTGAGCGCCGGAAAGAACATCGCCTCCGGTTGACAATCCTGCCATGAAAATCATTAAAATGAACAGAATACTTCCTGCGCCGCTTCCAAATACAACATGGTAAACATACGGCGCTATATCTGATGTGGAAGACAGCACATCGCTTCCCAGTCCGAGGCTGGCGCCTACGCTTCCGATTACATTGCCGCACAGCAGCGGAACCGGCATCCATGCAAAGATGGTTCCGATCACATATGCCAGAAGAAGTTTTTTAGAGCTTGCAGTGGAAATCGCTTTGGAATAATATCCCTGATCCAGAAGAATCTGTCCCATACATACAATGACACAGACAAGACCGTAATTCCGTCCGGATTTTGAAAATAAGTTCAGTGCGTCCGGATTATAATTTGGATTTGATGTATTGGCTGCCGCATCCAGCATGCCGTTATAGATTGCATCTATTCCAAAATGCCTCAAAATAATCGGGATCGTTACCAGCATAATAACGGAAATGATAATAAACATAATAAAATCATTTACGATAAAACCTTTCAGTCCTGCTCTGGAAACATAAACCGCTACAATCAAAATCGGCACCGCTGCCGCAACTTTGTACGGAACTCCAAATATGGTGTGGAAAACAACGCCAACTCCCATTCCCTGTGACAGCAGAATGTATAAAGTCAGAAGAAGTGCAAAAACGATAAAAACCTTTGATAATCCATCCCCATAACGCACTTTGATAAATTCAACGAAGGTTGTGCACTTGGGCATTTTTTTTCGAAGCGTCATGACCAGAGGAATAAAAATAAAAAATGGCAGCATGGATCCGACTGCATAGTTAATGCCGCCGGAAATACCAAGCACCATCCCCTGTTCGGAAGATCCTATGACTGTGATCGCCCAGAGCCATGACACCATGACGCTTGACGTTACCAGACCAAACGGCACTTTCCTTCCGCCTGCGACGAAATCGTCCACCCCTTCTCCTGAAAACTTACTGGCAATAATAGACGATATTCCAAGAAATACAACCGCTAATACTGCCATTACTATGTATCCTGTTATCATATAATTCCTCCTTTACTCAAATGTTTTGTACACCTGAGGCCGATAATCCGCCTCTCCTGCCCATGGATTTACCTGACACAGACTTCGTTCCGCCAGAGACAGATCGATTGTGGCCAGATCCAGGGGTTCCTGCCGGTTGTCGCGGCTACCGCCGTAGCAATAAACATCGGTCTCAATAAACGGTGTTGTTTTTGGTCCCAAAATACAGCTGCCTCCTGCAAAATAGGTTTCCATGTCATATCCCACCAGATTTGCACTGGCAATATAAATTGAATTACAGATCACTCCATAATCCAATGTGCTGTAGTAATGAAGAAAAGACTCTCGGCTTCCTGCCAGTTCCACCTGCTCAAATTCTGCCGTTGGATTCAGGTAAAGCCGCACTCCTTTGCTCACGTAATACCGCATCAGTTCCGGAAACTGATAAGAATCATAGCAGATTCCTATCCCCACCGGTCCCCACGGCGTATCAAACATAAACGGCCGGCTGCCTTTCTCGCACCACCTGTTTTCCGTGTCATAAGGATGAATCTTCTGATACGTCCCAATGACTCCATCCGGTCCTGTCACAAACGCAGAATTGTACAGACAGTCCTTTTCTGCATCATATTCTGCCGCACCATATACAATATAACTACCGTATTTCTTTGAAATCTCCGCCATAGCTTCCGCGCTCGGCCCTGTTTTCTGCTCTGCGGATTTCTTTTTCTCTTCCATGGTGATGTCCCGGCTGATGTAATAGTCATACCCCATAAGACACATTTCCGGAAAAAGAATCAGGTCAGCGCCTCTTTTGGATGCAGCCTCCGCAAATCCTTTCATACGGCGCAGATTATTCTCTTTCTTTCCCGCGTCCGGCTTAAAATTTACCACCGCGGCAGTTAAAATATCCTCACTCATCATAATCTCCTTTCTTTGATCTATAAAAAAAAGAGGCATATTGAGCCATAGCCCATATACCTCTTTGTACTACTGTGCTGTCTGTTATACTGTTAATTTTCCCACTGCATTTTCCAGAATATCCAGTCCCGCTTCCAACTGCTCATCTGTGATCACCAGCGGAGCCAGAAAACGAATTACATTTCCGTATACACCGGCGCTCTCAATCATAAGGCCGTGCTGTACACATTCCTGCACCAGATCCTTCACAAACTGCGGATCCGGCTCTTTGGTCTTTTTATCCTTAACAAATTCCATCCCGATCATGGCTCCAAGTCCGCGCACATCACCGACTGGTTCATATTTTTCTTTCATTTTCTCATAACGATCCATAACCTTCTTTCCGATTTCCTGTGCCCGCTCTGCCAGATGATTCTTTTCCATCAATTCTATGGTTTTCAGTGCTGCAGCGCAGGAAAGTGCGTTTCCGCAATAAGTTCCTCCAATCGTTCCTGCCGGCACAGCTTCCATGATTTCTTCTCTCGTAACAACAGCGCTCAGCGGCAGTCCTGCGGCAATGGATTTCGCAGTCACCAGAATATCCGGTTCACATCCTGCTTCTTTCCAGTACTCTGTCGCAAACATTCTTCCTGTGCGGCAAAATCCGGACTGTACTTCATCGGCTGCCAGCAGTATGTCATGTTCATCACAAATTTTCCGCATCACTTTGACCCATTCGATCGGCGCCGGAATAAATCCGCCTTCTCCCTGCACCGGCTCTACGATCACCGCTGCAATCGTATCTGCCGCTCCGCATTCTTCAAATACACTGTAGATGGAATCCACATAATACTCGATTACTTTATCCTGCGGCATCCCCTCCGGCTTCCGGTATAAATAAGGAAATCTCGCACGGAACACGCCGTGGGACAAAGGTCCCATATTCACAGCGTATGCTTTTTTTGAAGTCATGGTCATCGTCAATTCCGTCCGACCATGGAACGCTCCTGAAAATACAATGATATTCGGCCGTCTGGTATATCCTCTGGCTATTTTCACCGCATTCTCATCTGCCTCCGCACCACTGTTTGACAAAAATGTACGCCTTTTTTCTCCCCGGACAGGAGCAATCTGATTTAATTTCTCTGCCAGTGCAACATAACCTTCATGGGTTACAATGTTAAACATTCCATGAAAATATTTCTTAGACTGTGCCTTCACGGCATCGATAATTTCCGGCTGACTGTAGCCCACGTTTAAAACACCCACGCCGCCGATCCAGTCCAGAAAACGATTCCCGTCCAGATCTTCAATCATTGCACCTTCTCCCCTTGCGATTGCGACAGGATAAACACAACTGACAGCTGAAGCCGCAGCCTGTTTCCTTCTGTTGATCAGCATCTGAGATTTTGGTCCCGGCATAGTTCCTGTTATAATCTTTGGCAATGCATCTCTCAATGCCATTATATCCT
>ERZ1090868.1658-NODE-1660-length-11649-cov-5.535794_pt1 | contig 11649 bp, 9 predicted proteins | sample MGYA00478475_ERZ1090868 | MGnify/ENA primary metagenome ERZ1090868 (study PRJEB33644, sample SAMEA5815747) | chicken gut metagenome | biome: Chicken; feature: Gastrointestinal Tract; material: Caecum | place: Ireland | collected 2019-01-01 | study: A study of the...
GAATTTTGCCGTTTTCAATGCCTTCTGCCATAAACTTTTTTGGCGGAAAGGCTTGACTTTCCTATAAGTATCTGCGCGTGCCAAAATCACACTTTTGGCAAAGCGCACTCAATTTGCCGAATGCTTTCGGCTCTTTCGGAAAGAGTGAATTTGCGCGACTTTTTAACAGGAGAAGCCCTACCGTCGCGCAAAGAGAGAAAACCTGCCGCCGAGCCATAGGCGAACGGCGGGTTTTCTTTCAAGTCAAGCGTTTCGCAGGCATCTCTTTTGCCGAGAAACGCGCGAAGGAAATAAGTATCTCCCTCACGATCTTGCAGGCGACGGCCGTCGAGGCGCCGCTCATATCGTAATGGGGAGAGAGCTCGTTGACGTCTGCCGCGACGACGTTCAGGGACGTGCAGGCGAGGGTGAGGGCGCGGCGGAGCGCGTCGAAACTCACGCCGCCCGGTTCGGGCGTGCCCGTGCCCGGAAAGACGGAGGGGTCTAAAACGTCGAGGTCGCAGGTCAGATAGACGGGCTTTCCGCGCAGCTTTTCGAGAACTTCTTCCAAGCCGCCGAGGTCGAACAGGTGGGTGCTGACGTGCCCGCGCCCCCATTCAAATTCAGACCTGTCTCCCGAACGGATGCCGAACTGAAAGATCTTATTGTCGCCCGTCAGCTCGTGGCAGCGCCGCAGCACACAGGCGTGCGAGAGCTTTTGCCCGAGGTAGTCGTCGCGCAGGTCTGCGTGCGCGTCGAAATGCAGGATGTGCAGATCGGGGTATTTTCTGACCGCCGCGCGCACCGCTCCCAGCGTGACGAGATGTTCGCCGCCTAAAAGAAAGGGGAGCTTGCCGTCCGAAAGAATAGTCGCCGCGCGCTCTTCGACGGCGGAGAGCGCCGCCTCGGGAGAGCCGAAGGGCAGTTCTATGTCTCCGCTGTCAAAGACGGGGGTATCGGTCAGTTCCCTGCCCTGATAGGGGGAATACAGTTCCAGCCCGTAGGATTCGCGGCGGATGGCGGAAGGGCCGAAGCGCGCGCCGGGGCGGAAGGAAGTGGTGCTGTCGAAGGGGGCGCCGAAGAGCACGATCTTCGCGCCGGCATACCCGGCGTCGCAGCCCATAAAGGTTTCAACGTTTTTGTTCAACATCTTTGAGAAGCTCCTCAACGTATGCGGGAAGGTAGAAGGCGCCGCGGTGCAGCGTCGTCGTGTAATAGCGGCAGGAAAGCCCGCGCGCGTTCCAGCGCGCCTCGTCGAGATCGCGCAGGGGGTGATATTTTTTTGTGGAAAAGCCGAACAGCCAGTGCCCCGAGGGGTAGGTGGGGATGTGCGCCTGATAGATGCGCGAGAAGGGGAAGGACTCGATGATGCGCTTGTGCGCGCGCTGCATGGCGAGCGCGTCCTGCTCGTAGAAGGGGCTCTCGTGCTGGTTGACCATGATGCCGTCGCTCTTGAGCGCCTTGAAACAGCTCCCGTAAAATTCGCGGGAGAACAGCCCTTCGCCCGGGCCGAAGGGGTCGGTGGAGTCGACGATGATGAGGTCGTACTCCTCCTTTTTGCGGCGCACGAACTTGACGCCGTCGTCGATGAACACGCGGACGCGCGCGTCGTCAAAGCCGCAGGCGGTGAAGGGCAGGTACTTTTTGCTGACCTCGATGACCTCTTCGTCGATCTCGGCGAGGTCGATGCGCTCGATCTCGGGATAGCGTATCAGCTCGCGCAGGACGCCCCCGTCGCCCGCGCCGATGACGAGCACGTCTCTGACGTGCGGATGCACGGCGAGAGGGGTATGTACCATCATCTCGTGGTAGATGAATTCGTCCTTTTCGGTGAGCATGAGATAGCCGTCCAGCACCAGCATCCGCCCGAAGGCGGGGGTGTCGAACACGTCTATGCGCTGATAATCGCTCTTTCCGCTGTAGATCTGTTTGTCTATGCGGATGCTCAACTTTACGTCTTTCGTGTGTTTTTCGGAAAACCAGAAATTCATAAAAACCTCACTCGCGGATTTCTCGCCGAGCTGACGGCTGCGAAATCCTGCGATTTTGAGGACAACCCCACCGCCCTCCCGCTGGTCGGGACAGCGGAGGTTTTCCTCTGCGGCGCGCCTTTTTGGGGCACGCCTTAAATTACGCGCGCCGCATTCACCTTTCCTGCAAGAGCTTCACAGCAAATCGTGTGCGCCGGCTCGTCGAGGCAGGCTTTGCGCAGAGCCGCCCGCTCGCAGGCGGCAATAATGCGCCGCCGCCTCTCCTCTTCCCAAAAAGTTCTTCGATACTTTTTGGGAGCCCTGTAAGATTGTGCGATTTTGCTTGCGCATTTATTTATTAAAATACTGCGCGTTTGAGAACCACGCTTCTCAAAAAGCGCACTCAATTTGCCGTAAACTTACGGCTCCCCCGAAGGGGGGTGAATTTGCGGCATTTATCAATATGCGTGCCCTATTTACAGGGCTCCCGAAAAAGATTTGCGCAAGCAAAGATTTTTTGGGAAGAGGAGGAGCCGCCGTGCGCGTCGGGCGTTTTGTGATAAGCAAAACGCTGACAAGCAAAGGCGGGCGACGACGAGCGCGGCGAGGAAAACCTCCGCTGTCCCGACCAGCGGGAGGGCGGTGGGGTTGTCCTCAAAATCGCAGGATTTCGCAGCCGTCAGCTCGGCGAGAAATCCGCGAGCAGTACATTTAGCCGCTCGATGTTCGCGTCTTCGGGGCCGGTCATCTGGCAGCCCTTCTCCTTCGCGTAGCGGATATAGTCGAGGATCTTGCTCGTCACGCGCTCGCCCGGGGCGAGGATGGGGATGCCCGGCGGATAGCACATCACAAATTCGCTGCAGATGCGCCCCGCCGTTTCTTCGAGGGGAAGGGACTGCTTGGGGGAGTAGAAGGCGTATTGCGGCGTGACCGCCACCACGGGGGAGATGTACTCGTTTTCCATCATGCCCGTCCTGTCCTTTTCGTACAGACGCCGTATCTCGCTCATGGCGCTGACGAGGCGCTCGACGTCTCTCTTCCTGTCGCCGATGGAGAGATAGGCGAGGATGTTGCCGAGGTCGCCGAATTCTATCTGAATGTCGTATTCGTCGCGGAGGATGTCGTAGACTTCGATGCCCGCAAGCCCCACGTCGAGGGTGTAGACGGAGAGTTTTGTGCGGTCGAAGTCGAAGATGCTGTCTCCGTTGACGAGTTCTCTGCCGTAGGCGTACCAGCCGCCGACGTCGTTGATCTCTTCGCGGGCGTAATCTGCAAGTTCGATGACCCGCGCGAACGCCTCCTTTCCGCGCAGCGCGAGGTTGCGGCGGGAGATGTCGAGGGAGGAGAGCAGCAGGTAGCTCGCGCTCGTCGTCTGGGTGAGGTTGATGATCTGGCGCACATGGTCGCCGTTTATGCGGCTGCCCGCGAGCAGAAGGGAGCTCTGCGTCAGGCTGCCGCCCGATTTGTGCATGGACACGGCCGCCATGTCTGCGCCCGCCGCCATCGCGGAGACGGGCAGCCCTTCGCCGAAATAGAAGTGCGTGCCGTGCGCCTCGTCGGCGATGACGAGCATATTGTGCTCGTGCGCCAGCTTTACGATGGAGCGGAGATCCGAACAGATGCCGTAATAGGTGGGGTTGTTTACGAGGATCGCCTTCGCGTCGGGGGTGCATTCGATGGTGCGTTCGAGCTGCTTCAAGCTCATGCCGAGGGGGATGCCGAGGCGGGCGTCCGTTTCGGGATTGACGTAGACGGGGACGGCGCCGCACAGCACGAGCGCGCCCATCACGCTGCGGTGCACGTTGCGGGGGAGGATGATCTTTTCTCCCGCCTTCACGACGGACATGACCATGCTCTGCACGGCGGAGGTGGTGCCGCCCACCATCAGGAAGGCGCTTTCCGCCCCGAAGGCGTCGGCGGCGAGCTTCTCCGCGTCGCGTATGACGGAGACGGGGTGGCAGAGGTTGTCGAGCGGCTTCATGGAGTTCACGTCCATGCTCACGCACTTTTCGCCTAAAAGTCTGGCAAGCTCGGGATTGCCGCGCCCGCGCTTGTGCCCGGGCACGTCGAAGGGCACGACGCGCTGCCTCGAAAATTTTTCCAGCGCCTCGTAGATGGGGGCGCGTTCCTGCGGATCGTTCATAAATCACCTGTACGTTTGCGCGAAAACCGCGCCGTATGCGGCTTTCGCGGGGAAAGGGCTTTCTTTAATAGACGTTCCTGCCGTTGAAGATCTCGACCATTTCCCGGCGGAGACTGTCTTTGATCTCCCGCCGCGTGGCGGGAGGGAGGGCGTCGACGTTTTCGTTGAAGAGATAGTTTTTGAGGTCGATCTCCCGCAGGAGCATCTTCGTGTGAAAGATGTTCGCGGAATAGACGTTCACGTCGATCGCGTCGTATTTTTCCAGCGTCTTTTCGGAGATGAAGTGCTGTATGGAAGTTATTTTCAGATCGTTGAATACCTTTTTGCCGTTGAGGCTGCGCGTGAAGCCGCGCACGCGGTAATCCATCGTGATGATGTCGGAATCGAAAGAGCCGATGAGGTAGTCGAGGGTGGAGAGGGGGGTGATGGTGCCGCAGGTGGCGACGTCGATGTCCACGCGGAAGGTCGCGAGCGCCGTTTCGGGGTGGTATTCGGGATAGGTGTGCACCGTCACATGGCTCTTGTCGAGGTGGGCGAGCCGCGTTTCCGAACGGGAGGGCAGCATGGAGAGGTCGGAGATGAGCAGGGTGACGGAAGCGCCCTGCGGATCGTAGTCCTGCCCCGCGATGTTGAGCACCTTTGCGCCGATCATCTCGGTGAGGTTGGTGAGGATCTCGGTGAGACGGGCGGAGTTGTACTGCTCGTCGATATAGGAAATATATTCCCTGCGCTCGCGCGGGGACTTTGCGTAACAGATGTCGTAGATGTTGAAGGAGAGAGATTTTGTGAGATTGTTGAACCCGTACAGTTTCAGTTTGCCCATGTGCGGCACCTCGCGAGAGAAATTTACGGCAAAAAAAGCGGACAGGCAACTCGCCTGTCCGCTCTGAAAAAGTCTCTCTTTGCCGCAATTTTGCCGATGAGTACGAAAGCAAATACGAATGCGCTTATTGACCGTTTCACAAGTTTTGTGCGGGTTGCACCGGTTATAAAGTAACCAACTTATAAAATTCGAGCTCTTAACTCGATCAATAAGGCGGCTGCGCCGCCGATCGGCATCCGACCCGGCTGTCCGTATGGCCTCGACCCTTGCGGGTGGTCGTCTTTCGCAATCGGTTCTTTTTCTTACGATTTTTCTTCTTTCCGTTTGCAAGATTGATTATACGGTATTTTCGTCCGCAAGTCAAACGTTCGCGCCCCGTTTGCGCAATTTTTTTTGAAGGGTTGACTTTTCCGCGCTTTCTGCTATACTGTTAAGGGAAAGAAAAAACGGCCGTCGCCTGCCCGGGAAGGGGCGCCCGGCGCCGCGGCCGGAGAGGGAGGTAAGGCCCTATGATACCGTTGTATATTTATCTCGCTGCCGTCTTCGCGCTCTCTGCTGCGGCGTTCATCGCCTACGGGGCGGATAAGTCGAAGGCGCGGCGGGGCGCGTGGCGCATCCCCGAAAAAGTGCTGCTCGGGCTGTCTTTTTTCGGCGGGGCGGCGGGAGGGCTGTGCGGGATGCTGCTGTTCCGCCACAAGACGCGGCATTGGTACTTCTGGGCGGTGAACGTGCTCGGGCTGCTCTGGCAGGCCGCGGCGGCGGTGTGCATCTGCCTGTTTGCATGAAAAATTATCCCGGCTTTTTTGCCGAAGGGGTTGACAGGCGCATGGTTGTGTGGTATGATTGTATTAGCTGAATAGTACAACGGCGCGGGCGCGCCGTATCTTTCGGTGATGATTGTACTATCTGAATAGTACAATGAGAGGGAAGCATGAACTTCAAAAGCAACGAGACGATCTGGTCGCAGATAATTGAATATGTGAAGAAAAAGATCTTCTCGGGCGCTTTTGCGTGCGGGCAGCGCCTGCCCGCCATCCGCGACTTTGCCGTGACGTGCAGGGTGAACCCCAACACCGTCGTGCGCGTGTATGCGCAGCTGGAGGAGGAGGGACTGATCTACACGGACGGCACGAACGGGAAATTCGTCACCGCGGACGCGGCGTTCATCGCGCGCAGGCGGGAGGAGTACCTGCGGGCAAAGGCGGGCGCCTTTGCGGAGGAGATGCGGGGCGCGGGCGTAGGAAAACAGGAGCTGGAAAGGCTGATACGGGAGGCGCTCCCGGAGGAGAAGTAAAAGGAGAGTATGGAAAAATATTCGTTTGTCAACATATGCAGGCATTACGGCAAAAAGCAGGTGCTTGCGGGAGCGACGGGGCAGTTCCCCGCCGGCAGCTTCGTGGGCATCCTCGGGCTGAACGGTTCGGGCAAGACGACGCTGCTGAACATCCTCGGCAACTTCGACCGCAGGTTCACGGGCGTCATCACCCTGCGCGGGAAAAAGGTGGCGTACATGCGCACGCGGATGCCGTACCCCGAATGGTGGAAGGTTTCGGACGTGCTCGGCTTCTGCGGGCGCTTTTACGATTTCGATGCGGAAAGGGCGGAACGTATGCTGCATAACACGGACGTGCGCAGAAACGCGCGGCTGTTTTCGCTGAGCGAGGGCATGAAGCGGCAGCTCAACTTTATCGCCGCTTACTGCGTGCGCTCGGAGGTGCTTCTGCTGGACGAACCGCTCACCAACCTCGACGTCAATTACCGCGGCGTCATCGTCGACGCGCTCATCGAGCGGGCGATGGAGGAGCGCGTGATCGTGGTCGCAACGCACGAGATCAAGGAGTTCGAGAACCTGTTCACGCACGTCACCGTCTTGCAGGGCGGGCGGCTGAGCGAACTTGCCGGCGCGGAGGAGATCCGCGCGCGCGGCATGGGCATAGAGGAGTATTACAGGGGGTGCCTGCGATGATCTTCAAAATTTTCCGCACCGAATACAAGCCGTACCTGCTTGTGGTTTCGCTCTGCCTGGCGGTGTGCACGGCTGTCGCCGCGGCTTTGGGCATCGCGGGGCTGTACGGCAGCGACGCGCGGGCGGCGGAGCTGGCGGGAGGCGCGTTCACTGTGTTCAACGCGGCGTGCAACTTTATGCCGCTGCTGCTGTTTATCCTTACCGCCGTCGGTGCGGGGACGAAGTGCCTGCGCACGGCGGGGGTGAAGGAGCGCGACATCCTTCTCGGGAGGATGTTCGGACTGTTCGCCTGGACGGCGATCTTTGTGCTGGCGGAGATGCTGCTTGCCACCGCATTCGACTTCGCCTGCTTTGCGGGGCGGGATGCGGTGCGCGTGCAGGTATGGAACGGGGCGTTCATGCTCTCGCTGCGGGCGCGCGGCGCGGGCAGGCTGCTGCTGGCGCCTTCCGCCGCGGTCGGCGCCTGCCTGATGCTGCTCTGCCTGTTCTGCCTCAAAGCGGCGCTCAAGCCCGAAAAGACATGGATGAAAGTGTTCTTTTTCGCGGTGGCCGCCGTATTCATGACGGCGTATCAGCTGACGGCGTTCGGGCTTGCAGACCGCCTGGGTATTTATCTGGACGCGTCTTATCTGCCCGCGCCGGGGTCGGTGCTGCCGAACAACGCTTTCATCTTTTCGCTGCTTTCGGGCAGCCTCGACAACGTGAAGGATGCCATGCTGTTCAGCGAGCCGCTGCTCAACCCGGTGTGGCTGGTCTGCGAACTCGCCTTCTGCGTGCTGGCGTGCGGGTTTATCGTTCTGATGGGGAGGTATGACAATGAGATCGAAGGTTAGAGGGGTCTCCCTGTTCGCCTGCGGGGCGGTCTTCTGCCTCGCCGTGCTGGGCATAGGCATCGCCGAGGGGCTGTCCGGGCAGACCGTAGAATATAACGCCAACGACGGGAAAGAGTTTTTCCTCGAGATGACGGTCGGGGAGACGTATGACCTCAAAGAGCTGTTCGAGGGGAAATTCCCCTGTACGGACGTGTATACGAACGGCGGCGTTTTCGGCGGGGAAGAGGGGCTGGAACTGGACGGGAACGGCCTCCTGCACGCGGTGAGCGGCGGGGTGTACGAGGACGTGAAGATCTTCGCGCAGCATTACTCCGATCCCGCGCGCCCTGCGGAAGAGGCGCTCGCGCAGCTGGACGTCATCGTGTACGACTACGAATACGACGATTATATCCCCGTGCGCGGCTACGACGATCTGTCGGACACGGCGGGGGACGGCAAGTATATCCTGACGAAAGACTTCACGGTGAGAAGGCAGCGGGCGGCGGAGATCGCCGACTTTTCGGGGATGCTCGTCAATCCCTACGGATATACGATCACCGTGGCGGACGATTTTCCGCTGTTTGACCTCGTGCGCGGGGCGGTGCGCGGGCTGAAGGTGCGCACCGACGAAAACGGCATCACTTTTTCTTACAACGATTCGCAGGGCGACGTGGTTTCCGATGCCTGCGGGCTGATCGCCGTCAATACGGAAGGGTATCTCGTCGAGTGCGCGGCGGAGGGGGATATCTATATCAAGGATGACGCCGTCGCCTGGGCGGCGGGCGTTTCGGGGGTCTGTACGAACGGGGGCGCCGTCCTGCGGAGCAGCTTCCGCGGGAATCTCTTCGAGTGCAGGACGGAAGGGACGAGTTACGAGTGCCGCGTGTTCGGCATTTCTGCAAGCGGCCTGCCTTCGGATCCCGCCGACCTCGCCGCCGTGCGCGACTGCACCGTGTACGCGGACGCCTATTACGGGTCGGAAAAAGACCCTGCGGAGGCCTTTACCGCCCTGCACGCGGATGCAGACCCGTCCGCCTATTCTTCCCGACTCGGCGACGACGGCACCATCAAGCCCGGGGTGCAGTTTTTCCCCAAGAACGGCAACCGCGTGTTCGACCTTTCGGGGGAGCACGAGGTCAACTTCGACGCAGTCGTAGAGTACAGTACGCAGACAGAAAACTGCTACAACGAAATGACGTACGATGTGCTCTTTGCGGGCAGCGTCGCCGTGCTGCCGCAGGAGAATATGCGGCTGATCCGCTCTTCGGGCGCAAAAGTTGCCGCCCGCACCCTCAACGGGGAGGAAGTGCCGACAGATGAGATCGCCTATCTCCCTTCCGATTCTGTGCAGCCCGCGCATCTGTGGCAGCGCGCGCTGTATGAAAAGACTTCGGTCTATGACGATGACGGCACCCTGTATATACACGCGGCGGAAGAGCGGGTGACGCTGCCCGACGGCGTGTTCTCCGGTTATTCGGTGGGGCCGTTCTGCCCCGAAGAGATGGCGCTCGCCTTTTCCGCGCAGACCTCCTTTTCCCGCAACAATTTACCTTTCGGCAATTCGGTCATAACGATAGATGTCTCCGCTTCCGAAATTTACGAGGAGCGGGAGGACGGCATCTACCGCAGCGGCGCCGGCATATTGTGCCTGTATACGGGGGAAACGCCGGACGGCGTGCTCACCATCCCGGACGGCGTCACGCAGATGAGTAGCAGCGCGCTGCGGGGATGCGTGTTCAATACGCTGTACACGAACGGCCTTCAGTCTCTGGGCTATTTTTCCGGGCAGGAGCAGGTAAAGGTGCTGCGCATCGGCGCGGCGCTCGGCCCTGCCGATATGCAGACGGGCGGATTTACCTCTTTGGAGCGCATCGAGGCGGACGAACGCACCGACGGCTATGCCGTGCGGGAGGGGATGCTGACCTATAACGGGGACTTCTATTATATCCCGCAGGCGCTGTGCGAAGGCGGGACGCTGACGCTGGACGGCGGCAGCGTGCTCGAAGGCGCGTGCCGGGGCAGCCGCGCGGAGATGATCTTGCTCCGCGACGTGCCGCGCGTAGAGCAGGGCGCCTTTGACAGCATAGACGCGCTCGGCGTATATTTTGCGGGGCAGACGCTCGTGCAGGGGGCCGCCTTCAGCAACTGTAGCAATATCCTGCGCGTCACGGCAGAAGAGAGCGCCTCCGTCACGCTGCTTTCGGGCGCGTTTACGAGCTGCGGCGCGCTGGAATATGTGGAACTGAACGGGGGCTTTGCTTCCGTCGCCTACGACGCGGTGCGGTTTGCAAGCTCTTTCCGCGGCTATGTGCAGGAAGAGGGCGGCGCGTTCACCGTCGTAAATGAGCTGCTGTTCGAGGAGGGCAACGCGCGCGTCCCCGCACGGTGGCGTTGGGGCGAGGAGCAGAAGGACATCATCGTCCCCGAAGGTTTTGCGGAGATCGGGCTGGAGAACGACGGCACCGCGACGTCCGTCGGCACCGTTTATCTGGGGAAGGACGTGCGGAGCATACGCGTGACGGGGCTGTCCGTTTCCGCCTTTTCGGCGGACGCGGAGAACGAGGCGCTGCGTGCGGAGGACGGCATCCTCTTTACGAAGGACATGACCGGCCTCGTCGCCTTTCCTTCCGCGCTGCGGCAGAGCGAATATGCGCTGCCGCAGACGGTGAGATATATCGCGGACTATGCCTTTTACGGGGCGGGAAATATCCGCACCGTCGACTGTTCGTCGGTGGAAGAGATCGGGGAGGGCGCGTTCGCGCACTCGTCGCTGTACCGCATCATCGTCGGCGCGGGGCTGCGCATCGTGGAGGACGGCGCCTTCCAGCAGACGAGGCGGCTCAATTCCGTCGATTTTTCCGCCGCGGAAAACATCGAGCGCTTCGGCGACTATGTGTTCTCCGGCTCGGGGCTGCGTTCGGCGGTGCTGCCCGAAGGGCTGACGGCGCTGGGAGAACAGTTCTTCCTCGACGCGGGCAACCTCACTTCGGTGACGCTGCCTTCCACCCTGCGCACCATCGGAAGCGGTGCCTTTTCCAATACGGGGCTGGAGGAGATAACGCTGCCCGAGGGGCTCACCGCCATCGGCGGCAACGCGTTCAGGAACGCGCCGCTGCAAGAGATCGCCCTGCCGGAAAGCCTCGAAGAGATCGGCGCCTCCGCCTTTTACGGCTGCGGCATCGGAAGCGTCGCGCTGGGCAAAAATCTGCTGACGGTGGGGGAATATGCCTTTTCTTACTGCTCGTCTCTGGCGGAGGTGACGGCGGCAAATCCCGCCACGCTGTACGAGGAGGGCTGCTTCGATCATACGCCCTTTATCGCGGACGAAACGAAGGCGGAGGGCGGGGCGATCTACCTCGGCAACACCCTCATCGCCCTCGTCGGGGAAGAGGAGCGCGTGGAGGTAAAGTACGGCACGACGCACCTTCTCTCGCTGATGAGCGAAGAGGTGCGCTACCTCGAACTGCCCGCGACGGTGCGGGAGGCGGGCAGCAGTTCGTTCCGTTACGACCTGCCCGAACTCGAACAGCTCTGGCTGGGCATGGTGCCCGCGGGCATGGAGGCCTCGCCCGACCTCGGCAGCCGGAATATCGCGCCGCAGGAGACCCTGTACATCTATGTGCCGCGCAGCTTTACCTATCGCGGGTCTATAAACTCCAACGTGTATCTCTGCTACGGCGGCACGCAGGAAGATTTTGAGACGTACGCGCAGGTGGATTACGGGTTCCGGCTCGACCGCGTATTCTATTTCGACGAGGCGGGCACGCAGCCGGGCACATGGCACTACGGCGACGGCGGCCTCATGGAGGTCGTGGAAAGGGAAGGATGACCTGCTTTGCAGGAAAGATCGCCGCAAACGGCATCGGCGCGGGGGGGGGGGGGGGGGCGGGGGCGGCGCCGGGCGGGCCAAAAAATAAATAAAAAAAAAAAAAAAAAAAGAAAATGATATAAAAAAA
>ERZ1090868.1662-NODE-1664-length-11640-cov-6.960639_pt1 | contig 11640 bp, 5 predicted proteins | sample MGYA00478475_ERZ1090868 | MGnify/ENA primary metagenome ERZ1090868 (study PRJEB33644, sample SAMEA5815747) | chicken gut metagenome | biome: Chicken; feature: Gastrointestinal Tract; material: Caecum | place: Ireland | collected 2019-01-01 | study: A study of the...
CTAAAATATTCATCAGATGCGATATGACTGCTAAAAAAGTATATATTTCCATATTTTCACATTCTCTCTAAAATGATTCCGGCCAGTTATCCTATACGCCAATCATTCACCTCAAAATTTTTCTGCCAGCAAAATCTACCACATGAAACTGTAGAACACCTCTCTCTCAATTTTCGCTGTTTCTCTTTCACACATTGATATTTCCAACTGGTTAAGTAAATTATAGCATATCCTAATAGATTTTAAAGCCATCTAGTGTTTACATTCCCAGACATAAACCATTTGATCATCAAATACCTCTAGGCTTTTATAAAGTTTCTCCCGCATCTCGATACAAAAAAGCAGGAGCACTCCATTGGAGTGCTCCTGTAACAGACAAAAATTAATCCAGATTGACGGTCTGCTCGTAGTGGCCTTCGCAGTACTCGCTCATGCCGGAACCCGCCGGGATGAGCTTACCGATAATAACGTTCTCCTTGAGGCCAAGCAGCGGGTCGACCTTGCCCTTGATGGCAGCTTCGGTCAGGACGCGCGTGGTCTCCTGGAACGATGCAGCGGACAGGAAGGACTCGGTCGCCAGCGACGCCTTGGTGATACCCATAAGGGTGGGCGTGCAGGTTGCCAGCTTGAGCTCGGTCTCGCCGGCGTCGATGCGGGCCTGTACTTCCTTGTTGTAATCCTCGAACTCGAGCAGGTCAACGACCGAACCCGGCAGCACCTTGGCATCCCCGGCGTCCTCTACCTTGACCTTGCGCATCATCTGACGCACAATAACCTCGATATGCTTATCGTTGATGTCAACGCCCTGCTGGCGGTAAACCTTCTGGACTTCCTTGATGAGGTAGTCATGCACCGCACGCGGGTCACGGACACGCAGGATATCGTGCGGGTTGAGCGCGCCCTCGTTGAGCTGCTCGCCCTGCTCGACATACTGGCCATCCTCTACGCGGATACCCGAAGACGAAGCCAACTGATAAGAGCGGGTGTCGCCGTTCTCGGTGTTGATGATATTGATGGTCTTGAGGGTCGTGCGCTTGGACTCCTCGATGCTGACCGTACCCGAGATCTCTGCCAGGGTCGCAACCTTCTTGGGCTTGCGTGCCTCGAACAGTTCCTCGACGCGAGGCAGACCTTGGGTGATATCCGAACCTGCGACGCCGCCGGTATGGAAAGTACGCATGGTCAGCTGCGTGCCAGGCTCGCCGATGGACTGGGCCGCGATGATGCCAACCGCTTCGCCCAGGCCGCACGGTTCGCCCGAAGCCAGGTTCATGCCATAGCAGTGGGTGCACACGCCCTTGCGCGCGCGGCACTCCAGGACAGAGCGGATCTGGATGCGGGTCAGGCCCATGGCGACGATCTTGTCGGCATCCTCCTCGGTCATCATGTGATCCTTGGAGATGACCAAGTTGCCGTCATCGTCATACAGGTCGTCCACCAGGAAGCGGCCGATGAGGCGCTCGTGGAACGGCTCGATGGTCTGGTTGCCTTCCTTGATGTCCTCGACCCAGATGCCCTTGGTCGCGCCGCAGTCCTCCTCGCGAATGATGACATCCTGCGAGACGTCAACCAGGCGGCGGGTCAGGTAACCGGAGTCCGCCGTACGCAGCGCGGTGTCGGCCATACCCTTTCGGGCGCCTCGCGCGGAGATGAAGTACTCAAGTACGGACAGACCCTCGCGGAAGTTCGACTTAATCGGGATCTCGATGGTCTTACCGGAGGTGGACGCCATCAGGCCGCGCATGCCAGCCAGCTGACGGATCTGGTTGATCGAACCACGGGCGCCCGAATCGGCCATCATGTGAATGGGGTTATAGCGCTCCTTCTTCATGTTGTCCTGCAGCTTGGCGGCCACCTTCTTGGTGGTCTCCTCCCACTCATGGACAACCAGGCGATAGCGCTCGTCATCGGTGATGAAGCCGCGCTTGTACTTGCGGTCGATCTGTGCGACCTTCTTCTCGGACTCCTGCACCAGGGTCTGCTTCTCGTCCGGAACCAGCATGTCGGCGACGGCAACGGTCAGCGCGCCCTTGGTCGAATACTTATAGCCCATCGCCTTGATGGAGTCCAGCACCTCGGCGGTCTTGTTAAAGTCATGCACGCGGATGCAGCGGTCAATGATCTTGCCGAGCTCCTTCTTGCCGCAGGTGAACATGATCTCGAGATCGAGCAGATGCTCGTCGTCACGCTCGACAAAGCCCAGGTCCTGCGGGATACGGGCGTTGAAGATCAGGCGGCCGACGGTCGCATCCACGATGCGGGAAACGGTCTTGCCACCGATGGTTGCGGTCATGCGGACCTTGATGGGCGCATGGATGCCGACGATGCCGTCATCATAAGCCAGCATGGCCTCATCCGGCGAGGAGAAGATCTTGCCGGCGCCCGGCTCGTCGTCCTTGTCGATGGTCAGATAGTAAGAACCCAGGACCATATCCTGCGACGGGACAGTGACCGGCTTGCCGTCCTGCGGCTTTAACAGGTTGTTGGCGGACAGCATGAGCAGGCGCGCCTCGGCCTGTGCCTCAGCCGACAGCGGCACATGGACCGCCATCTGGTCGCCGTCGAAGTCTGCGTTGAACGCCGTACATACCAGCGGATGCAGGCGGATGGCGCGGCCCTCGACCAGCTTGGGCTCGAACGCCTGAATGCCCAGGCGGTGCAGGGTCGGCGCACGGTTGAGCATAACCGGATGGCCCTTGATGACGTCCTCGAGCACGTCCCAGACCTCGGTCTTGGCGCGCTCGACCATCTTCTTGGCCGACTTGATATTGGAGGCAAGGCCGTCCTTGACCAGGCGCTTCATGACGAACGGCTTGAACAGTTCGAGCGCCATCTCCTTGGGCAGGCCGCACTGCCAAATCTTGAGGTCCGGACCGACGACGATAACCGAACGGCCGGAGTAGTCAACGCGCTTGCCGAGCAGGTTCTGACGGAAGCGGCCCTGCTTGCCCTTGAGCATGTCGGACAGCGACTTGAGGGCGCGGTTGTTCGGGCCGGTGACCGGGCGGCCGCGGCGGCCGTTGTCGATCAGGGCATCAACGGCTTCCTGCAGCATGCGCTTCTCGTTGCGCACGATGATATCGGGGGCGCCCAGCTCCAGCAGACGCTTTAGGCGGTTGTTGCGGTTGATGACGCGGCGGTACAGGTCGTTCAGGTCAGAGGTCGCAAAGCGGCCGCCGTCCAGCTGTACCATCGGGCGAATCTCGGGCGGGATGACCGGGACAACGTCCATGATCATCCACTCAGGCTTGTTGCCCGACAGGCGGAAGGACTCAACAACCTCCAGGCGCTTGATGATGCGCATGCGCTTCTGGCCGGAAGCGTCCTTGAGCTCAGCGCGCAGTTCGGCCGAGAGCTTGTCGAGGTCGAGCTGCTGCAAGAGCTTCTTGATGGCCTCGGCGCCCATCATGGCCTCAAAATCCTCGTCGTACTTTTCGCGCATGTCGCGATACTCGGTCTCGGTCAGGATCTGCTTGAGCATGAGCGGGGTGTCACCGGGATCGGTGACGATATAGTTTGCAAAGTACAGCACCTTCTCCAGGATGCGCGGGCTGATATCCAGAATTAGGCCCATGCGGGAGGGGATGCCCTTAAAATACCAGATGTGGGACACGGGCGCGGCCAGCTCGATATGGCCCATACGCTCGCGGCGCACCTTGGCGCGGGTGACCTCAACGCCGCACTTGTCACAGATCTTGCCCTTGTAGCGTACCTTCTTGTACTTGCCGCAATGGCACTCCCAGTCCTTGGTGGGGCCAAAGATGCGCTCACAGAACAGGCCATCGCGCTCGGGCTTCAGGGTGCGGTAGTTGATGGTCTCGGGCTTTTTGACTTCGCCGTAAGACCACTCGCGGATCAGTTCGGGCGAAGCCAGACCGATTTTAATGGCATTGAACGTGTTATATCCCATAGTTTAGAAAGCTCCTCCTGTATCCGCGTTATTCATCAAAATCGCCGTCGCCATAGTTATCTTCCCCGACGAAATCATCGTCTGCACCGGCCTCAGCCGCGGCGCTATCGAATGCATCGAGATCGGTGTCGCCGGCCTCGGCGTCGTTGATGCCAAAGCCCGCCGCTGTGAACTCTTCATCCGAGCCAGATGCCGGAACCTCGGCCATCGGGCGGCCGAAATCAACATCGTCATCGTCGTCGTCAGACAGTTCAATGACTTCCATGTTTTCGTCGAGCACCTTGATATCCAAGCACAGCGACTGCAGCTCCTTGACCAGGACCTTGAAGGACTCGGGCACGCCCGGCTGCGGGACGTTATGGCCCTTGACGATGGCTTCATAGGTCTTAACACGGCCGGTGATATCATCCGACTTGACGGTCAGGATCTCCTGCAGGGTGTAAGCCGCGCCGTATGCCTCGAGCGCCCAGACTTCCATCTCACCGAAGCGCTGGCCGCCGAACTGCGCCTTGCCGCCCAGAGGCTGCTGGGTGACGAGCGAGTACGGGCCGGTCGAGCGGGCGTGGATCTTATCGTCAACCAGATGGTGCAGTTTGAGGTAATACATATAGCCAACCGTGACGCGGTTGTCAAAGCGCTCACCGGTACGGCCGTCGTACAGCCAGCTCTTGCCGTCCGCGTCATAACCGGCCTTGACCAGCATCTCCTGGATATCTTCCAGCGTTGCGCTGTCAAATACCGGGGTCTCGACCTTCCAGCCCAGCTTCTTGGCTGCAAAGCCCAGATGGACCTCGAGCACCTGTCCGATATTCATACGGGACGGAACGCCCAGGGGGTTAAGCACGATGTCAAGCGGGGTGCCGTCCTCGAGGAAGGGCATATCCTCCTGCGGCAGGATGCGCGAGATAACACCCTTGTTACCATGGCGGCCCGCCATCTTGTCGCCGACCGAGATCTTGCGCTTCTGCGCGATATAGCAGCGGACAACCATGTTGACGCCGGGGGCCAGCTCGTCGCCGTTCTCGCGGGTGAATACCTTGACGTCCACGACGATACCAGACTCGCCGTGCGGCGCGCGCAGCGAGGTATCGCGCACCTCGCGTGCCTTCTCGCCAAAGATGGCACGCAGCAGGCGCTCCTCAGCGGTCAGTTCGGTCTCGCCCTTGGGCGTTACCTTACCGACCAGGATATCGCCGGCATGGACCTCCGCACCAACGCGGATGATGCCGCGCTCGTCGAGGTCGCGCAGGGCATCCTCACCGACGTTGGGCACGTCGCGGGTGATCTCCTCCGGCCCGAGCTTGGTGTCACGTGCTTCGGACTCGTATTCCTCGATGTGGATCGAGGTGTAAACGTCATCACGTACCAGGCGCTCGTTGAGCAGGACGGCGTCCTCGTAGTTGTAACCTTCCCATGTCATAAAGCCGATGAGGGCGTTCTTGCCCAGGGCGATCTCGCCCTTATCGGTCGAGGGACCGTCAGCCAGGACGTCGCCCTTCTTGACGCGCTCGCCCAGGTCCACGATCGGGCGCATGTTGATGCAGGTGGACTGGTTGGAACGCAGGAACTTGGTCAGGTGATAGGACTTTTCCTCGCCGTTATCGTACTGGACAACAACCTCGCGCGCGGTCGAGCGGGTGACAACACCGTCGCCCTCGGCCAGCGGGATGATGCCCGAGTCCACTGCGGCCTTATATTCCATGCCGGTTGCGACAACCGGCGCCTCGGTCTTGAGCAGCGGCACAGCCTGGCGCTGCATGTTTGCACCCATCAGGGCACGGTTTGCGTCGTCGTGCTCCAGGAATGGGATGAATGCGGTTGCGACCGAGACCATCATGCGGGGCGAGACGTCCATGAGGTCTACATCCTTGCGGTCGACCTCGATGATCTCATCGCGCATACGGCAGGTGATACGCTCGTTCTTGAGGCAGCCGTTCTCGTCAAGCGGCTCATACGCCTGGCAGACAATGAACTCGTCCTCGACGTCGGCAGTCATATAGCGTACCTCGTCGGTGACACGGCCGGTCTCCTTGTCGATGATACGGTAGGGCGCCTCGATAAAGCCAAAGTCATTGATGCGGGCGTAGGTCGCCAGGTAAGAGATCAGGCCGATGTTCGGGCCTTCAGGCGTCTCGATCGGGCACATGCGGCCGTAATGGCTGTAGTGTACGTCTCGGACTTCCATCGATGCGCGGTCGCGCGACAGGCCGCCGGGGCCCAGCGCGGACAGACGGCGCTTGTGGGTCAGCTCTGCCAGCGGGTTGTTCTGGTCCATGAACTGCGACAGCGGCGAGGAGCCGAAGAACTCCTTGATTGCAGCGGTCACAGGGCGGATATTGATGAGGGACTGCGGCGTGACCGTGTCGAGGTCCTGGATGGTCATGCGCTCACGGATGACGCGCTCCATGCGGGAGAAGCCGATACGGACCTGGTTCTGCAACAGCTCGCCGACGCAGCGCAGGCGGCGGTTGCCCAGATGGTCGATGTCGTCGGTCGTGCCCACGCCGTTACCGATGTTGAGCAGGTAGCAGATGGAGGCCAGGATATCATCCACGATGATGGTCTTGGGGATGAGGTCATGGATGCGCTCCTGGACGGTCTTCTTGAGCTCGTCGCCGCTCACGCCCGACTCAATGATCTCCTTGAGGACGGTGAAGCGCACCTTCTCCTTGATGCCCAGGTCCTCGGCGCTCATGCCGCCCAGGTAATCCTGGAAGTCGTCCACATTGACCATGCCATTGCCGAACACATGCACTGGCTTGCCCTCAGCCGATTCGATGATGACCGCGTTGACGCCGCGGGCAGCGATCTGGCGGGCCTGGTCGCGGGTCAGGATGACGCCTTCCTCGGCCAGGACTTCGCCGGTCATCGGGTCTACCGCAGCCGCAAGCAGCTTGCGGCCGACCAGGCGGCGGGCGATGTCCAGCTTCTTATTATACTTATAGCGGCCGACTGTCGAGATATCGTAGCGGCGGGTGTCAAAGAACATGGCGTCCATCAGGCTGGTCGCCGACTCAACAGAGGGCGGCTCGCCCGGGCGCATCTTCTTGTAGATCTCAATGAGGGCTTCCTCCGCGGTCTTGGAGGGATCGCGCTCAAGCGTTGCCAGGATGCGCTCGTCCTCGCCGAACATCTCCAGGATCTCGGCGTCGGTCTTGACGCCCAGGGCGCGGATAAGCGAGGTAATCGGGATCTTGCGGTTCTTGTCGATGCGAACGTAGAACACATCGTTCATATCGGTCTCGTACTCGAGCCAGGCGCCGCGGTACGGGATCACGGTCGCGGACAGGATGGCCTTATCGGTCTTGTCCAGCTCACGGCCGTAGTAGACGCCGGGCGAACGGACGATCTGCGAGACGATGGCGCGCTCGGCGCCGTTGAAGATGAACGTACCGGACTGGGTCATGCGCGGGAACTCGCCCATGAAGATCTCCTGCTCCTTGATCTCGCCGGTCTCCTTGTTGCGCAGGCGCACGCGCACCTTGAGCGGGCAGGCGTACGTTGCGTCTCTTGCCTTGCACTCCTCGATGCTGTACTTCGGCTCGTCGAGCGAGTAATCGAGGAAGGTCAGCTCGAGGTTGCCGGTGTAGTCGGTGATCGCGGAGACGTCCTCAAAGACCTCGCGCAGGCCAGTGGCCAGGAACCACTCATAGGACTTCTTCTGGATCTCGATCAGGTTGGGCATCTCGAGGATTTCCTCGATGCGCGCGAAGCTCTTTCTTGTGGTCTTGCCGTGCTGTACGTCTTTCACCATCATGTTGAACCCATCACTCCGTTTCTGAATTTCCGTGGATTTCATACGCCGGGCGGCGTGGTAATTTTTTTCCAATAGCTCTTGCACTCATTCAAAAAGCGTGCTATGATGAAATCAGCTATAGGGAAAAGTATCCTTAATTCGATAAGCGATTTATTATACCATATTTTCCAACGTATAGTCAAGTGTATTTTAGACAAAAATACAGGCGGTTTTCACAAGGAAACCGCCTGTATTGTCGTTTTTTCCAGGAGGTATGCCTGTTTTGCGTTTATTCCGCCCCGTTGCACTCGCATGTGCGGCCCTGCTGCTCACCTCGTCGGCGTCAGCGCTGACCGCCGTGCGTTCTAATCAAAACATCTACGTTTACAACACAAAAACCGATCTGTCCGCCTATGAAGTCGGCGGCAATAACTATGTCCGCGCGCGTGATTTCGCCCGTGAGACCGGCTGCTCGCTGGAATATGACCCAGAGACCTCATCCATCTCGCTGCGTGAGGGCGAAGGCTACGACGCCTCCGCCGAGAGCCGCCCGGTTGAGACCGCAGCCAGGGCCTATGCCCGGCCCACCCTGCAAACTGTCTACGTCAACGGCGAACAGACCGACATCCAGGGATACAGCATCGCCGGCTACAACTATTTCAAGCTGCGCGATCTCGGCCGTGCCTTTGGCTGGTCGGTCATCTACAACGGCGCGCAAAAGCGTGTGGAGCTCAACCCGGAGCGCCCGTACTTCGAAAAACAGGGCAACACCATCGTCTATATGTATCACGCCTTTACCGAGGACCCGAACACGCTCGCCGCTCACCCCGACCTGTACACCTCCCCCTGGAAGCTGCGCTGCAACATCCGCGACATGCGCGCCCTGGGCTATGAGCTGATCTCGCTCGAGGACTACTACAACGGCAAGACCGAAAAGGGTAAAAAATACTTTATCATCACGATCGACGACGGTTATCTGAGCACCTACACGTTAGCCTATCCCGTCCTGCTCGAGGAGAATGCGCCCGCGTCGGTCTTTACCATCGTGCGCGAGATGGAAAACGAGCAGGGACAATACTTTACCGCCGCGCAGGCGCGTGAAATGGAGGCAAGCGGCCTGGTCAAGGTCTACAGCCATAACATCGACCACATCGACTGCACCAAACTCAGCGGCCCGGAGTTCAACCGCGAATTGGAGCGCGCTTACAACTCCCTGCTGACCAACCTTGAACCCAAAACGCTGTTCTTCGCCTACCCGTACGGCTCGTACAACACCAGCACCTATGTCAACGTCCGGGACAACGGCTTCCGCCTGCAAATGGTGCAGGAGCGCAAGTTCGCCGCCGACGATGTGATCGTGCGGCAAAACGTCTGGTATGACAGCGCGATGAACCTGCTGGTCAAAAAAGCACCGAAAAACTGAGAAAAAGCGCGTGGATCAAATTGATCTGCGCGTTTTTTGTACCTATTCTACAGCACTCCTTTTCTGGTGCTCGGATAGGAAGACAAAAATCTTTTTCTCTCTGCAGGATTTAAATTCTGCGCTGAAATGAGTTTCTCAAAGCATCTGGCAATCCAGCCGAATCTCGTTTTTCCATCTTTGAACCATAACAATTCCCTCTATCTTCTCCCAGCTGAACGATTGAGACCCGATCTCCCTCCAATTCGAATATCTCATCACCGGCCTGTCAACCACTCGCAAGGCATTTCTGCCCCAGAAAGCACATTGTATTTTTGTCGATCCCGCCAGTTTCACGCACACAAAAAGCCCTTAAGAAATTCTTAATTACTTTTTGAGAATATCCTAAAGGGAAATTCATAGATCGTTCATATTCTTTCGATATACTGGGACCAAAGGAGGTATGAAAAAAATGAATCCCACCAAGCGCATCTTATCCGCCCTGCTATGCTGCACCCTGCTCGCAGGTCCCACCGCCTTCGCGGCCGATACCGCCGCTGCTTCGCCTGACCCGATGGCTGACTACGCTCAGGAATACGGTCACATGCTGGGGCTGACCCCCGCGCAGCGCCTGGAAGACTATGAATTCTTCTGGAAAACGCTCCGCGAAAGCTACCCCTACTACAGCCTGCTCGAACGACAGGGGTTTGATATAGACGTGATCTATCAGGAATATCGCGATATGATCGCAAACTACGACAACGACACCGATCTGTACGCCGCCATCAACAGCATTTGCTACCGCTTCGGCGGGACCGGGCATCTCATGCTCATCGATGCCGCCACCCGGGACTACCTCACCCCGCTATACGAACAGACCGCAGGCCGCAAAACGTGGGCGGATGCGCTGAACAATCCGGTCTCGGCTAAGCAATATCCCAAGATCGCTGCCTTTGAATCCTACACCGCTGCCGAGGACGGCACATCCAACGTCAGCCAGAGCACCCAGACCAAACTGGACAACGTGACCACCCTGCACCTGAACGACCAGACCGCTTATCTGCGCATCAGCAGCTTTGCCTACGAAAATATCTCGGCCGACCAGAAAAAAATCTCTGACTTTTATGATACCTTGGACGGCTGCAAAAACCTCATCATCGACATAACCGGAAACGGCGGCGGCAGCGACAACTATTGGCAAGATCTGCTGGTCGCCCCGCTCATCAGCAAGCCTCTATCTGCCACGCACTATCTGCTCATGCAGAATACCGCCAATAACCAACCTTACCTATCCGAAGCACTGGGCTCCAGCGCGCTCCAGCCGATCAGCAAATTGCCCAAGCTGGATGCCCTCCAAGACCGTGACCGCATGACCCATTTCATTGCGGACACTGTCACCGTCCAGCCCGCCAAGAAACACGCATCATTTTCCGGAAAAATCTGGCTGCTTGTCGATGAAGGGGTCTATTCCTCCAGCGAGGCGCTTGCTGCCTTCTCCAAATCTACTGGGTTTGCCACACTGGTCGGGACACAGACCGGCGGCGATGGTTTGGGCATGGACCCGGTCTTTATGGTGCTGCCAAACAGCGGCCTAATCGTGCGGTACAGCGCGCTGTATGGACTGAATCCTGACGGCTCCTGCAACGAAGAATTCGGCACCACGCCCGATATCATTTCCCAGAACGAAGCGCCGCTGACGACCGCTCTGCGCGAAATCTTAAAAAACTAAACCGTAAATTACACGAAAAAAGTGCACCGAGAAGCTCTCCGGTGCACTTTTTTGTCAAATGGGCGGCGCAAAAATTATGCCTACATACCAGTCGGCAGTCCCGAATCCAGTCAGAAAACTGTAAAATCTGATTCGATTACGTTTCTCCGTTTGCAGCCGCATCTTCCAGAACCGTACCTACCAGCTCTCCTGGGTCAATCAAGGCCGCGACATCGCGCAGCACTTGTTCTTGATCGAGCACCCAATGCTTGAAATCGCCGCCCGAATAAAAGACAAAACTTTCGCTTCCGAGGTATACCCTGTAACTTTTCTCTTTTTCATATACCCGTATAATCAAATCAATATCCACGTGATGACTTAGGTACATCTGATAATTATACAAGGTCTGGCGCTGTTTGGCCTTGTGCAGCACATCCAAAATCGCCTGCTCATCAAAATTCTCAACGAATTTGTAAGGTCCCTCTGTTTCATCCGCATTTCGCGCGAGAAACATGCCAATCTCCGCATCTTCCGTATCAGACACGATTGGCTTTGGGGAAAACAGATAGACAATTCCTCCAGCGATTATTAGAAGTGACACGCAAATTTTAAGATAGAATTTCATCCCGCTACCTCATCTTTTATCTGTCAAAACTACAAAACTAAAGACAAGAAAAGAGTGTAAATTGTTTGATTCACGCTCTTTTTTGCATCATCACTCAACTATTTGCATTTCTGTCTTGTCCAGAATCGCAAGGATGTCCTCCTGCACCCGCTCGGGGTCTTGAATCCTGCGCTGAAACGAGTTCCGCAAGGCATCCGGCAGACCAGCAATCCCTCGTTTCGGCTTACGAGAGCCATAGCAATATCCCTCGTTTTCTCCCAAC
>ERZ1090868.1665-NODE-1667-length-11611-cov-7.635168_pt1 | contig 11611 bp, 9 predicted proteins | sample MGYA00478475_ERZ1090868 | MGnify/ENA primary metagenome ERZ1090868 (study PRJEB33644, sample SAMEA5815747) | chicken gut metagenome | biome: Chicken; feature: Gastrointestinal Tract; material: Caecum | place: Ireland | collected 2019-01-01 | study: A study of the...
GCGGTCTCGGCCGGCCTGGCCACGGTGGGCATCCGCCTGCCGTCCCACCCGGTCGCGCGCGCGGTCATCCGCGCGGCGGGCGTGCCCATCGCCGCGCCCTCGGCCAACACTTCGGGCCGGCCCTCGACCACAACAGCGGCGCATGTTATGGAGGACATGGCGGGCAAGATCGCGGCCGTCGTGGACGGCGGGCCCTGCCAGGTCGGCGTGGAGTCGACGGTCATCTCGCTGGCCGGCGATAAGCCACGCTTGCTGCGGCCGGGCGGCATCTCGCTTGAGCAGCTCGAGGCCGTGCTCGGCCCGGTCGAGGTCGACCGCGCTGTGCGCGAGCAGATCGGGGACGACGTGCGGGTGTCCGCGCCCGGCATGAAGTACCGCCACTATGCGCCCCACGCGCCGGTGACGGCCGTGTGCGGCGATCCGGCCAAGGGCGCCGATTACATCGCCGCCCATCTGACGGGCAGGTCGGGCGTGATCTGTTTTGACGAGTTCGCCGGCCGTTTCCCCGGCCATGTGGTGCGTACCATCGGCCGCGCAGACGACCAGGCGGCTCAGGCGCACGCCATCTTTGACGCGCTGCGCGCCTTTGACCACACCGATGTGGCTGCCATCTTCGCCCAGTGCCCGGACGACACCGGCATTGGGCTGGCCGTGGCCAACCGTCTCAAAAAAGCGGCCGGCTTCCACATCATTGAGGTGTGAGGCCATGAAGATCTATGGATTGACCGGCGGCTCGGGCGCGGGCAAGAGCGCGGCTGCCGCCCTGCTCACGCAGCGCGGCTTTGGATGGGTGGACGCAGACGCGGTGTACCGCGGCCTGTGCGTGCCTGGCAGTGCGCTCATCCGTGCATTGCATCGCGCATTTGGGGACATCCTGACCCCAGAGGGCGCGCTGGACCGCCCAAAACTTTCCCAAATTGTATTCTCCGACCCTGCGCGCCTGAAACAGCTCAACGACATCACCCGTCCGCACATCTGGCAGGCGAGTGAAGAGGAGTTTCACAAGCTGGCAGAACAGGGCATCAGCCGCGTCCTCTATGACGCGCCCACGCTGTTCCAGGCCGGCCTGGACGGCGCCTGTGACGCGGTTATCGGCGTGGTCGCCCGGCGTGAGACGCGCATCGCGCGCATCATGGCGCGTGACGGCCTGACCGAGGACGCGGCAAAAGCCCGGATCGACGCCCAGCCGGACAGCGCATTTTATCGTGCCCGCTGTGACTTCGTGCTCGATAACGATGGCAGCCTGGACGATCTGAAAGCGCAGGTCGACGCGCTCTGCCGCCGCTTGGATGGGCCCCAGGGCAGAGGATAGGGCCGAGCCCCGCGGGGGTCTCGCCCTTTTTCGCTTATTTTTTCAACCATATAAAGGAGCATCACCACTATGGAACTGTTCTATGACAAAAAAACGGGCTATGACAAGCTTGACAAAACGGCCTGCATGGACTATGCCGAGGGCTACAAGGCTTTCCTCGACGAGGGCAAGACCGAGCGGGACGCTGTGGAGGCCATCGTGCGCATGGCCGAGGCCAAGGGCTACAAGGCATTTGTGCGCGGCATGGAGGTCAAGCCCGGCGACAAGTTTTATCAGGTCAACCGCTATAAGGGCGTCATCCTGGCCCACATTGGCCGGGCCTCCCTGGCCGACGGCGTGCGCCTGACCGCCGCCCATCTGGATGCGCCCCGCATCGATATCCGCACCGTGCCGCTCTATGAGCAGGACGGCATGGCTTATTTCAAGACCCATTATTATGGCGGCATCAAGAAGTACCACTGGCTGGCTATTCCGCTGGAGCTGCGCGGTGTGGTCTGCGTCTGCCAGGACGGCAAGGTCAAGCGCGTGCCCGTCCACGTGGGCAACAAGCCCGGAGACCCCAAGTTCGTCATCACCGACCTGCTGCCCCACCTGGCCGGCGAGCAGATGGGCAAGAAGGCCACCGAGGTCATCAAGGCCGAGAACATGAATGTACTCCTGGGCTCCTTCCCGAGCGAGAACACCAAGGACGGCGACAAGGACCGCGTCAAGCAGGCCATCCTGGAATACCTGAACGCCGAATACGGCATGACCGAGGCCGATTTCCTGTCGGCCGAGCTGTCCTGTGTGCCCGCGTTCAACGCCTGCGACATTGGGTTTGACCGTTCGCTCATCGGCGCGTATGGTCACGACGACCGTGTCTGCTCCTATCCGGCGGCCACCGCGCTGATCGATGCCGACGAGACGCCGGCACACACCAACCTGTGCCTGCTGGTCGATAAGGAGGAGATCGGCTCGGACGGCGTGACCGGCATGCAGTCGCGCCATTTTGATACCTTCCTCGGCGACCTGTGCCGCGCGCAGGGCGTGCTGCCCGACGAGTGCTATGAGCACTCCATCTGCTTGTCGGCCGACGTGTGCAATGCCTTTGACCCCAACTTCCCTGAGGTCTCGGAAGGCCGCAACGATGCCCGCATCGGCTGCGGCATGGCCATCATCAAGTACACCGGCGCGCGCGGCAAGAGCGGCACGTCGGACGCCACGGCCGAGCTCATGGCGCGTGTGCGCTGCATTTTGGACGGCGCAGGCGTGACCTGGCAGACCGGCCAGCTGGGCCGCGTCGATCAGGGCGGCGGCGGCACGGTCGCCATGTACCTGGCAAACCGCAACATCGACACGGTCGATGCGGGCGTGCCGGTCCTGTCCATGCACGCGCCCTTTGAGACCATCTCGAAGCACGACCTCTATATGACGTATCTGGGATTTGGCGCATTCTACCGCGACTGAACCCCATAAAAAAGCAAAAACCCGGCCCGGTTCCCAAAATGTGGAACCGGGCCGGGTTTTTTGATCTATGTGGGGTTATTCCCCAAAGATTTCCTGCTTGAGGCGCTGGCCGGTCGGCGTCGCGGCCAGGCCGCCCTGGGCGGTCTCCTTGAGTGCGCAGGGCATGGAGTCGCCCACTTCGCGCATGGCGTCGATGACCTCATCGACCGGGATGACGCTCTGGATGCCGGCAAGCGCCATTTCGGCCGCAGCGAACGCGCAGGCCACGCCGCCCGCGTTGCGCTTGATGCAGGGCACCTCGACCAGGCCGGCAATGGGGTCGCAGACCAGGCCGAGCTGGTTCTTGATGGCGATTGCGCAGGCGTGCGCGCACATCTCGGGCGTGCCGCCCGCCATCTCGACGAGTGCGGCTGCCGCCATCGCCGCCGCGCTGCCGCACTCGGCCTGGCAGCCGCCCTGTGCGCCCGCGATGGAGGCGCGGTCGGCAATGACCATGCCGAAGGCGCCCGCGGTGAACAGCGCCATAACGGCGGTCTCTTCGGGCAGGCCGCGCGCGTCCATGAGCGTCAGGATGGTGCCGGGCAGGATGCCGCACGAGCCGGCCGTCGGCGCAGCGACGATCTTGCCCATGGCGGCATTGTACTCCGAGACCGCCAGGGCGCGGGTGAGCGCACCCGTGAAGAAGGGGCCGCACAGGCCGCCGCCCTGGGCGTACTGCTGCATCTTGTAGGCGTCCCCGCCGGTCAGACCGCTGGTCGATTTGATATCCGGCCCGGCGCCGGCCTGGACGGCCTCCTGCATGACATGCAGGTTGTCCTGCATGCGGCGGTATAGGTCCTCCGGCGCAGCCTCGGCCTGTGCGGCCTGGTCGGCCAGCACGAGGGCCGAGATCGTGCTGCCGCTGTCCTGGGCCGCCTGGACGAGGACCGAGATCGAGTGATATTCAAGCATACGGTTTCCTCCTTAAATGGCGCGGACGAGGACCACGCCCGTGATGTGCGGCAGCTGGCGCAAAAAGCTGATCATAGAGTCCGAGACGTCGCCGTCGACCTCGATGGTCATGACGGCCTCGCCGCCCTTCTGCGGGCGGGACAGGCGGAAGTTGCCAATGTTCGCACCAGAGTAGGCCATGGTGTTGGTGACGGCGGCGATGACGCCCGGGGTGTCCTGGTGCAGTACGATGAGGGTGTTGTACTGGCCGGTGAACTGCACCTCCAGGCCATTGATGTTGGTGACGATGATGTTGCCGCCGCCGATGGACGCGCCCACCATGCGGCAGGTGCCGCCCTGTTCGCCAGTCAGCTCCAGGATGGCCGTGTTGGTGTGGGCGCCCGGGAGGTAAGTCAGATAGAATTCATACGCGAGCCCCTCTTCGGACGCGATCTCAAGCGCGTGGCGCAGGCGCGCGTCATAGGTGTGCATGTCCAGGATACCCGCGATGATGGCCTTGTCCGTGCCATGGCCGCGATAGGTCTGCGCGAATGAGCCGCACAGGCCGATGCGCGCCTTGACCGGCCGGTCGGCCAGGATCTTGCGCGCGATGCGCCCAAGGCGGCAGGCGCCGGCTGTATGGGAGCTGGACGGGCCGATCATGACCGGCCCAATGAGGTCAAATACTTGCATAAACGCTGCTCCTTTGTGGAAATCAGATGGTCTGCCGGGGATATAAGGATAGTATACCATAATCCGGCGCTTTCAGACAGAGGGGAAAGCGCGGGGAAAACGGCAAAAAGTGAGGATGGGAGCCTCACTTTTTGCGGGAATGGCTTTACTTTTTGATCCACTTCTTGTAGATGGTGTCCACGATAACACCGATGGCGTTGTCGCCCGAGACGTTGCAGGCGGTGCCGAACGAGTCCTGGGTGATGTAGAGCGCCACCATGATCGCGCAGAGCGGGCCCTCCGGGTCGCCGAGCTCGGCGCCGAAGATCATATAGAGGAAGGGTAGCGCGGTCATGATCGAGCCGCCGGGCGCGCCGGGCGAGGCAACCATCGCCACGCCAAGCGTTGCAATGAAGGGCACGACCGTGGCAAGGCTGATCGGGATCTGGTTCATCAGGCAGACTGCGGTTGCGCAGGCAGTGATGGTGATCATGGAGCCGGCCATGTGGATGTTCGCACACAGCGGCACGACAAAGTTGCGGATTTCGGGCGAGATGCCGTCGGCCTCGGCGCACTGCAGGTTGACCGGGATGGTCGCAGCCGAGGACTGCGTACCGAGCGCCGTTGTATAGCCCGGGATCTGATTCTTGATCAGCGCGAGCGGGTTCTTGTGGCCGATGACGCCTGCAATGCAGAACTGTACCGCGATGCAGATCAGGTGCATGATGATGACGACCAGGAATACCTTCCACAGGATGCCCAGGATGACGAAGGTCTTGCCCGAGCGAGTCATGTCCACAAACGTACCGCAGATGTAGAGCGGCAGCAGCGGGACGATGGCCACGTGCAGCACCTTGTCGATAATGGCCGAGAAGTCATGGAACCCGTTATAGAGCGAGCCGCCAAGCTCCTTGCCGCGCATGGAGGACATGCACAGGCCCAGGATGAACGCCAGAAGCACGGCCGCCAGCGTGTCCAGGATGGGCTCCACTTCCAGAGAGATATACGGTGCGAGCGAATTGCCGGCGGTCGCCGCGATCTGCTCGAGCGCGTCGGCGCTCATAAAGGAGGGGAACAGGGTGCTGGACACGACATACGAGCACGAGCCGGCAATCAGCGTCGAGGCGTAGGCCAGCGCAGCCGTCACGAGCAGCAGCCGGCCGGCGCCCTGGGACAGGTCGGCAATGCCCATTGTGACATAGGCGAGAATCATGAGCGGGATAACAAATTTCAGAAACATGCTGAACAGGGACGAGGCCGTGACCACCAGCCGGCAAATCACTTCTGGAACAAATGCCTGGCCCAGGATAATGCCCAGGATGATGCCGATGATCAGCCGGGGAACCAATCCGAGTTTCTTCTTTTTTACCATAGGAAAACCCCCTTGTTTTTGTGCACAGACGCGGATTCCCACACCGAGCCTGGCGATGTGCTCCCTATTATAGCGGGCGGATATGAGATACGCAAGAGGGCAGAAGTGTCCTTGAATCACGGAAAAATATTAATAAAATCCGTATACAAAATACAGATTTACAGGGATACAGCGAAAGAATTGATCAAAAAATTAAGAAACGACATAAAACATACACAGAAAAAATAGCAACATACACAAAAAATATTGAAAAAAATGTGCACATTGCCAAGCCTTTCAGGGATTCGTCATGGATCGCACTTGCGCTGCTTGAAAGTTGTGCTATCATAAAGGTGAGCCCGGCGGCTGCCGGGCGCACGAAAATATAGACAGAAAGAGGGTTTATGAGACGATGAGACGGAAAATACGCATATTTGCCGCCGTGGCCGGCTGTATGGCCCTTCTGGCTACGGGCGCGCAGGCGGCCTATTCGGACATTCCGGAATCCCACTGGGCGTATGACGTCGTCAACCAGTCGGCTGACCTCGGCGTCATCCAGGGCCGGGGCGATGGCACTTTTGGCCTGGGGCAGCAGGTCACGCGCGCCGAGTTTGCGGCCATGCTCGACCGGCTGATGGGCTGGGAGCTGACCGCGCCCGCGCAGGCGAGCTATGCCGATGTGCCTGCCTCGGCCTGGTACTATGATGCGGTCGAGACCGCCAAGGCGCATGGCGCGGTGACCGACACCGGCGTGTTCCGTCCGGATGCAGACATCACCCGAGAGGAGATGGCGGTCTGGCTGGTGGGCGCCCTGGGGTATCAGGACCTGGCCGCACAGAACGAGGACCTGACCATCCAGTTCACGGATGTGACTGACAACAAGGGCGCTATCGCCATGGCCTATGACTTTGGCATCATCGAGGGCAAGAGCCGGACGAGCTTTGCGCCCGATGAGCCCGCGACGCGCGAGGAGGCCGCAGCCATGATGATGCGCCTGTACGACCGCGCGCACAGCCAGACCGACTGGACGCATGGCTTTTACGCCATCTCGTCGTGGAGCCAGCACGAGCTGGGCGGGCAGATGGACGCGGTCTCGCTGGGCTGGAGCCGCCTGGAGCTACAGGACGGACAGGCATATCTCAACACCACGAATGCCGGCGGCAACAGCTGGTGCGTGCCGGACGGTTACGAGGACGCAGTCAACTATTATAAAGGCACAGGTACGCAGATGAACCTGGCCGTGCAGATGACGGACCAGGCCGCAGCCAACGCCATCCTGCCCGACGCCGCCCAGCGGACGCGCGCCATTGAGCAGCTGGTCCAGGCGGCGGATGACCTGGGCGTGGACGGTGTGACCGTGGACTTTGAGGGTCTCAAGGGCGACGGCCTGAAAAATGGCCTGACCGCCTTCGTGCAGGAACTGAAGGCCGCGCTGGGCGGCAGCCGGCCGGTCTATGTCTGCGTCCATCCGGTGCTCAAGAACGGTGGCGCCTACTATGACGCCTACGACTACCGGGCCCTGGGCGAAGCCGTCGATAAGGTCATCCTCATGGCGCACGACTATGCAGCCTCGTCCATGGACCAGGCGACGGCCGACAGCGGTTTCACCACAACACCGGTCAGCCCGTTTGAGGAGGTCTATTATGCCCTGCACATGGCAACCGACGACCAGACCGGCGTGCGGGACACCAGCAAGCTAGTACTGGGGCTGAGCGTGAGCAATACAGCGGGCTGGACGCTCCAGGATGGCAAGGTCATTAACCTGACCGCAAATCACCCGGCTATGGACACCATCCTGCGGCGCATGGGCCAGAGCGATACCCGCATCACATATTCGGACACCTACCGCAATCCGTACATGACTTATACCGACGACGACGGCAACACCAATATCTTGTGGTATGAGGACGCGCAGAGCCTCACAGATAAAATCGAGCTGGCGCGTATGTTTGGCGTCAGTCAGGTGTCGGTCTGGCGCCTGGGCGCGATCCCGACCGACGCCCGCTGGGACCTGTGGAGCGCTCTGACAGAATGAGCAGCGCACGCGCCCTTGCTGGGAAGAACCGCGTATAAAACGTACGAGAGAAGGCCGATATCCTTTGGGTACCGGCCTTCTCTCGTGCCCGCAGCGCGGGGCTGGTTTTTCGACAAAAAGTTACAATATGCAAGTTTTACTGATTAAAAAATTCATTTTTGCCGGAAAAGCACAGATCATTTGTTCGGAATCACAATGTTTTCGCGGGACTTCGCGCCTGCTTCCGCCGCAAAATACCCGAAAAAATCCGCGCCTGCAAGGCCACAGTCTACGGGCTGCAAGTCCAATGCAACCGCTGGAATCCCTCTTGACAAAACGCCCAATCTGTGCATACCTGTGCCTTTGGCGCGGGCCGCTCGCCGCGCGGGGGCTTGTCAATAGCTACCTCGCTTCACATTCGCCAAAAAAATAAGCCGAGAATTGTACATGTGTCCAAACGGGGACGCGCGGCCTTGACAATCTTCGCACAGAGGGCTATATTATTAAGTGCATTCCAATCCGGCACACTAGATATGGTGCCGGAAACGATGCACAGCAACAAAAAGTTGTGCACAGATTTATACACAGGCAGGTTTGCCTGGGAAGGAGTCCCCCTTTTACATGATAGCGCAGATCATCAAACGAGACGGCCGGCACACGGCCTTTGAGCTGGATAAAATTACAAATGCCATCTTTCAGGCGGCAAAAGCCTCGGGTGGGCATGACCATGACATGGCCGAATCGCTTGCGCGGCAGGTAGAGGAAAACCTGGAAAAAACACTGGGGGATGAGATCCCGACCGTGGAGCAGATCCAGGACGAGGTGGAGCGCGTCCTCGTGGAAACCGGCCACGCGCGCACGGCAAAGCGCTACATCCTCTATCGCGATGAGCGCACCCGCGTCCGGGAGATGAATACCCGGTTGATGAAAGTTTACGAGGACCTGACTTTCAAGTCCTCGCTGGAGAACAATACCAAGAGAGAGAACGCCAACATCGACGGCGACACCGCCATGGGCACCATGCTCAAGTACGGTTCCGAGGGCGCCAAGCAGTTCTACCAGATGTTCATCCTCGATCCCGCGCATGCCAAGGCGCACCGCGAGGGCGACATCCATATCCACGACCTGGACTTTTTGACGCTGACTACGACCTGCTGCCAGATTGACCTAATCAAGTTGTTCGAGGGCGGCTTCTCCACCGGACATGGCTTCCTGCGCGAGCCAAATGACATTCGCTCGTACTCGGCCTTGGCCTGCATCGCACTGCAGTCCAACCAGAACGACCAGCACGGCGGCCAGTCCATCCCCAATTTCGACTATTCCATGGCGCCCGGCGTCAAAAAGACCTTCCGCCGCGCTTTTACCGATAATCTGACCAAGGCCATCGAGATCTATCTGGATCAGGAGGACGGCGAACTGCTGAGCAAGTCCATCATCAAGGACGCCGAGCAGGAGACCGGCACGATCGCCTGCTTTGCCGGCGACAATGGGTTTGACGAGACGGTCGGCCGTCTGCTGGAGCGTTACATGGACGCACGCACCGCAGCCAAGGTGCTGCGTTTTGTGCGCAAGTATGCGGTCAAGGAGACCCGGCGCAATACCTATCAGGCCATGGAGGCCCTGGTCCATAACCTCAACACCATGCACTCCCGTGCCGGCGCGCAGGTGCCCTTTACCTCGCTCAACTACGGCACCGACGTCTCGTCGGAAGGGCGGCTGGTCATGGAGTGCCTGCTGAAGGCCACCGAAGCCGGCCTGGGCAACGGCGAGACCTCGATTTTCCCGATCCATATTTTCAAGGTCAAGGAGGGTGTCAACTACAATCCGGGCGAGCCCAACTACGACCTGTTCAAGCTGGCTATGCGGGTATCGGCCAAGCGCATGTTCCCGAATTTCTCGTTCCTGGACGCGCCTTTCAACGCGCAGTACTATAAGCCCGGCCATCCCGAGACCGAGGCGACCTATATGGGCTGCCGCACCCGGGTCATCGGCAACGTCTATGACCCGTCCCGCGAGATCGTCAACGGCCGCGGCAACCTGAGCTTTACGTCCATCAACCTGCCCCGCATTGCCATTCGCAGCAAGGGCGACATCGACTGGTTCTTCCAGGATCTGGACCGCAAGATTGACCTCGTCATCGACCAGCTGCTCGCGCGCCTGCGCATCCAGAGCCAGAAGAAGGTCCGAAACTATCCCTTCCTCATGGGCCAGGGCGTGTGGATTGACTCGGAAAAGCTGGGCCCGGACGACACGGTGGGCGAGATCTTAAAGCATGGCAGCCTGACCTGCGGCTTTATCGGCCTGGCCGAGACGCTCAAGGCGCTCATCGGCGTGCACCACGGCGAGAGCGACAAGGCGCAGCAGCTTGGCCTCAAGATCGTGTCCCACATGCGTGAGCGCATGGACCAGGCAGCGCAGCAGTATCACCTGAACTTTACCCTGATCGCCACCCCGGCCGAGGGCCTGTCTGGCCGCTTCGTGCGCATGGACCGCGAGCGCTACGGCTCGATCCCGGGCGTGACCGACCGCGAGTACTACACGAACTCGTTCCATGTGCCGGTCTACTACCCGATCTCGGCCTTTGAGAAGATCCGCCGCGAGGCGCCCTATCACGCCCTCACGAACGGCGGCCACATCAGCTACATTGAGCTCGACGGCGACCCGACCCAGAACCTGGAGGCGTTTGAGACCGTCGTCCGCGCCATGAAGGAGGCCGGCATGGGCTACGGCGCGATCAACCATCCCATCGACCGCGACCCCATCTGCGGCTACACCGGCATCATCGGCGATGTGTGCCCGCGCTGCGGACGGCGTGAGGGTGAGGGCGTGCCGCTTGAAAAGCTGCACAAGCTCGGCCTGTACAAAAACCTCAACTGGTCAACCCTGGGCTATCCGGGAGACCCGAACGAAGAACATGACCGTATGGTAAATCCGCTCTGACAGGCGCGCGCAAGGCTGCCGGAGGGTTGGAGATACAGAAAGGAAGTAAACGACAATGACCAAGGAATTTAACGTGACCGAAGTAAACGGCGCCCCGGTTGTGGGCGAGGGCGTAGGCTTTGAGCGCATCCGCCGCATCACCGGCTATCTGGTCGGCACGCTCGACCGCTTCAACAACGGCAAGCGCGCCGAGGAGCACGACCGCGTCAAGCACGACGTTTCCTGCTGCTCGCTGACCGACAACAGCCGTTCGGCATAACCCTATGGGTAAGACACTGCGCATTGCGGGCACGATCGGCGAGTCCATCGTGGACGGGCCGGGATTCCGCTATGTAATCTTTACGCAGGGCTGTCCGCATCATTGTCCGGGCTGCCACAACCCGGAAACGCACGACTTTGCAGGCGGGACCGAGATCGACAGCGATGTGCTGGTGCAGGACATCCTCAAAAACCCGCTGCTGTCGGGTGTGACCTTTTCGGGCGGCGAGCCGTTCTGCCAGGCCGAGGGCTTGTGCGCGGTGGCTGACGGGCTGGGCGGGAAAAAGCCGCTCATGGCCTACACGGGCTACACGTTTGAGCAGCTCTTGGCACTGCCCGACCCATGGGTGCGGGAGCTTTTGGGCCGGCTGACGCTGCTGGTGGACGGGCCGTATGTACAGGCCGAGCGCGGGCTGGAACTCAAGTTCCGCGGCAGCGCCAACCAGCGGGTGCTGGATGTGCCCAGCTCCCTGGCGGCCGGCAAGGCGGTCTGGCGCGAAGAATACAGATAAGAGATTTTGTTGTCCAAGATTGGACGACGGGCATGTGTCCGGCCGCGCAAGATGGCGGGGGCGCATGCCGTGACACGGGAGAAGCTGCCGGCCTGCGGGTTGGCAGCGTTTTTTTTCTATGGAAAGACCTGCTAATAAAAGTCAAGTAGAAATTTCAGATTTTTAGAGAAGCAAAA
>ERZ1090868.1667-NODE-1669-length-11608-cov-3.898468_pt1 | contig 11608 bp, 7 predicted proteins | sample MGYA00478475_ERZ1090868 | MGnify/ENA primary metagenome ERZ1090868 (study PRJEB33644, sample SAMEA5815747) | chicken gut metagenome | biome: Chicken; feature: Gastrointestinal Tract; material: Caecum | place: Ireland | collected 2019-01-01 | study: A study of the...
CACTCCTTCGTCCTTCCAGTTATAGAGATCGTCCGAAGAATACAGCCGCACCCCGTGGTGCCAGGCCGGGCAGACCTCGCCCGTCGCTCGTCCGGTCACACCTTCTTTATTTTCTCCGTACCACCAGAATTTTCCGTCTGCATAGAGCAAAGACCCTCCGTGTGCCTGGATCCGCTTGCCCTCGGTGTCGTACCACACTTTTCCGGGGCGGAAACATTGATACATCGCCATACCTCCGTAAATTTTTCCTTTACAGTATAGCAAATGGCTTGTTTTCCGTCAATAAATGTTTGATAAAACGCTTTATCTGTGCATTTTCTGGCCTTATTTTGGTAAAGCGTTTTACCAGATTTGATATTGACAGCAGGGGGTTTGCTTTGTAAGATGAAGTTGTGTCCGGCAAAAAACAGGCAGTTTTGCGGCACAAGGACAAGCACAAGGCACAAGGAGGAAAAGGCAATCATGAAACTTTACAGAGTGATCGCGGGGGTCTGTGCGCTGACCATGCTGTTCTGCATGACGGCATGCGCTAGCAAGACGAATGACGATGACAAGCCGTCCGACGGCGGAAACGAAATGACCGGGTTTGTTCCCCGTGAGAAGCAGGAGATGCCCACGGCGGAGATCGTGGACAAGGACTATGATTACGGCGATCCTTCGACATGGGCAGGGGACGAGCTCACCTCGCTCGATCTGGGTCATGTCTATCTGCAGGACGTCATCGAGGACGACGTCTATGACTGGGGTCATTCCGTCATCAAGGAGGGGGACACCTACCGCATGTGGTGGTGCCGTCCCGGTTTCTATGACGCGATCTTCTATGCCGAGAGCAAGGATCTCAAGAACTGGGTCAATGTTCAGCGCGTGATCTGTCTTTCCCCCAATCAGGGCAACATCAAAAAATTTGAAAACATCAAGGGAATGCTCGGCAAGCCCTCCGTCATCAAGGTGGACGGAACCTATTACATGTATTTCGAGGCGCCTGCCAGCGAGGACATTTCTCCCTCCGCAACGGTGAAAGAATGGGACAACCAGGTCATGCTTGCAACCAGTAAGGACGGGATCGACTGGACGTTCTACACGGACGAGAACGGCGAACCCACTCCCGTGATCGCCATGCCGGCGGACAAGATGGGCGATGTCAACAACAAGCCCTACGGCGTGGGACAGCCCTCCGTGTTCTATAAGGACGGAAAGTTCTATCTTACATACTGCTATGTCATCGACGGCCCCAACGAGATCCGCGTGGCGATCAGCGAGGATCCGTACAATTTCGGAGATCCTTCCACGCATGAAAAGATCTCCGTCGACAACGGCAGAGGGGTCACCTACAACACAAAGACCAATAAATATATGATCATTGCCGATGAATACGGCATTGTCGAAAGCGATACGCTCAACTTCATCAACGGCGAAGAACAGCCGTTCATGGATATCAATACCAATGAAAAGACAGTCTCCTTCTTTGAGTTCGTGAAGAACGAACACGGCCTCGTCGATACGGAAACGTTCTATATCATCCATCAGTACGGCGAGAAGTCGACCGATCCCAACGACTGGCGCGTGGGGCATCAGACCTGGGACGGCTACATCCACGCCGTCAATCCCAGAGCATTCGCCAACCGCACGATCACGTTGCCGAACGGCGCTGCGGCAACGGAGGCGAACAAAGCGGGCTACCGCGACCGTTCCAACCGCTATACGCTCCCGGAGGGCGAGGCGGTCTATGCACAGGATTCCGAAGTCAAGGTCGACGGGGAAAAGGATGCGCTCTACGACGAGGCGACCAAAATCATGATCACGCGCCCCTGCTATGATTACGGCAGCAATTTCACGGACAGCTGGGGTGAAGCATGGGTGCTCTGGAACGAGGAATATCTGTACGTCTATGCCAACGTATACGACAGGACGCCCAACACAGAGTATGTCAAAACAAAAGACGAAGAGAGCTACATGCACGACAGCTTCGACATCTTTGTGGATACCCCCAACAATCATACGGAGGACAACCAGCCCTTCGGCGTGGAGCAGTACTGCATCAGCGCCGATTCCAACCGCGATCCGCTCGTCATCAAGATGATGAACGAATGGAACATCACGGAAGACTTCCCGGCGTCCGCCCGCCGTTACAGCAGCAAGACGACGGATTTCGGCTATACCGTTGAGGTCCGTGTCACATGGTATGAATTTGCTCTGCCCTATGTTCAGGAAAATGCCGTCATCGGCATGGACTTCCAGGTCAACGACGCCATGGGCAACGAGTACTATATGGATAAGCCCATCGGCCGCGAAGCAATCGTTGCATGGAGCGATCATACGGGGAACGCGTTCCGCTATGTCGATCGCTTCGGCGATATGAAGCTGATCAAAAAATGACGCGCAGGAGGGGTGAAAGATGAAGAAGTTTCTGGCGGTCCTGCTCTCAGCGGTTTCGGTGTTCGCGTTTGCCGCCTGCAGCGGCGATCCGTCCGATGAACCGGGCGGAGGGAAGGATATGACGCTTGCGGAGAACTATGATTTCGGAGATCCTTCGACGTGGGCGGGCACCAGCCTGCAGCGCCTGAATCTCGGCGATGCAGAATTCGATGTGTTCCCCGAAGACCATTTCTATGACTGGGGACAGTCGGTCATGTACGATTCGCAGGAGGGCATCTATAAGATGTGGTGGTGCCGCCAGTCGCGGTTTGACAGCATCTGGTATGCCGAAAGCGAGGACATGAAGCACTGGCATTCACTGGAAAAGGTGCTCGTCGTCGAGCCCGGACAGGATACCGAGTGGATCAAGATGCACGTGGGCAAGCCTTCCGTCATCAAGGTGGAAAAAGAGGGCGGCGGATACGAATACCGCATGTACTTCGAGGCGCCGCGCACGCTCAAGCAGGGCGGCCGTGTGGAGTATGACAACAACGTGTTCCTTGCCACCAGCGACGACGGAAAGGACTGGGAGATCTGGTCGAACGGCGGGGACGAGCCCTATCCCGTCATCGCCATGACCGAGGCCGACCTGGCCGCCAGCGAAGCGCAGAGCGCGGCCACGGGGGACAGCTACGGGTTCTACGGCCTTGGACAGCCTTCCGTGACCCAGAAAGACGGGGTGTGCTATCTCTACTACACCCATTCGCTGCAGGAGGGCGACAGAATGTATGTCGCCAAAAGTACGGACGGCATTCATTTTACCGACCACACCGAGATCTTCACGCGCGCTGGCTGCGGCGTCAAGTACAACACGCTGCTCGAAAAGTTCATGCTCACGTACACCTATACGGGCAACGCCGGTTATTCGCGCGTGTACTATATGGAATCGGACGACGGGGTCAATTTCCCCTACAAAAATCTTGCGGAAGGCGAGAAGAACGAGATCATTTCCATCGGCTCGGGCAAGGTGCGCGGCTATTCCGACTTTGTGAGCGACGAATTCGGACAGGTAAACACGTACACCGTGTACGCGGGCTATATGGAAGGGGTCGATCCGGGACCCGGGCTCGATTTCCGTCTGCGTTCGGATACCTGGGAAATTCATTTCAACGCCTTCAACGTGAAGGAGTACGCCAACCGCACCATGGTCCTTCCCAACGGCAGGATCAACCTGGACGAGACGCGCGAACTGTACAAGAACCGTTCGTTTACATATGAGGGCAAACAGGAGACCATTCCCGCGGCGCAGGCGGACAAGACGCCCGACGGGGAAAAGGACGTGTTCTGGGACGGCGCGGCTCAGCTTGCGGTCGACCGCATTTCCTATATGGATTATTCGGTGCCGGGCGACATTGCGGCAACGGTTTCCGCACAGTACACGGCGGAGGCGCTCTATCTGTATCTGAACGTGCGCGACGGGACACAGGACGCTTCGGACAGGGCGGTTTTCCTGCTCGGCGATCCGACGGCGGCCGACGATCCTGCCCGGCTCACGGTGCTCGAACTCACACGCACGCAGGCCGTCGCAAAGGACGGAAATGAAGAGGAAATCGACGGCGTGTCGGTTGCGTGGAAGCCGGCACAGGACGGCTGGAACGCGGAGATACGTATCCCCTGGCGGAACATCTCGCCGCAGGCGGGGAAGGAGATTGCATTCGACTGTTTCGTATACGACAATTACGACAGTGCCGAATTCAAATCCAAGATCTGCTGGAACGACTGCCTGCACCATGAAGCGCAGAAAGACATCGACTACGCTGGTCGGCTAATTTTCGGATAATTGAGGACAAAAGGCGCAATGCCTGAATGAATAAAAAGAATCAAGGAGGAAGATTATGAGAAAACTATTGACAACACTTTTGTTGTCGGGCGCGCTGATCGGATCGAGCGTTGCGGGTACGGCCATGGCGCTGTCGCCGCTTCCGGCATCGGCAACGGATACGGCATCTGCCGAAACGACTGCCATCCCCGAGGATGCGGCGGATTACATCATCGACAAGGCCGCCGATGCGTACAGCGAAGACCTGTGGGAGAAGGCGCTCACATTCGACATGAGCGTATTGCAGGACAACGGGACGATCCCCGCGGAACAGGCGTCCACGGGCACAGTACAGTTCCTGATCGCCGGACCGCAGTTCTATTTCAGAATGTCCGTCAAGGATCCGACAAGAAATCCCAACGATTCGCCGCTGTTCCGTATTCAGGTCGGCGACAAGATCGCGCAGCTCGACAACGGTAAATATTTCGACGATACGACGACCAATGAAGCCGCTGCGCTTAACTGGTATCGCGAAAAGACGATGGATCTCGGGAAAGCGGTGTTCCAGAGCCTGAAATATGAGGATTCGACGTACATCTGGACGCACGGACTCAATGTCGGCGAGCTGACAAAGGGGACGCAGATCAATGTGACGCTGCAGCATGGCGATGTTCCGGCCGATCAGGATCCCGGAAGCCCCGGTTTCATTGACGGAATTGCCGGATTCCCCCGCGCTCTCTCGTTTGATCATGTGCTCTATTATCAGGAATACAGCGAGGGAGAGAATCCCGAACCGCCTGTATATCCCGAAGATCCCGAACCTACGCCCGGACCGGCGAATCCCGACTATAAGATCGTGATCGAGGACAGGGCTCAGGTGCCGCGCGAGCGGGACGAGGACTGGGAGAACGTTCCCAAATATGAGATGATCCCCATCAACGGCAATTCTGAGGATGCGCTCGCAGACCAGGGAATGCCCGGCGCTACGGGTACGGTTCAGGTGCTCACTTCCAACGGCAACATCATGTTCCGCGTGGAGATCCACGATCATACCATGAGCTACGCTGACGGAAGACTGATCTGGTTCGGCAACGACACCGCGTGGAAGGATCCCGAAGCGGAGGGCGCGCTGCACTTCAAGGGCGAGGGCAGCTACGATATGACTGAAGACGCGACCGGCTGGCTGTCCGTTCAGCCCGGTGACAACGATTTCTCGCCCCAGCCTTCTCTCGGCAAGATGTTCGTCGATCCCGGCGACGGCAACGTGACGGACCACACCGGCGACGGCACGTATGTGTACTATATCGGCTATCAGATCGGCGACGAACAGTACGGCTACGACATGTCGGAGGGAAGCACCATCAAGGTGCGTATCGCTCATACCGACAGCCGCCACGGCGGGGAATCCTGGAAGAGCGACAATGCGTTCCACACCATCTATTTTGAGCAGACGCTCACGTTCGGCAAAGAGGCGGACAAGACCATTCGTCCCGTGGAGCCCGAGGGCGGTTTCACGGCGGAGCGCACGGAACTTGCCTACAACAAGGTGACGATCGGCTGGGAAGATATGGACGGCGGCGAGACCTATCGCGCCATGGTCTATACGGTCAATCCCGAAGGAAGCGAAGAACCGTATACCTTCCTGAAGCAGGACAATACGTTCGTCGGCGAAGGGGAGATCATAATCGATGGTCTGAACGAAAAAACGGAATACGTTGTGCAGATTCTGGTACTTGACGACATGGACAACCAGATCGGTGCATCGGAGCTGATCCGCTTTACGACGCCCGGCAAAAACGACCCCGTTCCGCCTGAAGGCGGCAACGAAGGGGGCGGCGAGCAGGACGACGGCGGCTGCGGTTCGCAGCTCTCGGTCGCGGGCGGCGTGGCGTTTACGGTGCTCATCGGTGCGGCGGCTGCGGCAGTCGTGCTGATCAGGAAGAAGAGGACAAAATAGTTTCAGGGCATAATAGGGCGGCAGGCACTTATGCCTGCCGCCCGGTCATGCTGAAAGGAGATCGGATTGAAGTATACGATGAAGGATATCGCGCAGGCGTGCGGCGTCTCGGTGGCGCTCGTTTCAAGGATCATCAATGACGATCCCACGCTGCGCTGCAGACAGGAGACGCGGGACAGGGTGCTCAAAAAGATCGAGGATACGTTTTATATCCCCGATCACAACGCCCGTGTGCTTGCCAACGGTTTCCGGAAGAGCAAAAAAGACGTGCGCATCGGCTACGTCTCCTATAAGGGCGCCTCGAAAATCACCAATCCGTACTTCGATAAGATCATTGAAGGGATCACAACCATTCTCGCCGAGCAGGAATATTCGGTCAGCAGTTTTTACATCGACGATGTCGTCAGCGCCTGTCAGCGGCGTGAGCCGCTCTCCGAAAAAATTTTTGACGGACTGATCCTGTTCGGGTCGGTGCCGTCGAAAATCGTGAGTTATCTTCACGATCAGGCCAGATATCTTTCCAGTGTGTACGGCGCGGAGATCCCGGGGGCAGATTTCGTGGGCAGCGATATTTTTATGACCATGAATTACGCCGTGGACTACGCCAAAAAACTCGGATATGACAAGCTCGGTCTCATTCTGGGAAACGACAAAAAGCGGGAAGAGGCGCTGATGCGCTATATCGGAAGCGTCGGCATGACGGTGGATTCGGACTTCTGTTTTGCTGCGGGAAACGACTATGCGAGCGCCTACGAGCAGACAATGCAAAAACTCAGGGCGGGAATTCTGCCTGAGATCATCTGTGCGATGAACGATGAGATGGCGATCGGCGCCATGGACGCCGTGTTTGAATGCGGATACAGCGTTCCGGAGGACGTCTCGATCATCGGGCACGACGATATCGCGCGTTCCAGCTACAGCCGCGTTCCCCTCACCACGGTGCGCATTTTCAAAAAGGAGATCGGCAGGCTTGTGTCCGACCTTCTGCTTGAACGCATCAACTACAGACGAAAGTTTGCCGTGCGCGTCATGGTGCCCTGCGAACTCATTCAACGCAAATCAACCAGGAAAAAGGAAACAACTCTATGATCATTCAGGCGGAATCATGTCGGTATCGGATTGAAAAAGACATGATCGTGCTCACGGACGCAGCCTCAGGACACAGCGTCTATCTGGGCGGCTGCAACGACTTTACTCTCTATCTGGGCACGCCCGAACAGATGCGTGTATACGGGCCGGAAGCGTTCTCCGCAGAGGAAACAGAGGAGAAAAACACGCTTGTCCGGCGCTATACCGGAAACGGCTTGCTTCTTACGGTGACCTATCGCGCCTGCGGAGCAACGCTCGTCAAAACGCTCTCATTGCGCGCGGAGAGCCCCGTCTTTGTGGCGCGCGTGTGCCTGCTCGGTGCAAGATCGGGCGCCGCGCTCTCCCGCGGGGGAGAGGGTCAGCCCGTCTTTCTCGGCGACTGCGGCTGGTGCGGCATCGAATTTCCCGTTGCGAACAATACCTTTACGGGAAAGGATATCTGCTGTACGCAGGCGCCTTTTACAAAGACCTGTGAATTTGATTCCCTGCCCGTCGTGTTCGGCGTGTGCGGGGGCGGGGTGCAGGAGGCCTTCTTCCGCTATGTCGGACAGAAGGAACTGCCCAAGGAGAGCCTTAAGATCTACTGTGACTGGGGCCTGCGCGACGACATGCTCTCCAAGGAGCTCGTTCTTTCCGAACAGCTCACCCTGAGGATGATCCGCCGTCTTGCGGAACTCAACCGCAATTCCGGCATCGGGATCGACTATTATCTGATGGATGCGTTCTGGTTTGCCGAAAACGATCCCTATCTGAAATTCAAGAAGTCGGCCTTCCCGAACGGGATCGGACCCGTCCTGCGCGAACTGAAGCGGAACAATCTGAAATTCGGGCTCTGGTTCGATCTCAACAGCAATCACGCGCATCGCAAAGGCCTGGAACGCTTCGGCGCGGAACTGGGAAACAGCGCTCTTTGTTTTGCCTGCCGCGAGATCGCCGATGCGTTCGGGCGGGCGCTCGAATACCACATCGAGAACCACGGCGTTTCGCTCATCAAACTGGACTTTGCCTATTTTGAATGCGCCAACGCTTCGCACGGACATTCGGTGCAGTTTACCGAGTCCAAAGAACAGAGCGTCAGCAATTTTCTTGCGATCGTCGACCGGATCCGCCGGAATCATCCGGAAGTCAGATTCCTGTGCTACAACGGCTGGACGACGAAGCTGGAGTGGATCGGAAGTGTCAGCAGGCATGAAGGGTATGCGATCTCTCCCTACTGGGCGCAGCACGTCGACTATCTGTATTGCGGCGATCCCCGCCCGAGCGAGCTGGCAACGCCGTCGCTGCACCAGTCTGTGGCCTATTACACCGATTCCATGGTACATAATTTCCGCGAGGCGGGACTTCCCTTTTCGGCGATCGACGATCACGGCACCATGATGGGCAACACGCCCACCATCTATGAACAGGGAAAACGTCCGCTGCGCCTCGGCTGGTTGATGAATGCCATGCGCGGCGGCATGAAAATGCATCTTTACGGCGATCTCGACCTGTTGGACAGTGACGACGAACGATATATCGGCTTTGTCGGACGCGTGTACGATGAGATCGTCCGGGAAGGGTACTCTTTCCGGTTTTTGCCGGGCGATCCGCGCCTCGGGGAGCCGTACGGCTACTGCGCAGGCGGAGAATGGTCGGGCTATGCGGTCGTCGTCAATCCGACGGGAGAGGAGGTGGCCCAGAAGGTCAGCCTTTGCTCCGTTCCCGTCAGGGTCGGGGCGGTGATCCGCGACGGCAGGCTCGTTTCGGAGGAGTGCCCGCAGGCCGAAGGCGAGGCGGTCATATCCGTCGGGGCATACGGCTTTGTGCTCATCCGTTACGAAGTCGCCCGAATGCCGCAGGCGGAAAGCAGCGTCTGGCTCTGTCCGAAGGAGTCGCTCGCCTGGAATACGGCGGGTGCCGTAGCGGTCGCGCTCACCTTTACCGACGGAACGCGCCCCGTGCGGACGCCGTACGGCTATCCGGAAGGGCTTTCGGTCTTTTTTGACGGCGCACAACAGCCGACGGAGGACAAGACCTATATCTGGAGCGGGATCTCGTGGCTGTATCTTCCGCTGCACGGGACGCGCGAAGTTGCCGTCCGCTACACGGGAGGAAAGCCCCTGCATCTGCGCTATCGGATCATTCGGGAGGAAACATGAAGAGTGTCTGGAAAAAGCTGATCGCATTGGGAGCCATTGTGGCGGCATTCGCCGTCGGGTACGGGATCGACAGCATCGTCGCCTCTACCTATGATCTGGAGGTGATCGCGGTCGAGCGCCAGGAGGAAACGCCCGCGCTCGACGAGGAGGGAAATCCCATACCGGCCGATATCGGCATCGCAGACGGACAGACGATCGTCAATTTCACGATCCGTCTCACCCGCGGCGACGATCCCATCGAAGGACATACGCTGTATGTAAAGACAAACCGCAACGTGCTTGCGCGCGTCGTGACGGACGAATCGGGACAGGCTGTCGTCTCGTACAAGTGTTACAGGGCGCGCAAGTCGGCTGCGGCGGAGCCCATTATCCTCACGGTCACGGACGAGGATAATTCCGTGCTGATCACGGTCCCTGCAAAGACGGAATATACGCTGCAGATGCGCAAGCCCGTCGACCAGTCTGACGATGGCATGAAGACGGACGATGTATTTTATCCCATCGGAACAAATGAAAAGGGAGGTGACCGGACATGACCGTTCAGACGGAAGATATGCCCAATACCGCTGCTTCGGAAGCTGAACCCGTTTCGCGTGCCGGACAGGGCGGCGGAAACGGTACAAACAAAAGATCGCTCGCTTACCGCATGAAAAAGGGCTGGAAGGGGTACCTGTTCATTCTGCCGCTCTTCTTTTTCCTGCTGCTCTTTTCCTACTATCCCGCCATCAGCGGAATTTACCATTCCTTCTTTGATTGGAGGGACACGGGCGAATCGGTCTTTATCGGGTTTGAGAACTATGCGACGTTTCTGTGGGGCGAGGAGGCCGCCATTTTCTGGGAATCCTGCCTTACGATGTTCATACTCCTGATTCCCAAACTCATCATCAACATCGTCGTGCCGCTCGTCGGCGCCCTGCTGATCTTTTATCTCACCAGCAAAAAGGCGCGGTCGGTCTACCGCCTCTGGCTGCTCATTCCCATGGTCGCGCCCGGCGTCGTGACCACGCTCATCTGGGGGTACATCTATGCCCCCAATTACGGCATCATCACGGCGATCTACAAGCTGTTCGGCGGCGAGCCGGTCGACTGGCTCAACGATCCGGATACCGTCATTGCGGCGGTCATCTTTATGGGGTTCCCCTGGATCAGCGGCACGAACGTACTGATCTACACGTCGGCGCTCAATTCCGTCTCCCCCGAAGTGCGCGAGAGCGCGCGGCTGGACGGCGCAGGCACGATGTGCATCATTTTCAAGATCGATCTCCCGCTCATCTTTGAGCAGATCCGCTTCTTCCTGATCAACGGACTGATCGTCGGCATTCAGGACTACTCGGTGCAGTTCCTCCTGACAAACGGCGGGCCGGGCTATAAGACAATGGTTCCCGGGTTCCTGATGTATCAGAAAGCGTTCACGGAAGGACGCATGGGTTATGCGAGCGCGATCGGAACCTTCCTGTTTGTGCTTATCATGATCCTGACCCTCGTATCGTTCCGCATCAAGCGGAAGGAGGATGTCTTATGAGCGTTCAGACTCAGCAGGCAGAACTGCCCGTTCCGGAGCAGCGGGCGCCCGAGCGCCGCAGAAAACACAGGCACATCAGCGGCTGGCAGATCGCGGCGCATGTCATACTGATCATTCTTCTCGTTCTGATGGTCTATCCGCTGTTCATGGCGGTGTGGTGCTCCTTCAAGACGACGGCGGAATTCAATATCAGCAAGTGGTATCCGACGCTTCCGCTGACGCTTGACAACATCGGGTTTGCCGTCACGGAACTGTATGTCTATATCTTCAACACCGTATTCGTCGGCGGCGTCGGCACGCTCGGAATGCTCGTCGTCTCATCGCTCGCCGCCTACGCCTTTTCCCGCATGAAATTCCCGTTCAGCGATGTGCTGTACGCAATGGTGATCGCGCTGATGATGGTTCCCGCCATCATGACGCTCGTGCCCAGTTTCATGCTCTACAAACAGCTCATCGGAACGAACAACTATCTGATCCTCATTCTGCCCATCATCACGGGCGGCTCGGTGTTCGGCGTGTTCCTGCTGCGCGGGTTCTTTTCGGGAATCAGCGAGAGCATCTTTGAAGCGGCCCGCATCGACGGCGCGAGCGATCTTACGTGCTATTTCCGCATCGGGATCCCGCTCGCCATGCCCATTCTGATGACGCTTGCCATCATGCAGCTTGCCGGGGCGTGGAACGACTACATCTGGCCCACCATGGTGCTGCCCAACCCGCAGCCGGGGCAG
>ERZ1090868.1675-NODE-1677-length-11579-cov-10.402117_pt1 | contig 11579 bp, 15 predicted proteins | sample MGYA00478475_ERZ1090868 | MGnify/ENA primary metagenome ERZ1090868 (study PRJEB33644, sample SAMEA5815747) | chicken gut metagenome | biome: Chicken; feature: Gastrointestinal Tract; material: Caecum | place: Ireland | collected 2019-01-01 | study: A study of...
GATGACGTCGAGTCTCGTGGGCTCGGAGATGTGTATAAGAGACAGGAATAAGCAGGAATAATACTATGATTACAACAAAAACCGATATCATGTTGTTAAAAATTCGTTTCATAGCTACACCATTTCTAATATTATTTTATTTTTGCCACTATTTTGTAGGTGGCAGTTTGTTGTTAAGTTTATAGATATAAACAAGCACTTCAGCAACTGCACCATAATGCTCATAAGGAATAGGCTTGCCAATTTCCGCCTCGGCATATAATGCTCTAGCAAGCGGTTTATTTTCCATTACAGCTACGCCACTTTCCTCGGCAACTTTTACAATTCTAAGAGCTAGTTCATCTTGACCTTTTGCCACAACCATAGGTGCAATATCTTTTTTAGGCTTGTACCTAAGTGCTACTGCAAAGTGAGTAGGGTTACGGATAACCACGTCAGCGGTAGGTACAGCTTGCATCATACGGGATTGTGACATTTTTCTTTGTGCTTCTTTAATTTTAGCTTTTATTTTCGGGTCGCCTTCAACTTGTTTGTATTCTTCTTTGATTTCCTCTTTGGTCATTCGCATATTACGCTCAAAGTCCCACCACTGATAGAGATAATCAAAAAATGAAACAACTATAAAGGCAGCACCTATTTTCAAAAGCATTGTAAGAGCCATATCCTTCATATCATTTGTTGTAACCGATAAATCGGTAGATAAAAACTGAGAAAAATGAATTAAAGAATCTCTTACAAACATATAAATAAGCACTAAAAGTATTGTAATTTTTATTGTACCTTTTAAAACCTCAATAAGACTTTTAAGTGAAAATAAGTTTTTAATACCTGTTAAGGGATTTAACTTACTAAACTTAGGTTTTATTGATTCAAAAGACACAAGTAATTTGGTCTGTGCAAATGTTGCCACAGTAGCAGCTAAAACGGTTGCAAGTAGTGGCAATGCGACCGACCGCGTGAGCGTCATAACCGATTGACTGCTTATTTGCGGCATTATGGCGTTCACGCCGCCTGTCGGCACACTTCCAGTAAGTGAGATAATATACTGTGTAAACTGTGAAAGTGCATCAGCCATCATCGGAAGTCCAAAACGCAGTGCAGCGTAACTTGCAAGTAATGTAACAACTGCCACAACATCACGGCTCATCATTACATTACCTTTTTTTCGTTCATCACGTCGCTTTTTCGGCGTGGCTTTTTCGGTTTTTTCTCCCGAACCACCCGGCATTTTGTTTCCCTCCTTTTTTAAGTGGCTTTTTAAGCGGCTATTACTTTTATCACATCTTGTATTGCTATAAGCATCTGTTTTTCTATAAGCAGCATAAATTCACCCATAGGTGTTATAAGCAGCATTATAAGAAATAGTCCTAAAATAATTTTAAGCTCTAGATTTATAGCAAATACATTTATTTGAGGAATAACCTTCATAAGTATACCCATTCCAAGCTGACCGATAAGAGAAGCAGCTAATATAGGCATTGCAAGTTTTAAAGATAAAATAGTGCATAATACAAAGGTATCAAGTGCATATGTAGCTACTTGTTCGGTTATGATTACCGAACCAAAAGGCACTATTTGACCTGATGAGACTAATATCTTTAAAAGTGTTATATGACCGTTTGCTGAGAAAAACAATAACATAAACATTATATTAAAAAATGTACTTGTCATTGTTGTATTAGTTCCCATTGACGGGTCATAGTTTTCTGACATGCTAAGACCCATTTGGTTATCTATCTGACTTCCCGCTTGCATCAAAACATAGAAAAAACATTGTATAATAAATGATATTGCATAACCTATACCAAATTCCAATACCATTTTTACACCAAATTCTAGAGCTGTAAGCGGAACGGCTGTGGCAGCTGATGGGCTATAAAAATATACTGATAGGGTTAAAACAAATATAAATCCTGCTTTTACAAGGTTTGGCACACCTTTTCTGCCGAAAATCGGATTAAATGAAACAAACCCTGTAATTCTCATTAAAATCGAAAGAAACAGAACAAGCTGTGCCTCATCATACATATGATTTTTCCTCCCTTATTTATCCAATTATTTGAAGGAAAATCATTCTTGTAAATTCCTGCATAGTATTAAGCATCCAGTTTCCGCCGACAAGTAAAAATACAACTATAAGTATAAGTTTCGGTATAAAAGAAACACTTTGTTCATGAATTTGGGTTGCTGCTTGAAATATAGCAATAACCACACCTATTGCCATACTTGCAACAAGCATTGGACCACCAAGTTTAATTGCAACCCATATACTCTCACGCATTATATCAAGCATTTGGTATTGTTCTAACAATTATTACACCTCCTGCTAATTAAAGCCTTGAACAAGACTTGAAAACATAAGCTGCCAACCATCAACTGTTATAAACAGTAGAAGCTTAAAAGGCATAGAAATCATAGCTGGTGGAAGCATAATCATACCCATACTCATAAGAGTGGAAGATACAACAATGTCAATAAGCAAAAATGGTAAATAAAGCAAGAAACCTATTTCAAAAGCACGTTTAAGCTCACTTGTCATGTAAGATGGAATAACAACACGCATTGCAAGCTGACTTGCTTCTTCGGTTGTTTCTGGTGCATCTACCCCCGCCATCTCACAAAACATCTTTATGGAAGATGGTTCAGTTTGACGAAGCATAAAATCCTTTAAAGGTACTTTTGCTCTTTCTATCGCCTCTTGTTGGGTTATTTCCTGTCTTGTATAAGGGTCATAAGCGTTTTGTTTAATATCACTCAGCACTGGATTCATAATGAACAAAGTTAAAAATAGTGATATACCTATGAGTACAGTATTTGGTGGGTTTTGCTGTGTACCCATAGCTGTACGAAGGAAAGAAAGAGAAATGACTATTCTTGTAAATGATGTCATCATTACAAGTATAGATGGTAAAAGTGCAATTAAAGTTGTTAAGAATAATATCTCAAGTGTTTGCACATTGCTACCATTTACATTTATAAGACCTTCTGGCATTTAAATCATTTCCCTCCCTTTTTATTTATTATATTTGAAATTACATCTGTAAAATTAGGTGATATTTGCTCTTTTTCAGACCAGTTTTCAGCCTGCTTGGCATCAAGCTCGGTGATTAAAGATATATTTTCATTTGAAACACCGAGTAAAAATAAACGCTGACCAACTTTTACAATCACAAGTGATTTATTAGGTGCTAATATCAGTCTATCATACACACGCATTTCCCCGCCGTTCTTGTTTATGTTAAATAGATTATTTGTTCCCAGTTTTTTGGTTACAAAATAAGCTAAAAAACAAATCAGAACGACGCTTATAACCATACTGATTAAAGAGAGAATATCTCCGAGCATAATAATTGTTTATGCCTCGCCAACAATAGAAGATACAGTTTTAATAATACGCTCTGGCTTAAAAGGCTTAACAATAAAGTCCTTAGCACCTGATTTAATAGATTCAATAACCATAGCCTCTTGACCCATTGCAGAACACATTACAACAGATGCATTTGGGTCAGCTGCTCTAATTTCCTTAAGTGCCTCTAAGCCGTCTTTGTTTGGCATGGTGATATCCATAATTACAAGGTCTGGCTTAATTTCAGCATATTTAGTTACTGCCTCTGCACCATCACAAGCTTCATATGTATCGGTGTAGCCATTTTCTTTTAGCGTATTTTTAACCATCATTCGCATAAATGCTGCATCATCTACTAATAAAATCTTTGCCATTTTTTAAATCCATCCTTTTCGTTTGTTTTAATTGTTTGTTTTTTTATTATAAATCTTCAAGAGATAGTGGTTCAACAATTTCTGCAATTCTTAAACCAAAGCTATCATCTACTACAACTATATCACCCTTAGCGATACATTTGCCATTTACATATAAGTCTGCTCTATCGCCTGCTAGTCTGTCAAGTACAACGAGTGAACCTTTTGTATAATTTAGAATATCTTTAACTCTACGACGAGTTCTACCTATTTCCACTGAAATGTCCACTGGCACAGACATAAGCAAATCAAGATTGCCTGCTTGTTCTTCATTTAGATTATGACTTTGTTCAAGCTTAGGCATTGTAGGAGCAGAAGTTTTTATAGTTTTAGGTTCTGGCTGCTGCATAGCTTGCTGTGGTGGCATATAGTACATTGGCGGGTATGGATAAGGTGGATATGCCGCATATTGTTGCTGCATATCTGGTTGTGGCATCATTGGTGGCTGTTGCATAGCCTGTTGCTGCATTTGTGGTTGTTGCTGCATTGGCTGTTGCATCTGAGACTGCTGAGGAGCTGGCTGCTGCTCAATAACTGTTGTTTGTGGCTGAACAGGCTGCTGCATCTGAGGTTGCTGCTGAACCGCTGGTTGCTCAGCTATCTGTGGTGCTTGCTCTGTTTGTATTTGAGCCTCAACTTGCTCAGCTGCACTGGCTTGCTCATCTTCTAAGCCAACGTCTGCACCGCCAATGCCAAATCCCTTTAGCATTTCACGCACTAAATCCACGCTAAGTGCACTCATGAACTCACTTTCAACCGCATCTTCTATTGTCAGTTGGAAGCGAACAACAACAAGAGTTCCTTCGCTTGGGAAATATGTACCTACAAGCTCATTTACATTTTCTATTTCAAATGCTTCTGGTGTAGATATGTTTACCATTTCGCCAAGGAAATCAGACATCGCAGTTGATGCTGCACCCATCATTTGGTTCATAACCTCGGAAATAGCACTTAGATTGAGTTCATTTATCTCAAAATCCTCATCTTTAGTTTCCATTCCCATAAGTATATCAACAATGGCTCTTACATCTGAACGTTTAAGCAGCATTACATTGCTGCCATTAAGACCTGCTACATAGTCGATTTTAACACCGATTGCTGGTTTAATATCGTCAATGCAGAAATCATTTGCGGCAACTACGGTTACAGTTGGTGTAGTTATATCCACACGCCTTGCGAGCATATTGGAAACCGCAGTTGCAGAAGATCCAAGGCTGATATTAAATATTTCACCAATAGCATCTATTGCCATTGGGCTGAAAATGTTAGATCCCATTCTTTATACTACTCTCCTTTGTCCTGCTCTTTTTCCATATCGGTCAAGAAATATGTTTTATCGATTTTAACCGCCTTATTTTTTTGATACACACCCATTTTGCCATCAAACCAACGTTTTCCACCGATATTTAAATATACTTTAGAATCCTTTGGCTGGTCGAGATTTATAACATCTCCTACATGAAGATTATATATATCTTCCAATCTAAGCGTTGTATGCTGTAATTCTGCGGTGATTTCAAGTTCTGTGCCTTTAAGATAGTCCATAATTTCTTCACTATCTTTAGGGTTAGTTTGTTGCATACTGGCTGTTTCTCTATTAAGCTGAGCAAAAACATCACTTAATAGGTTTCCTGGAAGACATATACTAAATCTACCACTGCTTACAGGTGTTTTTATTGTTATACCAACAATAACAACCGTTTCATCAAGCCCTATAAGCTGTACAAGCGTTGGGTTTACTTCAACTCTGTTAAATCCGAATCCGATATCAATATAATTTTTCCATGCACTTGACATACCTTCTACAAGGTCTTTTACAAAGTCATTATATAGTCTGAGTTCCAAATCGGTATATTTATAATCCGAATTTATCTCACCATCAACATCACCTGTACCACCAAGCATTCTATCAAACATACTTATCATAATGCCTGTTGTTATATGAAATAATATAGGGTCTTTATCTGGAACTGTTTGCATGGTATTTGTAACCAGAGTCAATACATCTCTTTCGCTAAGTGCATTAGAAAACTCAAAATATCGTTGTTCTTCTACAGAGTCTATTTCAAGCTCACATAACATATGAAGCATAGCATTGAGCCTTGATGAAATAACACGAACATAGCTTTCAAAAATGCTATTTATCATTTTAAGACGATCTCGTGTAAATTTTTTCGGGCTATAGAAGTCATATTTAGGATATTTTTTTTCTTCGGGCTTTTTTTCTTCACTACTTGTGTCCATTTCGCCCATGCGTGCAGCGTTAAGTAGCATGTCTATCTGGCTTTGTGATAAAACTTCTGACATGTTCTAACAAATCCTTTACTTATTCTTCAGCTTGTGCGTCACCTTCTCGTGTAGTAAAATACTGGTCAACACTGCTTTCCATATTATTTGGATTTATACCAGTAATCATAAGTTCTACACGACGATTTTGTGCACGTTCCTCACTGGTATTAAACCCAGCGATTGGTCGCCACTGACCATATCCTACACTAACAAGTCTATCTGGATCAACTATATTTTTTTCTTGCAGATAAACTGTAACTGTTGCAGCACGATTTGATGAAAGAAAGCGGTCAGTTTCAGGGTTATTAGCCTTATCTGCACTACCTTGGGAGGTGTGACCCATAACTCTAAGTTCATCAATAAGACCACCTTGAGGTTTTATTGCTGCTGCGACAACATCAAGTATTTTCTTACCACTGTCTAATAACTCATAGCTGTCGCCTTCAAAAAAAACAGCATCTTGGAAAGTTATAAAAACATAACCTTCACCCTGACTAACACTTATCTGCTGTTTCATATTGTTTTGTGCGGTGTATTCCTCCACTTTTTCAGCGATTTCACTAAGTGCTTCTGCGACCTGTTCTTCGGTAATTTCCTCTGGTTTAACTGCTGAATCGCTTAGATTATACTCTAAGCCTGTGCCTTGACCTGGAGTACCCATGGTTTCAGATGCGGTTTCACGCTGAAAGCTTTGCACAACCATCGCCCATTTTTGTTGGTCAACAGTTGACATACTATATAAGAGCACGAAAAAGCAAAGTAAAAGCGTAACCATATCGCCATATGTATCCATCCAGCTAGCACCGCCAGCTTTTCTTTTTTTCTTCATATTATTATACTCTGTCCTTTCTCGTTAACCTATATAGTTATTCTCCCTTACCTTTCTTCTTTTTGCCGCCTTCGTTACCACCTGTTGCACTTTGCTCAAGGAAACCCTCGAGTTTTTCCTTAACAAACTTAGGGTTTTCACCAGACTGAATAGCCATAACTCCTTCAACTACTAGCTGACGACATAGAATTTCTTCTTGGTCACGAGTACGAAGGTTATTAGAAATAGGGTTAAACACAAGGTTAGCAAGTATAACACCATAAAGAGTGGTAATCAAAGCAACAGACATTGCAGGGCCGATATTACTGCTGTCCTCACCCATACCCGCAAGCATGTTGATAAGACCGATAAGAGTACCAATCATACCAAATGCTGGTGCTGTTGATGAGCCAAGCTCATACATGGCAATAACATCATCATGTCTTGCACTTAACTGCTCAATATCACTCATAAGCATATCTCGCACTTTATCGCCATCATTACCATCAACAATAAGCATAATACTTTTCTTAAAGAACGGGTCTTCGAGCTGATTTGCACGTTCTTCCAGTGCTAACAAACCATTTTTACGAGCAATCTGAGCAAATTCTGTAATTTCATCAATTACTTGTAATGGATTGTATTTTTTCTGATTAAATATAATGCCGATATGTTTGCCAAAGTTTTTTAGTCTTGAACCTGGATTTGCTGCTACAACAGTTGCTATTGTACCTCCAAGAACAATAAATACACTTGCAACATCACCAAAATTACCAAGCTGGGTAAAATTAGGTGTTAGTCCATCTAATGACATACCCACTACAATTAGTAAAAGGCCACCTACAATACCACCTATAAATGTAACATTCATTTGTTTATATTTCCTCCAATCAGACTTTTTTTACCCATTTATGTCAGTTGGTTTATTCTATATTTAATTCCCAGTTTTATCGGAAATCTTAATTTCTCGGTAAATATCATGCACTCTTGCAGTATAGCTTTCAATTAACTGTAAAACTCTTTCTGGAGATTCACGAACGATAAAGTAATCATGGTTCATCATAATGATTTTAGTTTCTGGAATAACTTCGATTGTTTCAATTTGCATATGATTGAGAAGAAAGGCTTCTCTATTAAGTTTAGTAAGTCTAATCATGGTATTTCACCTTTCTGTATAGGGCTTTCTGGGCATCAATATGACACCCAGAAAGCTAAACACTAAAAATTTATCGCTTCATATTTACCAGTTCAGACAGCATCTCATCTGTAACGGTAATAATTTTTGTATTTGCTTGGAAACCACGCTGAGTTGTAATAAGGTCAGCAAACTCGGTTGAGACATCAGTTTTTGAAGATTCAAGATAGTTAGCTAAAATTTCAGTACCTGCACCAGAATCTATCGCTTGAGCTCCAGCAGCACCGGCAGCTGCTCCATTTAAATATCTATCACCTAGAACACCACCTGCAACACCAACAGTAACATCACCAGAGTTGCCACCTGGTCTATAATAACCTTCACCAATCTTTGTAAGACCATTAGGGTTACGCACATTAGCAAGTGCTATTGCACCTATTGTTATGGTTTCTTCGTTGTTTGTTACAGCCATTATAACACCGTTTTTATCAATACTTAGGTTTATGCTGTTAACTTTAACAAGATTTTCTTCATCTAAAGCATTACCACCGTCTGGTGTATAACCATAATCTGGCACACCGTTATTAACTGTGTTTGTTGGGTAAACAGCTTTTCCATCTTCATCAGCAACTGGCAGACGAATAGGTCTTAAAAATGTATCCCAGTTAATTTCCTTATTATCAGCATCAGTTGCTGGACCTGCTGCATCAGGTGGATTTTGTGCATCACCAGCAGCAAGAGGCATAAAACCATATACACAGTTACCAGCTGGGTCAACTAAATATCCATCTTTGTCCAATGTAAAGTTACCAACTCGCTTTAAGGTAAGCTGATTTGGGTCTGGTTGATAAGCTTCTCCAATTGGGTCACCAGTATTTGGATCTGTTTGCACCTGTGGCTTAGGACCTACTAAGAAAAAGCCGCTACCATTCAAGTATAAATTAGAGTTTACATTTGTTGGAGCTGGAGTACCCGCAGACATTGAAACATCAATAGTGCTGAGCTGAGAACCATAACCAATCTGTGCAGCATTTGTACCACCTGTTGTGTCACCACCAGCTGTACTATTTTTTATTGATGTATACATAGACTCTGTAAATGTTGTAACACCTGGTTTAAAACCATAGGTATTAGCATTTGCAATGTTGTTACCAATAACATTCATCTTCTGCATATGTGTTTGTAAACCTGCGATAGCAGCATACATAGAACCTGTCATTTTGCTTTGCTTCCTTTCATTTTAAAAGGTGCTGTCGATATATGTCAAACGGACATGCAATCAAAACATCTTTAAAAAGACCTGTTTTCTTTTACTTTAAAAGAACAGCACCATCAATATTTGTAAATACGTTCCCCTGCATTTCGTCTTGTGAAATTGCGGTAATCACCCTATTTTGAACCACATTTATTATAAATGCACGTTCTGCATCAAATGCAAGAATATTTTTCGCACCTTTTTCTTGAGCTTTTTCAACTGAATTTTTAAGCTGAGCAAGTAATTCTGAGTTTATTTCAATACCCCTTTGCTCTACTCTTTGCTGTGCGTGTTTGGAAAATTCAATTTCAGTATTGTTTACTGTCGGCATAGAACCGACATTTTCCATACGCTGTCTTAAAAGCTCACTAAATGCAGTGCTTTGTTCATTAACCTTCTGTTGTGGCTGTGAAGAAATATAACTGCTTGCTTGCAGACGTTCTATCATTTAGCCCTCACCGCTTTCAGTGCTTCCCTCTGGCTTGTCAGTACCTTCTGGTTTTTCAGTGTCTTCTGGCTTTTCACTACCTTCTGGTGGGTCAACACCAAAGTCAGGGTCTACTTCGTCTTCTTCCTTAGGTATTTCGCCAACTGCCATAATAGATGTTATAGGATATGTTTTTCCATTCACGAAAATAACCTGCTGACCATCATATGTACCAGTACCAGTTACCACACCTACAATTTCGCTCAGTTTGCCATTGTTATATTCGCCAATAGTTACTGTTTTACCAACAAGTGAAGCTGCATAAGTCATAGTCGAAGCATCGGTCATAGTAGCCATTGCTTGAATATTTGACATTTGCATAAGCTGGTTCATCATATCACTTGTAGATGCGGGATTATCCATGTCCTGATTTTGGAACTGAACAATCATAAGCTGGAGAAATTGCTCCATTGTAAGTGTCAGTTTATCTTTAGATGAGTCAGTAAGATAACCTGCATTATTTTTTGAATCAGTTTTTGTTGTGCCTTTAGTAGAATCAGAAGTATAGGTGTTAATTCCAGCTGCTGCATAAGCACTTTCTGTTCTTGCAACTGTTGGAGTAAATAAATCGCTCACTTTTTTACCTCCTTAACCTAAGTTATATAAACCAAGTCTTAACTGGTCAATAAAATTTTGTTGTTCGTCTTTGCTTGGTTTATTGTTTTGATTGTTCTGATTTTGCCTATTATTCTGTTTTTGAGAGTCATTAAACTGCTGTTCTGGCTGTTGTTGCTCGATAAAAACTTGAACAGGCTGTGATAAACGCTCTTGCATCATAGTTTCTATACCGCCTGCATGTTGTGCAAGAAGTGATAGAGTTTTACTATTTTCTGCTGTTACTAAAACCGACATACTGCCATCTTTTTGAACAAGCTCCACAGTAATTTTACCTAAATTGCTTGGATTTAACTGAATTTCGATTTTATCTCCATCAGCTTTAAGATTATATTTAATAATATCTTTTAAATCCTGCTCCATATTAGGCGACTGAGTGTCTAAAACTGGAGCTTTTTCACCAACTTTAATCGGTGTACTTTCAACATTTTGGAATAATGGAGTATTTTGCACTTCGGTTTGTTTAATTTCAGGTTTCTCAGTTTCTGATGTTTCATTTTTCATCATATCCTGAGTGCTTTCACCAGTATTCTGAGCTGTTTTGGTAGTTTTTTCAGTATTTTGAGGCTGAATGATTTCAGCTGTGTTCTGTTCTACCTTAACATCTGTTTTGACATCGGTTTTAACTTCAAACGCCTCAGCTATCTCAGTTTGTACTGGAATTTCTGCCTGTTTAGTTTGTACATTCTGGGTATTATCCATATTTTGAATATCACCCACAGTCTGCATATTTTCCAGATTTTGAATTGTTGGCTGGATAATTTGTTCAGCAGACAAATTTGTACTTTGCTGACTCATTTCATTTTGCACAGGAGTTATATTCTGTGAAAAAAGAAGGTTTGCAAGCAATACCTGTTTTGCAGCTACATCTTCTTTATCAGAAGTTTCAGTCTTATCTGTTTGAGCCTCATTTTTTACAGTTTCATTCTTTGCAGTATCATTTTTTACTGGTTCTTTTTTTACAGCGTTATTATCCTGTTTTTTATCCTCAAGCATATCCTTAAATGAAGTATCATTACTATCATTTTTAGACGTGGTTGGACGATTTTGTGTAATCATTTGAGTCAGCATATTAAGCTGTTGTGTCGTCACTTGTTTTCACCCCCTTTCCCTTTTTAGTTAGCTGCCATAACCCTTTTTGTTGAAACAAATTCATCAATAAATTGTTCCTCACTTTTTTGTATAGCTTTTTTATATTGATTATATTTTGTTTCTTTAATTTTTTCTATTG
>ERZ1090868.1677-NODE-1679-length-11568-cov-5.550334_pt1 | contig 11568 bp, 9 predicted proteins | sample MGYA00478475_ERZ1090868 | MGnify/ENA primary metagenome ERZ1090868 (study PRJEB33644, sample SAMEA5815747) | chicken gut metagenome | biome: Chicken; feature: Gastrointestinal Tract; material: Caecum | place: Ireland | collected 2019-01-01 | study: A study of the...
CCGCCAGCTTTTTTTCTCTGCTCCTGCCCGCGATCGAGGCGGACGGGACGCTCCCCGCATACGTCACGGTGACGGTCGGCTTTCTGCTGGGCGGGACGTTTATCGTCGGAAGCGATCTGCTGCTGTCGCGCACGCAGCGCTCCTTCCGCACCATCGGCGACAAGCGGACGGCGCTTCTGTATTTCGCCGTCACGCTGCACAACGTGCCGGAGGGCATGGCGGTCGGGGTGGCCTTTGCCGCGGGAGCGGGGCTGGCGGCTTCGGACGGCGCGGCGCTCGCCGGCCTTCTGCTCGCGCTGGGCATCGCCGTACAGAATTTCCCGGAGGGCATGTGCGTCGCTTTCCCCATGCGCGCAAGGGGCATGTCTCCCGTGCGCAGCTTTCTGTTTGCGCAGGGGTCCGGCGCCGTCGAGGTCCCCGCCTGCGTGCTCGGTGCGCTTGCGGCAAGCGCGGTCGGGAGTCTTTTGCCGTGGGCGCTCGCGTTTTCTGCGGGCGCAATGGTGGCGGTCGTCTGCTCGGAACTCATTCCCGAGTGCTTCTCCGGGAACAAGACGCTCGCCACGGCGGGGGTCGTGGTGGGGTTCTGCCTCATGATGGTGCTGGACGTTGCGCTCGGATAGCGTATAATCTTGCGCGTTTGCGCCATATTGGAGGTATGAAAGCGCGGAAAAATACGGAAAAAACGGAAACAAAAGGGAAAAAGAACACGCGGACGGCAATCATCGTGGGGGCGTCATCGGGCATCGGCAGGGAGACGGCGCTCCGCCTTGCCGCGCGCGGGGATACGGTGTTCAATCTTTCACGCACCGCAGCAAAACCGCCCGTGCGCACCGTCACGGCGGACGCCTCGGAGGAGGGTGCACTCACGCGGGCCGTGGAGAGCATCTGCAAGGAGACGGGCGGGCTCGATCTGCTCGTCTACTGCGCGGGGTATTCCTGTCTGGCTCCCGTCGCATGCGCCAGGAGCGAAGATTACCGGTATCTGTTCGAGGTCAACTATTTCGGCGCGGTGGAGGCGCTGCGCGCCGCGGCGCCCTTCCTGGAAAAGCGGGGCGGCCGCGCGGTGCTCGTGGGCTCGATGGGCGGGGAGCTGCCCATTCCGTACGATGGGTTTTACTGCGCGTCCAAGGCGGCGCTTTCTATGCTCGCGCGGGAGACGGACATGGAGTGGCGCAGCCGCGGCGTGCGCGTGAGCGCGCTGCTCCCCGGCGGGACGGCGACGGGCTTTACGGACAAGCGCACCGTCTACAGCGAAGAGGAGAGCGAGACCTATTTTCTGGCGCTGCGCAGGAGCGGCGCGGCGCTTGCCAACATCGAGCAGGGCGGCATGAACCCTTCCCTGGTCGCGGACGCCGTGATCCGGCTCGCCGGGCGCCGCAATCCGCCTGCGGTCGCGGCGGCCGGCGGAAAGAATATCTTTGTGCGGGCGGTCGCGCGCATGATGCCCGAACGCGTCACGGACTGGGCGGTGCGGCGCAAGTTCAACCAGCGCTGAAAGGTTCCGCCCGCGCGCGGGGGCGCCGAATGCGAAATTCGTACAAAAAAGCCCCCGTAACGCTTGACGGGGAGGCAGGACGTTTGCTATAATATTGTCATGAAAAAGGCAGCTCTGTCCTGCCGTATACGGCAGATGAATGATTGATCGCAAAGACTCTGGAGTCGGTTTTTTTCGCATAGAAAGAAACTGCTCTTTTTCATTTTTTCGGAAAAAGCGGCGGGCGGCGCCCGCGTTACGGAGGTTTACGCTATGAAGAAAGTTGCAGTGATCATGGGGAGCGACAGCGATCTCCCCGTCGTGGAAAAGGCGTTTTCCGTGTTCGAGGAATACGGCGTGCCCTATGAAGTCCACGTCTATTCGGCCCACCGCACGCCCGTGGAGGCGCGCATGTTCGCCCAGAACGCGGCGGACGAGGGGTTCGGGGCGATCATCGCGGCGGCGGGAAAGGCCGCGCATCTGGCGGGGTCGCTCGCGGCGAACACAGTGCTGCCCGTCATCGGGATCCCCGTCAGGAGCTCCACGCTCGACGGCCTGGACGCGCTCTTGTCCACCGTTCAGATGCCCTCCGGCATTCCCGTGGCGACGGTGGCGATCGACGGCGCGCAGAACGCCGCGCTGCTCGCAGTGCAGATCCTTGCCGTCTCGGACGAAAAACTGCATGAAAAACTCATGAATTCCCGCCGTGCGGCGACGGAAAAGGTGCTCAAAAAGGACGCCGAGATCGCCGCAAAATACAACAGGTAAATCTTTTACAGGAAGAAAAAAGGAGATAAAGCTATGGAAACCGAAAAGACCGTTCAGCTCTACGAGGGCAAGGCGAAAAAAGTGTACGCGACGACGGACGAGAATCTGTGCATCGTCTCGTATAAGGACGACGCGACCGCGTTCAACGGGCTCAAAAAGGGTACGATCGCAGGCAAGGGCGTCGTGAACAACCGCATGACCAACCTCTTGATGCAGCTTCTCGAAAAGGCAGGCGTTCCCACCCATTTCGTCAAAGAACTCTCCGACCGCGACACGCTTGTCAGAAAAGTGAAGATCGTTCCGCTGGAAGTCATTATCCGCAATGTCTCCGCGGGTTCGTTCGCCAAGCGCTACGGCGTGGAGGAAGGGATCGTGTTCGACGAGCCCACCATCGAGTTCTCCTATAAGAACGACGATCTGGGCGACCCGCTCATCAACTCCTATCATGCGCTTGCGCTGAAGCTCGCGACCAAGGAGGAGATCGAAACGATCAAAAAGTATGCGTTCAAGGTGAACGAGGTCCTGAAAGCATATTTCCTGCATCTCGGGGTCAAGCTCATCGACTTCAAGCTCGAGTTCGGACGGCTTGCGGACGGCACCATCGTGCTTGCGGACGAGATCTCGCCCGATACCTGCCGTTTCTGGGACGCAAAGACCAACGAAAAGCTGGACAAGGACAGATTCCGCCGCGATATGGGCGGCGTCGAGGACGCGTACGCCGAAATTTTCAAGCGCGTCACGAAAGGGGAGTAACGGTCTATGGAGCATGAGATCCACGAGGAGTGCGGCGTATTCGGCATCTTTGCGCCCGAGGCGCAGAACGTCGCGTCCACCGCGTATTATGCCCTGTTCGCCCTGCAGCACAGGGGGCAGGAATCGGCCGGGATCGTCGTCAACAACGACGGCGTGTTCTCTTCGTACAAGGACGTGGGCCTTGTCAACGACGTGTTCACGCCCGAAGTGCTTGCAAAGCTGGGCCTTGGGAACATGGCGATCGGCCATGTGCGCTACGGCACCACGGGCACGAGCGGCCGGGAAAACGCGCAGCCCATCGTCGTCAATCACCTGAAGGGCAACATGGCGCTTGCCCACAACGGCAACCTCATCAACGCCACGGAGCTCAGGGAGGAGCTGGAGAACGACGGCTGCATCTTCCACACGACGTCGGATACCGAAGTGATCGCCTACGTCATCACGCGCGAGCGCGTCAAGGTGCGTTCCATTGAAGAAGCCGTCCTTGCGGCCATGGACAAGCTCAAGGGCGCCTATTCGCTCGTCGTCATGTCGCCCTCCAAGCTGATCGCGGCGCGCGATCCGTTCGGATTCCGCCCGCTGTGCCTGGGCAAGCGCGACGACGGCAGCTGGCTGGTCGCCTCCGAGTCGTGCGCCCACAATGCGGTGGGCGGACACAAGGTGCGCGAGATCGAGCCGGGGGAGATGGTCGTCATCACAAAGGACGGCGTCCGCAGCGACACCTCGCACTGCGGCGGGAAAAAGGCCTTCTGCGTGTTCGAGTATTTCTACACCGCCCGGCCCGATTCGGAGATCGACGGCTGCTATGTGCACGATGCGCGCAAGCGTGCGGGCGCGTTCCTGGCGGAAAAGTACAAGATCGATGCAGACATCGTCATCGGCGTTCCCGATTCGGGACTGGACGCGGCGCTCGGCTATGCGCAGGCGTCCGGGATCCCTTACGGCATCGGATTCATCAAGAACAAGTATATCGGCAGAACGTTCATCGCGCCCGATCAGAAGGTGCGCGAGGACCGCGTCAAGATCAAACTCAACGTCATCGCCTCGGCGATCCGCGGCAAGCGCGTCATTCTGGTGGACGACTCCATCGTCCGCGGCACGACGAGCGCGCGCATCGTCCGGCTTCTGCGCGAGGCCGGCGCAACGCAGGTGCATTTCCTGTCCTCCGCGCCCAAGTTCCTCAATCCCTGCTATTACGGCACGGACATCGATTCGCGCGACAATCTGATCGCCTGCCACCATACGACGGAGGAGATCGCCCAAATCATCGGCGCGGATTCCGTCGGGTATCTCGACATCGAGCACGCAAGGCATCTTGCGGGCGGGGACGGTTCGGGATTCTGCTGCGCCTGCTTTGACGGCGTGTATCCGACCGAGATCCCCAAGGAACCCGGCAAGGACCGCTTTGAGCGCCCGATTTCGGGCCGGCCGATCAGTGAAAACCCCAAATTCCGGAAAAATCAGGAGAGCTGACGCATGGATAAGAGTTATTCGGACAGCTACAAGGCCGCCGGCGTGGACATCACCGCCGGATACAAGGCGGTGGAGCTCATGAAAAAGCATGTTGCCCGCACCATGCCCGAAGGCAGGGCGGACATCGGCGGCTTCGGCGGCCTGTTCCCCCTGGACATGGCCGGCATGAAGGAGCCCGTGCTCGTCTCCGGTACGGACGGCGTGGGCACCAAGATCAAGCTCGCTTTCCTCATGGACAAGCACGACACGGTGGGCATCGACTGCGTCGCCATGTGCGTCAACGACATCGTCTGCTGCGGCGCAAAGCCGCTCTTCTTCCTCGACTATATCGCCTGCGGCAGGAATTTCCCCGAAAAGATCGCCTCGATCGTAGGCGGCGTTGCCGAGGGCTGCGTGCGCGCTGGCTGCGCGCTCATCGGGGGCGAAACGGCGGAACATCCCGGCCTCATGCCCGAGGAGGAGTACGACCTGGCGGGCTTTGCCGTGGGCGTTGTGGCAAAGTCCGAAGTCATTGACAATACGGCCATGAAAGAGGGGGACCTGATGCTTGCGCTCCCCTCGTCCGGCGTTCATTCCAACGGTTTTTCGCTCGTCAGAAAGGTGCTTGACGTCGAAAACTGCGATCTTACGGCGCCCGTTGCGGAACTGGGCGGCAAGGGGCTGGGCGAAACGCTGCTGACGCCCACGGAGATCTATGTGAAACCCGTCCTCGCGCTGCTGAAAGAGGTGACCGTCAGGGGCATCTCGCACATCACGGGCGGCGGATTCTATGAAAACATGCCGCGCTCGATCCCCAAGGGGCTGGGTGTCCTGATCGACAGAGGCGCCGTGCGCGTGCCGCCCATCTTCGGGCTCATTCAGAAGCGGGGCAATATCTCCGAACACGACATGTTCAACACGTTCAACATGGGCGTCGGAATGAGCGTCGTCGTCGCGCGGGAGGACGCAGTGCGGGCGATCGACGTCCTCAAAGCCAACGGCGTGGACGCATACATCATCGGCAAGATCGTGCGCGGAGACGGAGTGACGCTCGTATGAACAAGATCCGCGTCGCCGTCCTGTGTTCGGGCGGCGGCACCAATTTACAGGCGATCCTGGACGCGCAGGCTGCCGGAACGATCGCTTCGGGAGAGGTCTCCCTCGTCGTATCGGACAACGCTTCGGCCTATGCGCTCGAACGCGCGAAAGCGGCGAAAGTCGCAACGTTCGTCGCCGACAAAAAGCAGTTTCCGGACAGGCGCGTGCGCGAGGAGTTGATCTCCGCCGCGCTCGAAGAGCGGGGGATCGGGCTTGTCGTCCTTGCGGGCTTCATGACCATTCTCAGCGAGGCGTTCACAAAAAAGTACGACATGCGCATGATCAACGTGCATCCGTCGCTCATTCCCAGTTTCTGCGGCCCCGGTTTTTACGGGCTGAAAGTGCATGAGGCCGCGCTGGCGCGCGGCGTCAAGGTGACGGGCGCGACGGTGCACTATGTCAACGAGGTCTGCGACGGCGGACCCATCATCGCGCAGAAAGCCGTGTGTGTGGAGGAGGGCGACACGCCCGAAACGCTGCAAAAGCGCGTCATGCGCGAAGCCGAATGGGTGATCCTGCCCCGGGCGGTGGAACTGGTATGCGGACGGCTTCTGTCCCGGGAGAATTCCTGAGGGCGGATCTCTGAAAATCAAGCAAACGAGTAAGGAGCAATCGGTATGAGTTACGTAAGAAAGAGTATGAAGCGCGCGCTCGCGGGCAATTCCTATCCCGGGCGCGGCATCGTCATCGGCAAGAGCTCGGACGGAAGAAAGGCGATGTTTGCCTACTTCATCATGGGCAGAAGCGAGAACAGCCGCAACCGCGTGTTTGTGGAGGAAGGGGAGAACGTCACCATCTATCCGTTCGATGAAAGCAAGGTGGAGGATCCTTCCCTCATCATTTATTCGCCCGTCAAGAGGGTCGGCGACGACATCATCGTCACCAACGGCGACCAGACGGACACCATCGAAGAATACCTGAACATGGGCAAGTGCTTCCGCTGCGCGCTGAATACGCGCAAGTTCGAGCCGGACGCTCCCAACTACACGCCGCGCATCAGCGGGATCCTGCATCTCAAGCGCGGGTCCTTCACGTACGAGATGTCCATTCTCAAGAGCGCGGACGGCAAGGGCGAAAAGTGCAACCGCTTTACATTCGACTATGAGCCCGTCAACGGGACGGGACATTTCCTGCACACGTACGAAAAGGACGGCTCGCCGCTGCCCACGTTTACGGGGGAACCCGAACGCGTGTGCATTCCCAACGACGTCCATGCGTTCGCCCGCGAGATCTGGGAAAATCTCAACGCGGACAACAGGATCTCCCTCTACTGCCGCGCCGTTACGCTCAGGACGTGGCAGGAAGAGAGCGTCCTGATCAACAAATACACGAAATAATCCGAAGCATTGACCCGGCCCGCGCCGCCATGCCGGCGGGAACAGGGCCGGAAAATTTTCCCCGAGGGGGACCATCAGGAGCATAGCGATGAATGAATTTCAGTTAAAATACGGCTGCAACCCCAACCAGAAGCCCGCGCGCATCTTCATGGCCGACGGAAGCGATCTTCCCGTCGAGATCCTGAACGGCAGGCCGGGCTACATCAACTTTCTCGACGCGTTCAATTCCTGGCAGCTCGTCAGAGAGCTGAAGGAGGCGACGGGCATGTGCGCCGCCACCAGCTTCAAGCACGTCTCGCCCACGTCGGCGGCGGTCGGGAAAAAACTTTCCCCCGCGCTCAAAAAAGCCTGCTTTGTGGACGACATCGGGGGGCTGGACGACTCTCCGCTCGCCTGCGCCTATGCACGGGCGCGCGGAACGGACAGAATGTCCTCTTTTGGCGACTGGATCGCGCTCTCCGACGAGTGCGACGAGGTGACCGCGCGCATCATCGCGCGCGAGGTGTCCGACGGCATCATCGCGCCCTCCTATTCCCCCAAGGCGCTTGAGATCCTGAAGGGGAAAAAGAAGGGGACGTACAACATTGTCAGGATGGACCCTTCCTACGTTCCCGCCGAGATCGAGCGCAAGCAGGTGTTCGGCATCACGTTTGAACAAGGGCGCAACAACTACAAGATCGACCGCGCCACGCTTTGCAATATCGTGACAAAGAACAAGCAGCTTCCCGAGGACAAGGCGGTCGATCTCATCATCTCGCTCATCACGCTGAAGTATACGCAGTCCAACTCCGTCTGTTTTGCGGCGGACGGACAGGCGATCGGCGTGGGCGCGGGACAGCAGTCGCGCATTCACTGCACCCGCCTTGCGGCGCAGAAGGCGGACCTCTGGCACCTCCGCCAGCACGAAAAAGTGCTCTCGCTGCAGTTTGCCGAAGGGGTGGGCAGGCCGGAAAAGAACAACATCATCGACCTGTACCTCTCCGACGATGCCGATGAAGTGCTTGCCGAGGGCGCATGGCAGAAGAACTTCGCCGTCCGTCCCGAGCCCTTCACGCGCGAGGAGAAAGCGGCATACCTTGCCACGATCAGCGGCGTTTCGCTGGGAAGCGACGCATTCTTCCCCTTCTCGGACAACATCGAACGGGCCTTCAGAAGCGGCGTGACGTACGTCGCGGAGCCGGGCGGTTCGGTGCGCGACGATCTGGTCATCGAGGCGGCGGACAATCACAATATGGTGATGGCGTTCACGGGCATGCGCCTGTTCCATCACTGAGGACAAGAGGATACCGCGCAAACCCGCATTCGTATGCGGGTTTGCGCGACAGCTTTTTTTCAAACCCGTACACAGGAGACTTACAGGAATGGATATACTCGTCATCGGCGGCGGCGGAAGAGAGCACGCCGTCATCAAGGCACTTAAAAAGAGCAGACGTGCAGGAAAAATCTATGCGCTTCCCGGCAACGGCGGCATCGCGCGGGATGCGGAATGCGTCCCGGTCAAGGCAACGGACCTTGCAGGCATCACGGAGTTCGCGCGCACGCACAGGGTGGATTTTGCGGTCGTCACGCCCGACGATCCTCTGGTCCTCGGGTGCGTGGACGCGCTCGAAGCGGCCGGCGTTCCCTGTTTCGGCCCGACCGCAGACGCCGCGATCATCGAGGGAAGCAAAGTCTTTTCCAAGAACCTGATGAAAAAGTATGGCATTCCCACGGCGGCAAGCGAGACGTTCACCGACCCTGCCGCCGCGCTCGCCTACCTGAAAGGGGCAAACTATCCCACCGTCATCAAGGCGGACGGACTTGCGCTCGGCAAGGGCGCGGTCATCGTAAACAGCTTTGAAGAAGCGGAAAAGACCGTCAATGAAATGATGGTGGAGCGCGTATTCGGCGCGAGCGGCGACAGGATCCTTGTGGAGGAGTTCCTGACCGGACCCGAAGTTTCGGTGCTCTCCTTTACGGACGGAAAGACCGTCGTGCCCATGGTCTCCTCCATGGACCACAAGCGGGCAAAGGACAACGACGAGGGCCTGAACACGGGCGGCATGGGGACGGTCGCGCCCAATCCGTACTATACGGAAGAGATCGCCGGGACTTGCATGGAAACCATCTTCCTGCCCACGATCCGCGCGATGAACGCCGAGGGCCGCACGTTCAGGGGGTGCCTTTATTTCGGGCTGATGCTCACGAAGGACGGCCCCAAGGTCATCGAATACAACTGCCGGTTCGGCGATCCCGAAACGCAGGTCGTCCTGCCTCTCCTCAGAAGCGACCTTCTGGAGATCATGCTCGCTGTGCGCGGCGGGTGCCTCAGGGAGGACATGGTCCGCTTCCGGAAGGGCGCCGCCTGCTGCGTCGTGCTGGCTTCGGAGGGCTATCCCAAAAAGTACGACACGGGGTTTGCCGTTTCGCTCCCCGAGACGGGCCCGGACGAGGACATCTATATCGCGGGCGCAAAGCTGGAGAACGGGAATCTTGTCACGTCCGGCGGCAGGGTGCTCGGCGCCGTCGCAACGGCGGACAGCCTGAAAGAGGCCGTCGGCCGCGCCTACGCCCTTGCGGATAAAATTCACTTTGAAAACGCCTATATGCGCAGAGATATCGGAAAGCGTGCGCTGGCGGCCTTGGAGGACAGATAAATGGTCTACAGAGTCTATGTGGAGAAAAAGGAGGGCTTCGACAACGAAGCGCGTGCGCTCCTTTCGGACGTGCGGGAGCTGCTCGGCATTTCCGGCGTCACGCGGATCCGTCTTCTCAACCGCTACGACGCGGAAGAGATCGAGGAATCGCTCTTCCTGCAGTGCGTGCACACCGTATTCTCCGAACCGCAGATGGACACGGCGTCGGAAGGCGTCGACCTTTCGGGTGCGCGCGTATTTGCCGTGGAGTACCTTCCCGGGCAGTTCGATCAGCGCGCGGACTCTGCGGCGCAGTGCATTCAGCTCATCTCCATGAAGCCGCGCCCCCTGATCCGCACGGCAAAGGTGTATGCGGTCTACGGCGCCGTCACGGAGGACGAGCTGGAAGCCGTCAAAAAATACGTCATCAACCCCGTGGAGAGCCGCGAGGCCTCCCTTGCCATTCCCGAAACGCTCAGGATCGCACATCCCGTGCCCTCCGAGGTACCCACGCTCACCGGGTTTTTGCAGCTCGACGAAGGGGGACTCGCCGAGTTCGTCAGACAGTATGACCTCGCCATGGACGCGGACGACGTTGCGTTCTGTCAGTCCTATTTCCGCAAGGAGGGGCGCGATCCCACGCTCACCGAGATCCGCATGATCGACACCTACTGGTCCGATCACTGCCGTCACACGACCTTCCTGACGACGATCGATTCGGTGACCTTTGAGGACGAACTGCTGCAAAAGGCCTACGAAGATTATCTTGCCGCCCGCGAAGAGATCGGGCGCACCAAGCCCGTCAATCTGATGGACGTAGGCACCATTGCCGCAAAACTTCTGAAAAAGCGCGGCATGCTGGAAAAGCTCGACGAATCGGAGGAGATCAACGCCTGCACCGTCAGGATCAAGGTGAATGTGGACGGCGAGATGCAGGACTGGCTGCTCCTGTTCAAGAACGAAACGCACAATCACCCCACGGAGATCGAGCCGTTCGGCGGCGCCGCGACTTGCATCGGCGGCGCGATCCGCGACCCGCTTTCGGGCAGAAGCTATGTCTATGCCGCGATGCGCGTGACGGGCGCGGGCGATCCGCTCGTTCCCGTTAGGGACACCATGAAGGGGAAGCTTCCGCAGCGCAAGATCGTCACGACTGCCGCGGCGGGATATTCCTCCTACGGCAACCAGATCGGGCTCGCAACGGGTCAGGTCGACGAACTGTATCACCCCGGATATGTCGCGAAGCGGCTGGAGATCGGCGCGGTCATCGCCGCGACGCCCGCTGAAAACGTCAGAAGGGAAGTCCCCGCTCCCGGCGATAAGGTCATTCTTCTCGGCGGCAGAACGGGGCGGGACGGCTGCGGCGGCGCGACGGGTTCCTCCAAGTCGCACACGCTCGAATCGCTCACCCACTGCGGCGCGGAAGTGCAGAAGGGCAACGCGCCCGAAGAAAGCAAGCTCCAGCGCCTCTTCCGCAACAAGGAGGCGATGCTGCTCATCAAGCGCTGCAACGACTTCGGCGCGGGCGGCGTGTCCGTCGCCATCGGCGAGCTTGCCGACGGCCTTACGATCGACCTCAACGCCGTGCCCAAGAAGTACGACGGCCTCGACGGCACCGAACTTGCCATCTCCGAATCGCAGGAGCGCATGGCGGTCGTCGTCGAAGCGGACAAAGCGGAGCGCTTCATCGAGCTCGCGGGCAAAGAAAATTTGGAGGCGACCGTCGTTGCCGAAGTGACAAAAGAGCCCCGCCTCGTGATGACGTGGAACGGCAAGACCATCGTCGACGTTTCGCGCGAGTTCTTGAATTCCAACGGCGCGGAAAAACATATTACGGTGGCGGCGCAGGGCTGCAAAGACTACGAGCGCCCCATACCTCAGGACTTTGCGGAAGGGATGAAGACGCTTGCGGGCGATCTCAACGTCTGCTCCAAGCGCGGGCTTTCCGAACGCTTCGATTCCACCATCGGCGCGGGCACCGTCCTCATGCCCTTCGGCGGCAAATATCAGATGACCCCGCCCCAGGCGATGGTGCACCTCATCTCGGCGGAGAAGGGGCATACGGACACCG
>ERZ1090868.1681-NODE-1683-length-11548-cov-4.343513_pt1 | contig 11548 bp, 13 predicted proteins | sample MGYA00478475_ERZ1090868 | MGnify/ENA primary metagenome ERZ1090868 (study PRJEB33644, sample SAMEA5815747) | chicken gut metagenome | biome: Chicken; feature: Gastrointestinal Tract; material: Caecum | place: Ireland | collected 2019-01-01 | study: A study of...
GGATATTTACTATGACCGGGCTTTTATCTTTCAAAATCGGCTGTGACAAAATTGTAAAAGAAACGTTACAACTTCGGGCAATTTATTTGACTTAATTTTCTGATTGTGATATAGTGATATTATACATTTCCGAAGCGGGGTCGGCATTGCTTGTACGGCTGAAACCGGGATCGGAAATCCGATGAAAGCGGCGCGCCGCTTTCCCGTTGCGGAAGCAACGGGAAAAAGAGTGCTTACGGAGGCTTCGCAGAAATACGAATGAAGGCGCTTGAAGAAAAGATCCTGGCGGAGGGAACGGTCCTGCCCGGAAATGTGCTCAAGGTGGGCAGTTTCCTCAATCAGCAGATGGATTCCGATTTCATTATGGAGATCGGAAATGAGATCGCGCGCCTGTATGCGGGCGAAAAAATCACGCGCGTGCTGACGGTGGAGTCCTCCGGGATCGCCATCGCGGTTGCGGCGGGGATCGCTCTGCATGTGCCTTCCGTCTTTGCCAAAAAGCACAGAAGCGCCAATATGCCCAAGGAAGTATATACGGCGTCCGTCTATTCGTATACCCATCAGGAGACGTACGAGATCGCGGTCGCCAAGGAATATCTTCACAGGGACGACTGCGTCCTCATCGTGGACGACTTTCTTGCGAACGGCAATGCCGTGCGCGGTCTGATGCGGATCATCGAAAATGCGGGCGCAAAGCTGGTGGGGTGTGCCATTGCAATTGAAAAGGGCTTCCAGGGCGCGGGGGACGAACTTCGCGCAAACGGAGTCCGCGTAGATTCTCTCGCCATTGTGGACGCCATGACGGACGAGAGCGTCGTATTCCGCGCACAATGACGGGGCGCGGATTTTTGTTTACGGAAAAAACCGATAGGACTATCGGGAAAGGAGAAATACTATGAAGAAACTGTTGGCATTGGGTCTTGCGGCGACCGTAGCGGTCGCGGGTCTGGGAGCGCTTGCGGGCTGCGGCGGCAGAGCCGGGGATTCGATCAAGGTCGGATTCATCGCCCTGCACGACGACAATTCGACGTACGATAAGAATTTCCTTGACGCGATCCGTCAGGCGTGCAAAAACAAGAACATTCCCGATGAAAATCTGATCATCCGCACGGGCGTTCCCGAGGAACAGGACTGCTATGATAAGGCGGCTGACCTTGCCGACCTGGGCTGCGACGTCGTCTTTGCCGATTCCTTCGGTCATGAGCCCTTCATCATGCAGGCGGCGCAGGAGTTCCCCGAAGTGCAGTTCTGCCACGCGACGGGCACCTATGCGCACACGGCAGGAATCGCCAATCACCACAACGCATTTGCCTCCATTTACGAAGGCAGATATCTTGCGGGCGTCGCCGCGGGCATGAAGCTCGTCGAAATGTACAACAATGACGATCTGGAAGAGAACAACTTCGATGCGGACGGCAACATCAAGATCGGCTACGTCGGCGCCTATCCCTATGCGGAGGTCGTCTCGGGCTATACCTCGTTCTTCCTCGGCGCACAGTCGGTGGTGGAAGAAGAGCTTGCGGACAAGGAAATCAGCGTCTCCATGGAAGTGACTTATACGGGTTCATGGTTTGACGAGCAGAAGGAGAAAGATGGGGCCAATACGCTTATCGGAAACGGGGCTGCGCTGATTTCCCAGCATGCAGACTCCATGGGTGCGCCTTCCGCCTGCGAAAAAGCGGGTGTGCCCAACGTCTCCTACAACGGCAGCACGGCAGCGGAATGCCCCAACACCTACATCATTTCTTCCAGGATCAACTGGGTGCCCTATTTCGAGTATATGATCGACTGCGTGACAAACGGCGATGAGATCGCCAAGGACTGGACGGGCACGCTTGAAAACGGTGCCGTCGCCCTTACGGAAGTCGGCGCGGCCGCCGCAGAGGGAACGCAGGCCAAGATCGACGAAGTGAAGGCAAAACTCATCAGCGGCGAACTCAAAGTGTTCGATTGCTCCAAGTTCACGGTCGGCGGCGAGCACCTGACGGAGTACATGGCGGACGTCAACACGGATGCCGCATATGAAAAGGATACGCAGGTCATCGAGAACGGCGTATTCATGGAATCCAAGTACCGCAGCGCACCCTATTTCGATGTGCGCATCGACGGGATCACGGAGCTCTCGTCCGCAGAGTGACAGGGCGCTTCCGAAATTCTGAAAAAAACTCGCAGCGCATTCAATTGCAGGAACAAGTACGGCGAAGATATTGTCTCCGCCGCTTGTTCTTTATCGGACATTTTTTATGAGGTAACGAGGTGTCAATACCCGCTCTGGAACTCAGGAATATCAGCAAATATTTCGGCGCGGTCGCGGCGAACAAGGGCATCGGCTTCTCCCTGGAAAAGGGGGAGATCCTTGCCCTGCTCGGCGAAAACGGCAGCGGAAAGACGACGCTGATGAACATGATATCGGGCATCTACTATCCGGACGAAGGACAGATCTTCGTGAACGGGGAAGAGGTCGTGATCTCTTCCCCGCAGGACGCGTTCCTTCATCATATCGGCATGGTGCACCAGCATTTCAAGCTCGTCGATACGTTCACCGCCGCGCAGAATATCGTTCTCGGTCCCAAGTCGGGCGCCGGGAAATACGGCGTGCGCCGGATCAATCAGGAAGTGAAGGCGATCGCCGAAAAATACGGCTTTGAGATCGATCCCAAAAAAAAGATCTATGACATGTCCGTCTCCGAAAAGCAGACGGTGGAGATCGTCAAAGTGCTGTACCGCGGGGCGGATATCCTCATTCTCGACGAGCCGACGGCCGTGCTCACGCCGCAGGAGACGGAAAAGCTCTTCTCCGTCATGCGGGCCATGAAGGAGGACGGAAAGTCCATCATCATCATCACGCACAAGCTGAACGAGGTCATGGAGATCTCCGACCGCGTGGCGGTGCTCCGGAAGGGCGAATATATCGGCTGCGTCAACACGGCCGAGACGACGGAGCAGGCGCTCACCGAAATGATGGTGGGGCAGAAGATAGAGCTGAATATCGAGCGCCCTGTCACCAAATTTGACCGCCCGTTGCTGGAAATCCGCAACCTTTGCGTCAAAAATGACGAGGGGAGCCGCGCCATCGAGGATTTGAGTTTCTTCATCCGCGGCGGCGAGATCCTGGGCGTTGCGGGCATCGCGGGCTGCGGGCAGCGCGAGCTGTGCGAGGCGATCGCGGGGCTCAGAAAGGTGGAATCGGGCGGCATTTATCATGAGGGCGAGAGCATAGTGGGGCTTTCTCCGCAGGCGATCGCTTCCAGGGGTGTCGCCATGAGCTTTATCCCCGAAGACCGCCTCGGCATGGGGCTTGCGCCATCCATGTCCGTCACGGAAAACATGATGCTCAAAAATTACCGCGACAACCGCTACGGGATCCGTCCCATTCCCGTCCGGGAAGAGGACAAGCCGTTCGCGGCGCGGTGCAAACGCATTCTCAACAAGTGCGGCGCCGTGATCGACCGGCTCGACCCGTTTGTGGACAGAAAGACCGCGCGCGCCGAGGCGCAGCGCGTCATCGAGGAGCTGGACATCGTCACCCCCTCCACGGAGACGCCCGTGCGGCGGCTCTCGGGCGGGAACGTGCAGAAAGTGCTTCTGGGGCGCGAGATCCTGACCGATCCGAACGTGCTCATTACGGCCTATCCCGTCCGCGGACTGGACATCAACTCTTCCTATCTCATCTACGATATCCTCAACCGTCAGAAAAAGGCGGGCGCGGGCGTGCTGTTCATCGGGGAGGACCTTGACGTCATGCTTGCGCTGTGCGACAAGATCATGGTCCTGTGCCACGGCAGACTGATGGGCGTCGTGCATGCGGAAAAGACGACCAAGGAACAGCTCGGCCTGATGATGGCCGGCGCGCTCGATCTGCAGGAAGAAAAGGGCAAGCAGATGGGCGTCGCCAAGGATTCGCAGATCGAAGAGGAAAACCGGGAGGAACAGGAATGGAACGCGTAAAGGAACCGCTCATTCACATCACCAAGCGCGAGCCAATGCCCCTGTGGAAGAGCCTTCTGGTCCGGTTCGGCGCAGTCGTCATTGCGCTCGTCGTCAGTGCGATCTTTATTTCGGCGTCGTCGCCCCGCGACCGCGGATTTTTCGATTATTTCGGCTCCCTGTTCTCGGGGGCGTTCGGCACGGAGCGCCGGTTCTGGCTGCTGCTTCAGAACACCGCGCTTCTGCTGTGCGTGGCGCTGGCGCTCGTCCTCGCGTTCAAGATGAAGTTCTGGAACCTGGGCGGAAACGGACAGGTGCTCATGGGCTGTCTTGCATGCGCCATGTGCATGTACTATCTGGGCGGGAAGTGGCCCGACCCGGCCGTATGGCTTCTGATGTTCGTGGCGAGCCTGCTTGCGGGCGCCGTCTGGGCGGTCATTCCGGCGATCTTCAAGGCGTTCTTCAACACCAACGAATCGCTCTTTACGCTGATGATGAATTACGTGGCGCTCTGCCTGGTGGAATTCTTCATCGCGCACTGGTATCCGACGGGCACGGGCGCCATGCCGCCGCTCACGGACGCCAACCTTCCCACGTTCGGCCCGGGGCAGGCGGGCAGAAGCCTTCCCGTCATTCTCGTCGCCGTGATCGTGACGGCGCTCATCTACTGCTACCTGCGTTTTTCCAAGCACGGGTATGAGATCTCCCTCATCGGCGACAGCAAAAACACGGCGCGTTACGCGGGCATCAATGTCAAAAAGGTCGTCATCCGCACGCTGATCTTTTCGGGGCTCCTGTGCGGGCTGGTCGGATTTTTGCTGGTCGGTTCCGTCAACCACATGGTCAGTTCCTCCATGGACGGCAACATGGGTTTCACGGGCATCATGGTCGCCTGGATGGGCAAGTTCGATCCGCTGATCATGTCGGGGATCTCTTTCTTCATCATCTTTCTGGAACGCGGCATGGCGCAGGTGTGCACCGATTTCGGATTCACCAGCGAGGCGCTCTCCGATATCGTTGTCGGACTCATCTACTTCTTCTTCATCGGCTGCGAATTTTTCATCGTCTACAAGGTGCATTTCAATTTCAGAAAACGCCATGGACGCAAGGAGCCGGAGTTTTCCATGGGGGCAGAAGCGGAACAGGGCGGAACACAGCCGACCGCGCTGCCGCCTGAGCCGGACGCGCTGCCCGCGGAGGGGAACGGACGGGCGGAGCAAGCGCCGGAAGCGGCTTTGGAACCGCCCGATCTGCCCGAAACTCCGCCCGGAAACAAAAAAGCGGGCGGGCGAAAACAACGGACAAAGAAGGAGGAAAACTGAATGGCTGCTTTTCTTGCAAGTGCGATCTCATTCGGCGTGATCTTCCTGTTCGGCTGCGTCGGGGAGATCCTGACCGAGAAATCGGGGCATCTCAATCTGGGCATTCCCGGCATCATGTGTATGGGCGCGGCCGGCGGCTGTTTCGGCGTCAAGATCTACGTCATGGGCACGGAGACGCCGAACGGGGCGCTCACGGTCATTCTCGGGATCCTGTTCGCCATGATCTTTGCGGGAGCGCTGGGGGCGATCTATGCGTTCCTTACGGTGTCGCTCCGCTGCAACCAGAACGTGACGGGACTCGCCTGCACGATCTTCGGCGTTGGCTTCACGTCGTTCTTCATCAACAACGTCGTCATGACGGAGGGCGTGAGCGCAAAACTCTCCCTTGCGGGCCGGAACTTCTTCAATGCGCACATTCCGGGGGCGGAAAATCTAGGCTGGTTCGGAACGATCTTCTGTTCGCACGGCACGCTCGTCTATCTGGGCATTGCGATCGCGGTCGCGGCGGCGATCGTGCTGCGCTACACCAAAGTCGGGCTGAACCTGCGGGCCGTCGGTGAAAATCCCGCTACGGCGGACGCGGTGGGCATCAATGTGACGGGCTATAAATATACCGCGATCACCGTCGGCGCGGCGATCGCGGGGCTTGGCGGTCTGTGCTACGTGATGGGGTACATGAACGGCATTGTCGGGTCCACCGTCGATCAGACCATTCAGGGCATCGGCTGGCTCTCCATTGCGCTCGTCATTTTCACGCTTTGGAAACCTGCGCTCGCGATCCTCGGCTCGATCGTGTTCGGCGCGCTCTACATTCTTTCGTCGTACATCACGGGGATCTCCTTCGAGCAGATCCCGCTGCTCAATCTGATTCCCTATGTCGTGACCATTCTCGTGCTCATTGTGACGAGTATCGTCGGACATCGGGAGACGCAGCCCCCTGCAAGCCTCGGGCTCTCCTATTTCCGCGAGGACCGCTGAACGATTTTCATGAAAACGAAAGGCATGCCGTTTGCCGGCATGCCTTTTTCGTATGAAGAGTGATAAAAAACAAGAGCACGATCTGAAAAAGCTGTGCCCGGGCGCGCAGATCCTGCGCGGGCTCTCCGTGCGCGGCTCCGAAGTCGGACAGTCCGGGCAAAAAATCGCCGAATGGGCGCGCGCGGCCGGACAGGCGGCGGCAAAATCGTGACCGGAAAACGAGTCGGTCGGGCTGCTGAAAAAACAGATACAAAGAGCGAAGATTTTTGAAATCTTCGCTCTTTGTGTTTTCTGTGCTGTATTATTTTCTGTCCGGGGGCCTCTTGACGGCCAACAGGCGCAAAAATTCGTCGGACAACGAATCGTCAACGGGCTCGAACATCACCCATTTTCCGTCGTGATAGGTCTTTGCACTTTCGTATGTGCTTCGGATATATTCGGAAAAATCGTTCCGGATACTTTCAAACCTCGCCCGTTCTTCTTTCCCGAATATGATCAGGAATCCCATGCGCTTTTCCCGCGCATACAGGGCGCAAAGCGTCTTTCCGCCTTTCCGGAATTTATATTCGTGATCCCATTTTCTGCCGCCGCCGCTTCGGAGGTGTTCCGCATTGTATGCGGCGTCGATTGCGCTGCACAGGTCGCACCATACCTCATACAGGGGCTGCCCGATCAGTTCCTTGATTTTTTGGTAGTCCATAGCGAGATGTCTCCCTGTTCCTCCGATGAAATGTCAGTTTTGAATGCGGCCCGTCGGGCACTGTTCCGGATCGTTTTTGCGGAAAATCCCGCTCCGACCGGCATGAAACGCCCGTTCTTCCGGCATTCGGTCAATTTCTGTCCGGTGTTTTTTTACCGCATTGCGGGATACCGCAAAATTCGACAAATGTTCCCCAAAACAGACAAAATTAGACAGGTATATCGGCGACGCAGAACTGGACGCGGGCGCCCGTTTATGATATAATATAGAAAAAGACAAAATACGACATAAGACTGCATTTTCCGATCATCGGTCGTCCGTTCTTCCGAGCAGATAGTCGACGGAGACGTCAAAATAATCGGCAAGCAGGTCGAGAAATTCCCATGACGGGATATAGCGGTGGCTGATCCACCGCGCCAGATATCCCCTGTACAGCTTGCATTCTTTACAGACTTTCGCATAGTCGGTTTTCTTTGCTTCGCAAAGAAGATCGATGCGGTCCGGAAAGCTTTCGTTTTTCTTTGATTTTGTAAAATGTTCGTCGTCCGTCAGGCCCAGAAGATAGGGAATGGAACATTCAAAGTAATCGGCCATGCGCATTGCGATGCGCGGCGTGGGAACGATCCCGTATTCCATGGCATTGGACAGGGAAGAATAATCGATCCCGATCATCTTCGGGAGATCGGATTTTCTGATCTTGCGGTCGATGTAGACGTCGCTCACAAGGTCGTTGATTCGGTTTTTGAATTCATTGGAGATCGGCATAGGACAATATCGCGTTTGTTGCAGAAAAGCGAAACTGCATCATGCGCTCATGATATAATAAGGCAAAGGCAAAAGCGTAACAGAAAACCGAAACTGTTATGCAAATCAATTATGCAGGAGGAAGACTATGAAATTCGTTCTGGAAATGGACCAGGAAGAATGGCAGACGCTTCTGGAACTGGTTTTTTTGGGAGAGTATGCGGTCAATGCGTGCCGTCCACCCAAAGAGATCAGTCAGAAGCACAGGGATGCGGCAAATGCGTTATACCGCAGACACTATGAACAGACAGTGAAAGTATCCGATCCGGAGGCGATCGAGGACAACGAAATTGCGGACATCCGCGACGAGGTGTATGACAGCGTACAGGAATATCTTGAACGGTTTGAAGAAGATGTATGCCTGGAAAAGCTGGCGGAACTGCTCGCGGAACGGGAATATCCGTCGACGGAGGGAGACGCGGAGGAACAGAACCTCAAGCGCGGCCTTGCGGAAAAGTACATCAGACGAAGATTGCAGGAAAAAGGCCTTTCGGCGATCCGTCTCGATATTCCGGATCTGCGCCGCAAGGTTGAAGAGGACTGGAGCCGCTGGAACGGGTGATCGTTATGGGAATAAAACGGGCGCGGAGCCGATTGCTTCGCGCCCGTTCTGTCGGATTCAGCGATAAAGGCTTGTCCGGGGCTGTTTCCGCCGGAAGGACACGCCGGCCGGAAGCCGTCCGTACCGAAAAAACGGGATTGACAAAATTGCCCTTTTTCGCTATAATCAGTTGCGGAACGATAGCTTTTTTCTATCGTTCGCCATACAAGATAGGTATTTGACAGATCGCCGCCCGCATTTTATAATAAAAACATTCGGAGGCGGCGTATGGATCATGAGGAATACAAGGCGCGCACGGCGCGCGGAGAATATATTGCGGCGGGGTCGGAAGCACACGTTTTTATGACCGATGCCGCGCGCGAAGCACAGCGCATCACGGCTGAGATCAACGGCGCGTATCATACCGCCGGAGAGCTGCGCGCACTGTTTGGCGAACTGACGGGCGAACGGGTGGACGATTCGTTCGGACTGTTTCCGCCCTTTTATACGGATTTCGGCAGGAATATCCGGATCGGGAAGAACGTATTCATCAATTCGGGGTGCTGTTTTCAGGATCAGGGCGGCATTGAACTGGGGGACGGATGTCTGATCGGACATCAGGTCGTCATCGCCACGCTCAATCACGATCTGGATCCCCGAAAGCGCGGCGGCATGGTTCCGGCGCCCGTCAGACTCGGCAAAAATGTGTGGGTGGGTGCGCATGCGACCATTCTCGCAGGCGTGACGATCGGGGATAACGCCGTCGTCGCCGCCGGGGCAGTTGTCACCGGGGACGTACCGCCGGACACGGTCGTGGGCGGCGTCCCCGCGCGCGTGATCAAAAAGATCGGAGCGGACATGGCATGAAAAAGCAGGCGTTGTCCCTTGTTTTCTGCATGTTGCTGCTGTGTGCCGGCTGTGCGCCGTCGGCGCAGAGTTCCGGGCAGACGCCTTCCGATGGGCAGCAGGAGGAATCAATGCGGATCGTGATCACGGCAGGGGACGATGTATTTTACGCGACGGCGGAACAGAACGAGACCGCACGCGCGTTCGCGGCGCGTCTTCCTCTGACGCTCGGCATGTCCGAGCTCAACGGCAATGAAAAGTACTGCTATCTGAATGAATCGCTTCCGTCATCGCCTGTCCGGGTGGGACAGATCAGTGCGGGCGATCTGATGCTGTACGGCTCGTCCTGTATCGTGCTGTTTTACGAAAGTTTTTCTACATCCTATTCCTATACGCGCATCGGCAGCGTCGACGACCCTGCCGGGCTTGCGCAGGCGTTGGGAGGGGGCTTTGTTTCGGTTACGTTCGCTCTGAGCGAAGAATAAGGAGGTTGTTATGATCTACAGGGATTTTCAGGGAGAAAAGCTGTCCGCGCTCGGGTTCGGCACCATGCGCCTGCCTGTCGTCGGCGGGGACTATTCCAGGATAGACGAAAAGGCCGCCGCGGAGATGTTCGACTATGCCATCTCTCACGGCGTCAACTATTTCGATACTGCCTGGGGCTATCACGACGGGGAATCGGAGAACGCCGTCGGGCGGATCCTGTCAGCCTATCCGCGTTCTTCCTTTCATCTCGCAAGTAAATTTCCGGGGTACGATCTGTCCAACATGGGCAAGGCGGAGGAGATCTTTGAAGCGCAGCTCAAAAAGTGCGGCGTGGATCACTTTGATTTCTATCTGTTCCACAACGTGTGCGAGATGAACATCGACGCCTATCTCAATGAGGAAAAATACGGTACATATGCCTATCTCATGAAGCAGAAGGCGGCGGGCCGCATCCGTCATCTCGGATTTTCCGCCCACGGCAGCTATCAGGTCGTGAAGCGCTTCCTTGAAAAATACGGAAAGAACATGGAGTTCTGCCAGCTTCAGATCAACTATGTGGACTGGGAGTTCCAGAGCGCAAACAAGAAAGTGGAACTGCTGCGCGAATGGGGGATCCCGGTGTGGGTCATGGAGCCGCTGCGCGGCGGAAAACTGGCCTCTCTTTCGCCCGATAACGAGGCAAAACTCCGCGCCATGCGCCCCGACGAGCCTGTCCCCGCATGGGCGTTCCGCTTCGTCATGGGGATCCCCGATGTCAAGATGATCCTTTCGGGCATGTCCGATTTTGCGCAGGTCAGGGCGAACATCCAAACGTTTTCGGCGGAAAAGCCGCTCTCGGAGGCAGAGCGCGCCGAACTTCTTGCCATCGGCGAGAGCATGTACAAGCGCTCCGCGCTTCCCTGCACGGCCTGCCGCTACTGTACCAGCCACTGTCCCAGACATCTGGACATTCCCGAGCTGATCAAGCTGTACAACGAGCATCGCTTTACGGGCGGCGGGTTTATTGCGCCCATGGCGCTCTCCGCGCTCCCCAAGGAAAAGTGGCCGAGCGCCTGCATCGGCTGCGGCAGCTGTGAAAAGGTATGCCCGCAGCAGATCAAGATCCCCGATATGATGCGCGACTTCACGGACAGACTGCGCGAAGAATCCTGAAAAAACTTTTTTGGAGGTTGTTATGATAGAATCGGTACTTGTCAGAAATCATGTGAGGCGCGGCGTCGGCATCACGGTCAAGGCGCTGATCTCGGCCGGGATCATCGCGCTTGCGGTCATTCTGCCCCAGCTCGTCCATCTTGCGGCGGGCGCGCAGGGCGGCGTGGAATGGCTGCCCATGTATCTGCCCGTCCTGCTTGGCGGCTGCCTTCTGGGCTGGAAGTGGGGGCTGGGCGTCGGGATCCTTTCGCCCGTCGTCAGCTTTGCGCTGACGTCCATCGGCGGAAACGCCATGCCCGCGGCGGCGCGCCTGCCCTATATGGCGGCGGAGCTTGCGGTGTTTGCCGCCGTCTCCGGCCTGTTCTCCGGAAAGATCGCGGAAAACGGCTGGATGGCGTTCCCCGCAGTGCTCCTTGCACAGGTCGCGGGCCGTCTGACCTTCCTTGCGCTCGCGGCGATCTTCCAGAGCGTTTCCCCGCTGTCCGCGGCTGTGGTGTGGACGCAGATCCGGACGGGGCTTCTCGGACTGGTCGTGCAGGCGGTCGCCGTGCCCCTGATCGTCATGGGGCTGCGTCTGCTTCTGATCAGGGACAGGGACTGACATGGTTTACAGACAGCTCGGAAAGACGGGGCTGAGCGCCGACGGGGCCGGGCTTTCGCGCCTGCGCGGGCGGCTGGAGCGGGAAGACCTGACCTGCATCGTGCAGAAGGGGGAGCGGATCCTGACGAGCCGCCGACGGGGGATCCGTCCGCTTCTGGAGTGGATCGCGCAGGGAGAAGATCTGCGCGGCG
>ERZ1090868.1683-NODE-1685-length-11533-cov-10.079892_pt1 | contig 11533 bp, 3 predicted proteins | sample MGYA00478475_ERZ1090868 | MGnify/ENA primary metagenome ERZ1090868 (study PRJEB33644, sample SAMEA5815747) | chicken gut metagenome | biome: Chicken; feature: Gastrointestinal Tract; material: Caecum | place: Ireland | collected 2019-01-01 | study: A study of...
TCGCGACAGCAGAGGAAGACCTGCAGGCAGCGCTTGACCAGCTCCGCGCGGCAGTTGGGGATACGGAAGATCCGGACAATTCCGGTGACGAAGGAAATACTGGAAACAGCGGAAGCAGCGCGGATACTTCAGATAAGGACAATGCGTCAGATCAGACAGATACAACTAAGAACAACAGTGCGCAGAAGAGTGTGAAGACCGGCGATACTGCGGCACCGATCGCAGGAATGGCTGCAGTGATGATGCTGGCAGCGGCAGCAGGAGTTATGGCTTACAGACGGAGAAGAGAGACGAGATAAACTGCCATGAGATAGAATGAGTATATTGAATGAGCCCGCCTTTTTGGCGGGCTTATTCAGACTTGTTCCAGTTGTCGCTCTTTTTGTTATACGTCTTTTGGCGGAAGGAGAAAACAAAATAGTACAAAATGCTGACAAAATAGTCCATTGTGAGTTGGCTGTTATGCATTTATACTTATATATGTGAGATTTTGTGGATAATTATACAAAAGTTGTTGACAAGGAGGAAAAAGAAAGATGAAGTGCAGAACTCGGAAAAGGAAGAGAAGAGTGCTGTCTATGGCGCTTGCCGCTGTGCTTGTCGCAGGAACAGTGCCTGTAACGGCATTTGAAAGCCATGCGGCTCCGGATGAGGGGCAGGAGACAAAGGACAGCGGGAAAAATGCACTGCGGCTTTGGTATACGGAACCATCGTCCCAGGGCGGGAAGACCGGGGAGGACGACGTTTGGCAGGAGTACACGCTTCCGATCGGAAACGGCGATATGGGAGCCAATGTGTATGGAGAGGTCGGGAAGGAGCGTATGACATTTAACGAGAAAACGCTTTGGACCGGCGGGCCCAGTGAAAGCCGTCCGGACTATAACGGAGGCAATCTGGAATCACAGGGGCAGCACGGCGAGACAATGAAGCAGATCCAGCAGCTTTTTGCTGAGGGAAAGGACAGTGAGGCCTCCAGCTTGTGTAATCAGCTTACGGGAACATCAGATGGATATGGGGCGTATCAGTCCTGGGGAAATATCTATTTTGAGAGTAAGAACCTGGATGAGTCGGATGTGACAGGATATGTCAGAGACCTGGATCTGACTACAGCTGTGGCAGGGGTCTCATTTGACAGCGGCGGGACACACTATGAGAGAGAATACTTCGTCAGCAATCCGGATAATGTCCTTGTAGTACATTTTACGGCAGACGGAGCTGACAAGCTTGATCTTGATATTACATTTCCGTCTAATCAGGGCGGTGTCACTGTGGCAGAGGGGGACACCCTTGTGCTGGCAGGAGAGGTCTCCGACAATCAGATGAAATATGACTCTGTCCTGAAGGCAGTGCCTGAGGGCGGATCTGTGACAGCAGAGGGGGATACCCTTGTCGTAGAGGATGCTGAGGCCCTTACCGTCTATGTCAGTGCGGATACGGATTATAAGAATGAATATCCTGAGTATCGCACCGGTGAGTCGGCAGAAGAGCTCCATCAGAAGGTTGAGGATACGGTTGAGGCCGCAGCCGCCAAATCTTATGATGAGGTGAAGCAGACTCATATTGAGGACTACAGCAGTCTTTTCGCGCGGGTGGACTTAGATCTGGGGCAGACTGTTTCCGAAAAACCGACAGATGAGCTCCTTGCCGCATACAATGGAGGAACTGCTTCGGAGGAAGAGCGGCGTCAGATTGAAGTTATGCTGTTCCAGTATGGACGCTATCTGATGCTGAGTTCCTCAAGAGAGAACTCAGAGCTTCCGTCCAACCTGCAGGGTGTGTGGAATAACAAAAACAATCCGCAGTGGAGTTCGGATTATCATATGAACGTCAACCTGCAGATGAATTACTGGCCGGCATATTCAACAAATCTGGCAGAATGTGCGGACCCGCTGATCCGATATGTGGATTCTCTGAGAGAGCCGGGACGCGTGACAGCGTCTGTTTATGCGGGGATCGACAGTGAAAATGGAGAAGAGAATGGTTTCATGGCGCATACGCAGAATACGCCTTTCGGGTGGACCTGCCCGGGCTGGGATTTCAGCTGGGGATGGTCGCCGGCGGCTGTGCCGTGGATTCTCCAGAACTGCTGGGAGTACTATGAGTACACAGGTGATTATGATTACATGGCAGAAAACATTTATCCGATGCTTCGGGAGGAAGCACAGCTGTATAATGCAATGCTGGTAAAAGACAGCGACGGAAAATATGTTTCTTCCCCGGCGTATTCTCCGGAGCAGGGACCGCGTACAGCCGGAAATACGTATGAGCAGTCACTGATCTGGCAGCTGTTTACAGATGCTATAACCGCAGGAAAACTTGTAGGCGAGGATGAGGCGGTCCTGGCACAATGGCAGGAGAAACTGGATAATCTGAAGGGGCCTGTTGAGATCGGTGAGGATGGACAGATCAAGGAATGGTATATTGAGACAAAATTCAATCAGGATGCAGACGGCAATACGTTGGGTGAAGGATACGGGCATCGCCATCTTTCTCATATGCTTGGACTTTTCCCGGGCGACCTGATCACAGAGGATACTCCGGAGTGGTTTGAGGCTGCGAAGGTTTCAATGAACTTAAGAACCGACTCAAGCACTGGCTGGGGAATGGGTCAGAGAATCAATACATGGGCGAGACTGGGCGATGGAGACCGCGCGTATAAGCTGATCACAGATCTTTTTAAGACTGGAATTTACCAGAATCTCTGGGATACACATCCGCCGTATCAGATTGACGGAAACTTCGGTATGACTTCTGGTGTGGCAGAGATGCTTATCCAGAGCAACGCGGGATACATCAATCTGCTTCCGGCACTTCCGGGAGTATGGGCAGACGGACACGTAAGCGGTCTGGCTGCGAGAGGAAACTTTGAAGTGTCTATGGATTGGAGTGACGCGGAGCTTACATCTGCCGAACTGCTGTCGAAGAACGGCGGAACGGCGGTTGTCCAGGCAGACAGGCTCTCTCTGGCAGTAGTCAAAGATGAGGAAGGAAATAACGTAGAGTTTGAGGCAGTAAACGAAAACCGTATTTCATTTGAGACAGAGGCAGGAAAGACTTATACAATCTCTATGATCCCGGCGGCTGAGGAGACGATCCCGGGTCCGGAAAATCTTCAGGCTGTAAAGATCAGAAGCGATGAAGCACAGCTTTCCTGGGACGGAAAAGAGTCGGAAGAAGCTGTCTATAATATCTACCGTCAGATCGGAGACGGAGAGTGGGTTCAGATTGAGACAGGCTGTGAAGATACGGCATATACAGATGAAGAGGCATACGATGTGCTTGGAGAACTCAAGTATAAAGTCACAGCAGTCTGCGATGGCGAAGAGTCAGAGTACAGCAGCGAGGCTTCTGTTCAGGATCTCCGCGGCATGGCCGGGATGATCGACGATCAGGACAGCCGGATCGAGTATTCCGGTGCATGGGGCGACTGGCTATATGATGCGGACAACTACGGAGGTTCGATCAAGTTTCTTGAAACGCCGGAAGGGAATGAGACGGCAGCGCTTACTTTCTGCGGGACAGGAATTGAAGTCTATGTCTGCACCAACAGAGACCGCGGAACCATGGATGTAGAGATTGACGGTGAGTATGCAGCGACTGTGGACACCTACTCGGCATCGACAGAGAGACAGGTGAAGATTTTCTCGGAAACGGATCTCGATTATGGTGTTCATCGGATCGTACTTAAGCCTACGGCGGAGCACAGCGCATCAAGTACTAAGGCAAAGATTGAGATAGATGCATTGAATGTGCTGGACGATACAGCTGTAAAAGCAGAATCTATCGAGCTGAGTACACAGAGCGGTATCACAACAGTAAGCAAAGAGGATTCTGTTCTCCAGATGGAGGCGGCAGTGAGCCCGAAGGATGCAGTGAACAGCGAAGTGATCTGGTCCGTCGCACAAAAAGAGGGCGCGGCGTCTGCGAAAATTGATGAGAACGGTCTGCTTACACTGGGAAATGAGAACGGTGTGGTTACGGTGACGGCAGAGCTCGAAGCAGATTCTGATGTAAAGGCCAGTCTGGATATCACGGTAGCAATCCCGTCTGCAGAGTCGGATTACTATATTGTGGAAGACTCTGTTGATAAAGCGGCTCCGAATCCCGCGATCACCTGGAGCGGTTCCTGGGGAACATGGGCTGGAGAAGCAGATCGCCACCATGGCGGTACAAAGACTGAAACAGCGCAGGAGGGTTCCTCATTTACATATTCGTTCACTGGCACGGGAATCGAGCTCTATGCGCAGAAGAATACTCTGTATGATAAATACACAGTTGTACTGGACGGAGAGGACGCCGGGGAAGCTGTTCTGCAGCAGCAGTCCGTAAGCGGGGAAGACCAGCAGCTTGTATATTCTGTGACAGGTCTGGAGAATACAGAGCATACGATTACATTTACGGCAGTGGCGATCGACGCCATGAACAATGCCAATGTAGATTACTTGAAGGTGTACACTCCGTCAGAGGAAACTGTGGACAAGGCGGCGCTCCAGACGGCAATCGAAACTTATGCAGACCGACGCAGGGCAGACTACGCGGAGGATGTGTGGTCAGCGTTCGAGGCGGCTTATAAGGCAGCAGTAGAAGCGATGAACAGCAGTGATACGACAGCAGAAGAGACGGCTGAGCTGGCAGAACGTCTGAATGAAGCCGGCAGACTCCTGGATGAGGCAGAGATCCCGGTTCCGGTCGTTCCGGAGGACGCGAAAGCCTTTACAGCGGGAATTGAATCTACGGCAGTTACCGTGATCTGGGACGAGGTGGAAGGCGCGGATTCATATCATATCTATGCGCTCGAGGCTGATTCAGAGCAGAAGGAGCCGGTCAGCACGGATAATACTTATGTGAAACTGACAGGATTGAAGCCGGGTACGGAATATACATTTAAGGTGTATGCAGTGAATCGGAACGGGGAAGAGTCTGAGAATGCTATGACAGTCACTGCGTCAACGCTGAAAGCGCCGGATACCGAGGCACCCGGACGTGTGAGTGGAATCAGCTCAGAAGAGATTGCCGATTCGCGGCAGGTGAAGATTGAATGGGAGCCTTCAGAGGATGCCCAGGGAGGAAAAGTCACTTATATTATATATGTCAATGGTGTGAAAGCAGCAGAAACAGAAGAGACAGAATACATTTTGGAAAATGTGGAAAAAGGCGCGTCATACTATGTGCGTATTACAGCTGAGGATGAGGCGGGTAACGTTTCACTTCCATCGAGTTATTATTTCACAGTGGAAGACGATAATGAAGAACCTGATAAAGAGATCTCCACAGCAGTCCTTGAGTATGCCTTAAGCCTTGCCGAGACAGCCGACACCGAAGGCGTGGTCGACTCTGTAGTCAAGAACTTCAACGACGCCAAGGCAGCGGCAGAGGATATCCTCGCAAGAGTGCAGGCTGGCGATACGTCCGTCACTCAGGAGATGGTGGACGAGAGCTGGCAGAACCTGATCAAGGCAATGCAGTATCTGTCCTTCAAGCAGGGAGACAAGACAGACCTTCAGAAGGTCATCGATATGGCGAAGTTGCTCGACCTGAACGAATATCTGGACGAAGGCAGGCAGGCATTCGCAGATGCCCTTGCAGCAGCGGAAGCAGTCCTGGCGAACGGAGACGCGATGCAGGATGAAGTGGATCAGTCCTGGAAAGACCTGCTGAAAGCCATGAGCGAGCTCAGGCTGAAACCGAATAAGGATGCGCTCAAAGATCTGATCGATGAGGCGAACGGCATGAGTACAGAGGGCGCAGATGAAGAGACGATTGCAGCATTCCAGAATGCCCTTGCAGCAGCGATGAGCGTATACGACAACGAGCAGGCGACAGAGGAAGAGGTCGCGGCTGCAGAGGAAGACCTGCAGGCAGCGCTCGACCAGCTCCGCGCGGCAGTTGGGGATACGGAAGATCCGGACAATTCCGGTGACGAAGGAAATACTGGAAACAGCGGAAGCAGCGCGGATACTTCAGATAAGGACAATGCGTCAGATCAGACAGATACAACTAAGAACAACAGTGCGCAGAAGAGTGTGAAGACCGGCGATACTGCGGCACCGATCGCAGGAATGGCTGCAGTGATGATGCTGGCAGCGGCAGCAGGAGTTATGGCTTACAGACGGAGAAGAGAGACGAGATAAACTGCCATGAGATAGAATGAGTATATTGAATGAGCCCGCCTTTTTGGCGGGCTTATTCAGACTTGTTCCAGTTGTTGCTCTTCATTGTCGCCCTTGTCAGTCTGTGTTATCAGATTTTCAGGGGAAAGAAATAAGCCGCCACTACTGCCATAGTGACGGCTTGCCGCTTGCAGCGGTATAGCTTAGTTGTTATTGGGGTAAGCCGCTTGCGGTTTCCCTTTTCTATTCATAATATAGCATAATGGCTGTCAGTATACAAGGAAAATTTTGCGGCAGTCCTGGTCTGTCTGATCCTGTTTACGGCAGCGGGGGCGGGCATCCGAATTTTTTCTGTATTTCCCAGCTGAACCCTGGAAGAGCGTTCTGAAAAAGGGCGCTCTTTTTGTTATGCACCCTTTGGTTGTAGGAGAAAACAAAATAGTACAAAATGCTGACAAAATAGTCCATTGTGAGTTGGCTGTTATGCATTTATACTTATATATGTGAGATTTTGTGGATAATTATACAAAAGTTGTTGACAAGGAGGAAAAAGAAAGATGAAGTGCAGAACTCGGAAAAGGAAGAGAAGAGTGCTGTCTATGGCGCTTGCCGCTGTGCTTGTCGCAGGAACAGTGCCTGTAACGGCATTTGAAAGCCATGCGGCTCCGGATGAGGGGCAGGAGACAAAGGACAGCGGGAAAAATGCACTGCGGCTTTGGTATACGGAACCATCGTCCCAGGGCGGGAAGACCGGGGAGGACGACGTTTGGCAGGAGTACACGCTTCCGATCGGAAACGGCGATATGGGAGCCAATGTGTATGGAGAGGTCGGGAAGGAGCGTATGACATTTAACGAGAAAACGCTTTGGACCGGCGGGCCCAGTGAAAGCCGTCCGGACTATAACGGAGGCAATCTGGAATCACAGGGGCAGCACGGCGAGACAATGAAGCAGATCCAGCAGCTTTTTGCTGAGGGAAAGGACAGTGAGGCCTCCAGCTTGTGTAATCAGCTTACGGGAACATCAGATGGATATGGGGCGTATCAGTCCTGGGGAAATATCTATTTTGAGAGTAAGAACCTGGATGAGTCGGATGTGACAGGATATGTCAGAGACCTGGATCTGACTACAGCTGTGGCAGGGGTCTCATTTGACAGCGGCGGGACACACTATGAGAGAGAATACTTCGTCAGCAATCCGGATAATGTCCTTGTAGTACATTTTACGGCAGACGGAGCTGACAAGCTTGATCTTGATATTACATTTCCGTCTAATCAGGGCGGTGTCACTGTGGCAGAGGGGGACACCCTTGTGCTGGCAGGAGAGGTCTCCGACAATCAGATGAAATATGACTCTGTCCTGAAGGCAGTGCCTGAGGGCGGATCTGTGACAGCAGAGGGGGATACCCTTGTCGTAGAGGATGCTGAGGCCCTTACCGTCTATGTCAGTGCGGATACGGATTATAAGAATGAATATCCTGAGTATCGCACCGGTGAGTCGGCAGAAGAGCTCCATCAGAAGGTTGAGGATACGGTTGAGGCCGCAGCCGCCAAATCTTATGATGAGGTGAAGCAGACTCATATTGAGGACTACAGCAGTCTTTTCGCGCGGGTGGACTTAGATCTGGGGCAGACTGTTTCCGAAAAACCGACAGATGAGCTCCTTGCCGCATACAATGGAGGAACTGCTTCGGAGGAAGAGCGGCGTCAGATTGAAGTTATGCTGTTCCAGTATGGACGCTATCTGATGCTGAGTTCCTCAAGAGAGAACTCAGAGCTTCCGTCCAACCTGCAGGGTGTGTGGAATAACAAAAACAATCCGCAGTGGAGTTCGGATTATCATATGAACGTCAACCTGCAGATGAATTACTGGCCGGCATATTCAACAAATCTGGCAGAATGTGCGGACCCGCTGATCCGATATGTGGATTCTCTGAGAGAGCCGGGACGCGTGACAGCGTCTGTTTATGCGGGGATCGACAGTGAAAATGGAGAAGAGAATGGTTTCATGGCGCATACGCAGAATACGCCTTTCGGGTGGACCTGCCCGGGCTGGGATTTCAGCTGGGGATGGTCGCCGGCGGCTGTGCCGTGGATTCTCCAGAACTGCTGGGAGTACTATGAGTACACAGGTGATTATGATTACATGGCAGAAAACATTTATCCGATGCTTCGGGAGGAAGCACAGCTGTATAATGCAATGCTGGTAAAAGACAGCGACGGAAAATATGTTTCTTCCCCGGCGTATTCTCCGGAGCAGGGACCGCGTACAGCCGGAAATACGTATGAGCAGTCACTGATCTGGCAGCTGTTTACAGATGCTATAACCGCAGGAAAACTTGTAGGCGAGGATGAGGCGGTCCTGGCACAATGGCAGGAGAAACTGGATAATCTGAAGGGGCCTGTTGAGATCGGTGAGGATGGACAGATCAAGGAATGGTATATTGAGACAAAATTCAATCAGGATGCAGACGGCAATACGTTGGGTGAAGGATACGGGCATCGCCATCTTTCTCATATGCTTGGACTTTTCCCGGGCGACCTGATCACAGAGGATACTCCGGAGTGGTTTGAGGCTGCGAAGGTTTCAATGAACTTAAGAACCGACTCAAGCACTGGCTGGGGAATGGGTCAGAGAATCAATACATGGGCGAGACTGGGCGATGGAGACCGCGCGTATAAGCTGATCACAGATCTTTTTAAGACTGGAATTTACCAGAATCTCTGGGATACACATCCGCCGTATCAGATTGACGGAAACTTCGGTATGACTTCTGGTGTGGCAGAGATGCTTATCCAGAGCAACGCGGGATACATCAATCTGCTTCCGGCACTTCCGGGAGTATGGGCAGACGGACACGTAAGCGGTCTGGCTGCGAGAGGAAACTTTGAAGTGTCTATGGATTGGAGTGACGCGGAGCTTACATCTGCCGAACTGCTGTCGAAGAACGGCGGAACGGCGGTTGTCCAGGCAGACAGGCTCTCTCTGGCAGTAGTCAAAGATGAGGAAGGAAATAACGTAGAGTTTGAGGCAGTAAACGAAAACCGTATTTCATTTGAGACAGAGGCAGGAAAGACTTATACAATCTCTATGATCCCGGCGGCTGAGGAGACGATCCCGGGTCCGGAAAATCTTCAGGCTGTAAAGATCAGAAGCGATGAAGCACAGCTTTCCTGGGACGGAAAAGAGTCGGAAGAAGCTGTCTATAATATCTACCGTCAGATCGGAGACGGAGAGTGGGTTCAGATTGAGACAGGCTGTGAAGATACGGCATATACAGATGAAGAGGCATACGATGTGCTTGGAGAACTCAAGTATAAAGTCACAGCAGTCTGCGATGGCGAAGAGTCAGAGTACAGCAGCGAGGCTTCTGTTCAGGATCTCCGCGGCATGGCCGGGATGATCGACGATCAGGACAGCCGGATCGAGTATTCCGGTGCATGGGGCGACTGGCTATATGATGCGGACAACTACGGAGGTTCGATCAAGTTTCTTGAAACGCCGGAAGGGAATGAGACGGCAGCGCTTACTTTCTGCGGGACAGGAATTGAAGTCTATGTCTGCACCAACAGAGACCGCGGAACCATGGATGTAGAGATTGACGGTGAGTATGCAGCGACTGTGGACACCTACTCGGCATCGACAGAGAGACAGGTGAAGATTTTCTCGGAAACGGATCTCGATTATGGTGTTCATCGGATCGTACTTAAGCCTACGGCGGAGCACAGCGCATCAAGTACTAAGGCAAAGATTGAGATAGATGCATTGAATGTGCTGGACGATACAGCTGTAAAAGCAGAATCTATCGAGCTGAGTACACAGAGCGGTATCACAACAGTAAGCAAAGAGGATTCTGTTCTCCAGATGGAGGCGGCAGTGAGCCCGAAGGATGCAGTGAACAGCGAAGTGATCTGGTCCGTCGCACAAAAAGAGGGCGCGGCGTCTGCGAAAATTGATGAGAACGGTCTGCTTACACTGGGAAATGAGAACGGTGTGGTTACGGTGACGGCAGAGCTCGAAGCAGATTCTGATGTAAAGGCCAGTCTGGATATCACGGTAGCAATCCCGTCTGCAGAGTCGGATTACTATATTGTGGAAGACTCTGTTGATAAAGCGGCTCCGAATCCCGCGATCACCTGGAGCGGTTCCTGGGGAACATGGGCTGGAGAAGCAGATCGCCACCATGGCGGTACAAAGACTGAAACAGCGCAGGAGGGTTCCTCATTTACATATTCGTTCACTGGCACGGGAATCGAGCTCTATGCGCAGAAGAATACTCTGTATGATAAATACACAGTTGTACTGGACGGAGAGGACGCCGGGGAAGCTGTTCTGCAGCAGCAGTCCGTAAGCGGGGAAGACCAGCAGCTTGTATATTCTGTGACAGGTCTGGAGAATACAGAGCATACGATTACATTTACGGCAGTGGCGATCGACGCCATGAACAATGCCAATGTAGATTACTTGAAGGTGTACACTCCGTCAGAGGAAACTGTGGACAAGGCGGCGCTCCAGACGGCAATCGAAACTTATGCAGACCGACGCAGGGCAGACTACGCGGAGGATGTGTGGTCAGCGTTCGAGGCGGCTTATAAGGCAGCAGTAGAAGCGATGAACAGCAGTGATACGACAGCAGAAGAGACGGCTGAGCTGGCAGAACGTCTGAATGAAGCCGGCAGACTCCTGGATGAGGCAGAGATCCCGGTTCCGGTCGTTCCGGAGGACGCGAAAGCCTTTACAGCGGGAATTGAATCTACGGCAGTTACCGTGATCTGGGACGAGGTGGAAGGCGCGGATTCATATCATATCTATGCGCTCGAGGCTGATTCAGAGCAGAAGGAGCCGGTCAGCACGGATAATACTTATGTGAAACTGACAGGATTGAAGCCGGGTACGGAATATACATTTAAGGTGTATGCAGTGAATCGGAACGGGGAAGAGTCTGAGAATGCTATGACAGTCACTGCGTCAACGCTGAAAGCGCCGGATACCGAGGCACCCGGACGTGTGAGTGGAATCAGCTCAGAAGAGATTGCCGATTCGCGGCAGGTGAAGATTGAATGGGAGCCTTCAGAGGATGCCCAGGGAGGAAAAGTCACTTATATTATATATGTCAATGGTGTGAAAGCAGCAGAAACAGAAGAGACAGAATACATTTTGGAAAATGTGGAAAAAGGCGCGTCATACTATGTGCGTATTACAGCTGAGGATGAGGCGGGTAACGTTTCACTTCCATCGAGTTATTATTTCACAGTGGAAGACGATAATGAAGAACCTGATAAAGAGATCTCCACAGCAGTCCTTGAGTATGCCTTAAGCCTTGCCGAGACAGCCGACACCGAAGGCGTGGTCGACTCTGTAGTCAAGAACTTCAACGACGCCAAGGCAGCGGCAGAGGATATCCTCGCAAGAGTGCAGGCTGGC
>ERZ1090868.1685-NODE-1687-length-11512-cov-7.433970_pt1 | contig 11512 bp, 7 predicted proteins | sample MGYA00478475_ERZ1090868 | MGnify/ENA primary metagenome ERZ1090868 (study PRJEB33644, sample SAMEA5815747) | chicken gut metagenome | biome: Chicken; feature: Gastrointestinal Tract; material: Caecum | place: Ireland | collected 2019-01-01 | study: A study of the...
ATCAAGCAAAACTTCGCGCAAACTTCAAAAATTTTGTCATGAGGATCATCGTCTTCCCGCCGTCCGCCTGCGGACGGAAGGTGACGACGGGCGCGCTCGTCATGTCCAAACCCACGAGTCCCGCATATTTTTCCATCGCGGCGCCCAGTCCCTTGTCGCCCAGCGCCGAAAGCGAGGCAAATTCCAGCGCTCCGCCCCGTCTGTCCACGCGGATCCGCTTCACCCCGAACGGCACGGCATAGCTCTTGAGCGCCGCGATCACGACCAGGTTGAGCGTCTCCGGCGGGAGCGGCCCGTATGTCTCCTCCATCGAGCGGCACACGCGGCGATAGTCGTCCAGCGAACGGATCTCCGCGATCTGCTTGTAGCAGTCCATGCGCCCCGCGCTCGACTCGACATACCGCTCGGGAATGAACGCCGTCGCCTTGATGTCCAGCTCGATGCTCTCCTGCCGTTCGCCCGTCAGCTCCTCCTTGAGGATCTTGGCGTACAGCTCATAGCCCACTTTGTCCATATGCCCGTGCTGTTCCGCCCCCAGCACGTTGCCCGCGCCGCGGATCTCCAGATCGCGCATGGCGATCTTGAACCCCGACCCGAGCTCCGTAAACTGCATGATCGCCTTGAGCCGCTCGGCGGCGGCCGACGTCATGACGCGCTCGGGCTTGTAGGTGAAATAGGCATGCGCGAGACGGCTTCCCCTGCCCACGCGCCCCCGCAGCTGGTAGAGCTGCGAAATGCCGAGGCGGTCGGCGTCGATGACCACGAGCGTATTCGCGTTGGGCAGATCGATGCCGTTTTCGATGATGGTCGTCGTCACCAGCACGTCGTATTCCCCGCGGTAAAAGCCGAACACGTTCTTTTCGAGCGTCGCCTTGTCCATGCGCCCGTGCGCCACGCACACACGCGCCTCGGGGACAAACTCGGAGAGCCGCTTGGCGTACTGATAGATGCTCTCCACATGGTTGTAGAGCAGAAAGACCTGCCCGCCGCGGGCGATCTCGCGGAGCACCGCGTCCCGCACGAGCGTCTCCGTCTCCTCGGCGACGTACGTCTGCACGGGCAGACGCGCGGAGGGCGGCGTCTGAATGGTGGAGATGTCGCGGATCCCCGAGAGCGACAGGTGCAGGGTGCGCGGAATGGGCGTGGCCGTCATGGTCAGACAGTCCACGTTGCGCTTGTAGTTCTTGATCTTTTCCTTGTGCTCGACGCCGAACCGCTGTTCTTCGTCGAGAATGAGCAGGCCGAGGTCACGGAATTTTACGTCGGAGGAGAGCAGACGGTGCGTGCCGATGATGAGGTCGACGCTCCCCTTTTCCAGGCCGTTCAGGATCTCCGCCGTCTCCTTTTCGGTGCGGAAGCGGTTGAGACAGGCGACATGGACGCCGAATTCCTTCATGCGCCCCACGGCCGTCGCAAAGTGCTGCTCGGAGAGCACGGTGGAGGGACACATGAGCGCCGCCTGTCTGCCCGCAAGAATGCACAAATACGCCGCGCGCAGGGCGACCTCCGTCTTGCCGAACCCCACGTCGCCGCACAGCAGGCGGTCCATCACCTTGTCCGAACGCATATCGGCGAGGATCTCCTCCGTCGAGGACGCCTGATCGGGCGTGTCCTCGTAGGGAAAGGCGGCGATGAACTCGTCCATCTCCTCATAGTAGTCGGGAAAGACATACCCGCGCTTTTCCTGGCGCTCGGCATAGAGCGCTTTGAGGTCGAACGCGAGCTTTTTGAGCGAGGCGCGCACGCGCGCCTTGACGCGCTCGAACTCTCCGCCCCCGATCTTGGAGAGCGTCGGTTCGTCCCCGCCCATGTATTTGGACAGCACGTCCATCGATTCGACGGGAACGTGCAGGACATCTCCGCCCTTGTAGACGAGCGAGACGTACTCCTTGGTGCCGTCCGTCGTCTCGATGCGCTCGACGCCCGTGACCTTTCCCACGCCGTACGTCTCATGCACGGCATAGTCGCCGATCTCGGGCGCGAAAAAGAGATCGCCGCGCCGACGCTTGATGCGCCGCGCCCCCGCCGCCTTGGGAAACAGGTCGGAAGACCCGATGACGGCGAGCTTGTTCTCGTGCAGGACAAACCCCTTGTCGAGCGTCTCCTCGAGCACGGCGATGCCGCTCAGATCGGAGAGCCGTGCGGGCAGCGGCATGACGGGAAGATATTCCTCGGCGAGCGCGTCGCGCATCTTCTGTGCGCGCTCGGGCGTGCCGCACCAGAGAATGGCACGATAGCCCGTGCGCATCCACGTCTTGAGGTCGGTCACGAGATCGGGCAGCGACCCGAGATAGCGCCGCGCGGGCGTGGAGGTGAAGTTGAACAGCTTCAATGGCTGAAAGAAATACGCGTTCCCTGCAAACGTCTGCAACGCGAGCGTGCGGAAATCGGTAAATTGCTCCATGCGCGCGGCGGGCGCGTACTGCTCCGCCGAGAAGGACATGACTTCGCCCCCCTTCTCCAATTCGGAAAAGCGGGCATAGTGCTCCTTGTACATCCCCTCCAGCTTGTCGCGGATGAGCTTGCATTCGTCAAAGACGAGCAGCGTCCCCTCGGGCAGGACGGAAAACAGATCGGAAGAATTTTGCAGAAGCGGCAGGATAAAGTCGGTCACGCTGCCCGATTCGATGTCCTCCGCGATCGCCTGCAGCCGCGAATATGCCTCGCTCGATTTCGCCTTCTTGCACTCCGCGTGCAGACACGCCATGACGCTCTCCCGCTCCCCCTGCTCGAATACGACGTCCGTCGCCGCGCAGATCGCGAGCGCGCTCAGCTTTTCATAGCGCTCGCCCGTCACTTCGTCGTACGGCTTGATGCTCTCCACCTCGTCGCCGAAAAAGTCGATGCGCACGGGATGCTCGGAGTTGACGGGCCATATGTCGAGCACGTCTCCGCGCACGGCAAAGGTGCCGCGGCTCTCGGGCGAATATTCGCGCACATACCCCGCCGCGACGAGTTGGTCCACAAAGGCGCGCATCTCGCATTCGCCGTCCGTCTCCAGATGAAACACGGGCAGGCGCTTCGGCACGAGCTGCGCCGCCGCCTCGATGTCCGCCACCAGGACGTCCGCCCCCGCCTGCCACTGCGCGAGCGCCGCAAGCCGCTTATAGAGCGCCTCCTTGGAGCCCGCCTTGCGGTAGGTCAGGACTTCGTCCTTTGCGGCGAGCAGGGCGACTTGCTTCCCGGAGAGCGCGCGGATGGCGTCCGCCGCCCGCTGTGCCGTGAGCGCGTCCGCCGTCAGATAGACAACGCGCCCCGCACACAGCGAGGCTATGAAGTACTTCTGCGCGTCCGAAACGCCTGCGACCGCCGTCGGAATGCCGTTCCCGATCGCCGCGCCCAACAGCGGATAGTCGCCGTTCAGCGCCTCAAACGAGAAAAATCCCCTGCGGATCATCCGTTATACCTGCCCATGACGAGATCGATCCGCTCGCCGCGCGCAAGCGAGACGGCCGCCTCCGCCGCCTTGTGACAGGCCTCCGTGAACAGAGGATAGTCCTCCTTTTTCACGTCCGCCAGAACGTAGTTGATGATGGGAATGTTGACCTCGGGATCGCGGATCCCGATGCGGATGCGCGCAAAATCGGAGATGCCCGTCTCGGCGATCACCGAGCGCATCCCGTTGTGCGTCCCCGCGCTCCCCGACGGACGGATGCGGACATGTCCCTTGGGAAGGTCATAGTCGTCATAGATGACGACGAGCTGTTCGGGCGCGATCTTATAGCGCGCCATGAGCTGTTTGACCGCTCTGCCCGACGCGTTCATATAGGTGAGCGGACGGGCGAGAATGACCTTCTCCCCGCCCAGGTACGCCTCTGCGATGCTCGCTTCGCATTCCTTTTTCTTGAATTTGACGCCCAGAATTTCCGCAGCGTCCGCCGCGGCGAGGAATCCCATGTTGTGAAAGGTCTTTGCATACTTTTCCTCGGGGTTCCCAAGACCGACAATGAGAAACATATTGACTCCGTTCCCCCCTTAAAGCGGGGGCTTGATTTCAGACTTGATTTCCAAAAAAGCCCGCCGCGCACCCCGTGCGCGGCGGGAAGAGTTCAGTCGTAGATCTTGCTCATCGGCTTGTCGAGATAGACGTTCTCGATCGCCGCGGCAAAGATATCCGCCGTCGTGATGATCTTCATCTTAGGCAGCATCTTCTCCTCGGGAAGATGAATGGTGTCCAGCATGACCAGCTCCTCGATGGGCGACTTGTCAATGCGCTCGATGGCGGGTCCGGAGAGCACGGCGTGCGTGCAGCAGGCGTAGATGTTCGTCGCGCCCGCATCGACGAGCGCCTGCGCGCCCTGCACGATCGTTCCGCCCGTGTCAATCATGTCATCGACCAGAAGACACTTCTTGCCCTCGACGTTGCCGATGATGTTCATGACCTCCATGACGTTGGCACGCGGACGGCGCTTGTCGATGATCGCCATCGGGCAGCCGAGCCGCTCCGCCACTTTGCGCGCGCGGTTGACGCTTCCGACGTCGGGCGACACGACGATGAAGCTCTCGTCCATGTGCTCGGCAAAATAGTTGTAAAGCGTCGGCCCGCCGAGAAGATTGTCCACGGGAATGTTGAAAAAGCCCTGAATCTGTGCGGCGTGCAAGTCCATCGTAAGCACTCTGTCCGCGCCCGCCGACGTCAGCAGGTCTGCGACGAGTTTCGCCGTGATCGGATCGCGCGAGCGGGCCTTTCTGTCCTGTCTCGCATACCCGAAATAGGGCATAACCGCCGTGATGCGCCCCGCCGATGCACGCTTCGCCGCATCGATCATAATGAGCAGCTCCATCAGATTGTCGTTCACCGGAGTCGAGGTCGACTGGATGATGAAGAGATCGCGCCCGCGAACCGTTTCCGCGATGTGGACGCTCGTCTCTCCGTCCGAGAACTTCCCGACTTCGATCTCGCCGAGCGCCGTATTCAGCTTGGCGGCGATCGCCTCTGCGAGGGGCCTGTTAGAGTTGCCTGCAAACAGCTTGATTTCGTTTCCGTGTGTAATCATGCCTTCTCCTGTATTTTTCGCGCAGAAGATCTTCCTCCACTGCGCAATATTTTCCGCATCCCGCTTTGCGCGGCGCCCTTCATTCCCCTCGTTCGCGCCGCTTCCGCAAACACACCTGTTATTATACACGAACCGCGCCCCTTCGTCAATCATTCTCGGCGATTTCCCGCCCCCTCCCGACAAAATTTTTTTCGCCCCCTCGCTTTGTCCTTCCGAAGGTTCTTCCGTATCAGCCGCCCCGCGTCTGTCCATCATCGGCCGCTCCGCGTTTGGCCTTCATCAGCCGCTCCGCAATTATTCTTCATTAGCCGCCCCGCATTCGTTCATCCCCGACCGTCCCGCGTTTGGGCATCCGTAAAATCCAAAGTCCAAGCGGCTGTTTCTCTTTTCTCGCCTCGTCCTGCTTTGTCCGAGCGAATGCCCGTCCCGCAAGCCCGACACAGACAGTTTCCGCACGGCGGACGCTTCGTACAAAACCAAGACCCGCGCATCCTGTAAGAATGCGCGGGTCTCCCCCCATATAGTATCGCATAAAGAGATGCTTTATGCTCTGGCAAAAAGGTCAGCGCGTGCGGACGCGAATCGCAGTCACGCTCAACGGCTTCACCTCGTACCCGAAAGTATTTCCGCGGGAAAATGCACCGATCGTGTAGTTCTTTCTCGGCGAAACGTTCTCCGCGCCGAGCGCATTTTCATCCGCATATTCAAATCCCGTGACCTCGCGCACCTCTGCGATGCCGGCGAGTTTCACGCCGAGATCTTTGAGCGACACATTGAGCCGAACCGCCGTCTCTCCGGCGTTGACGATCTTGATGATCACGTCGCCCGTCTCTTCGTCGGCGCTCGTCACAAAATAGATCTGATTGACTTCCCGCTCCACGCCCGCCGAAGGCGAAAACACGACGGTCGGCTTTTCGGAAGCGTATTCCATGGCGGACGTCACTTTGTAGTCCCCCGCATTCTGCATGAACAACTGCTGAACGTAGTAGCTCGGGGTACGGACGAGATCGGTCTCGGTGTAGTACATCATGTCCACGTACCACTGCCGCCCGCCGTTCAGATTGCCGAACATGGGCGCATACGCCGCCAGCTTGACAATGTCCCCGTTGCGTTCAAAGCCCGTCATCATGGCCGCTTCGGAGAGCGCATTCAGAAGGTTGCTGCTCTCGCCGCCCGAGAACTGCGTCCTGTCCATGACGACCCCGTTTCCGCCGGGCGAGCACACGATGTTGGTGTTCGCCGCATATTCCCCGACAAAGACGTCGTAATATGCGTACGGATCGTCCTCGGGACGCAGATAGCTGTCATAGAGGTCGTGATTATAGAAGAGATCGGTATAGTTGACGTAGTAGTGCTGATCGACGACTCCGTAATCGGCAATGCGGTACATGTCCACCGTATTGTTGCGGTTTCCGTTCTTGAAATTGACGAAGTTATCGGCCGCCGTCTGCGCCGCCCCGCGCCGCCCCAGATCGGGGTCTTCGCAGTGCGTCATCATCGTGCAGTTCCCGACAATCAGGCGCACGCTGCCGTAAAGCGGATTCTCCTGCGCCTTTTCGTGGAACGCCACGACAAACTTTTCATAGTATTGGGTGTAGTATTCCCCCCACTGCTCGTTTCCGATGCCGAGATAGTCCATCGCAAACGGCTCGGGATGCCCCATGTCCGAACGCACCTGCGCCCAGTATGCCTCATTTGCATCCTCCGAGGCGGGATCGCCCTTTGCAAAGGCTACCAGATCGAACGCATCCTGAATGAAGTCGTCGATCCCGTTCCCGTGCCGCCCCGACAGCGCCCGCGCACCGAGCACCTGACAGCTGTATCCGCAGTTGAGAATGGGGATCGCTTTCGCGCCCAGCTCCTCGCAGAGCATGAAATATTCATAGAACCCCAGCCCGTATTCCATCTGATAATAGGCAGAGGTGTTGCTCAGATGCCAGCGGTTGGTATTATAGGTCCGCGTCGCCTGCTCTCCGTATGTCGTGACTTCCCGCGTCGCGCCGTCCTCGTTTAAGGTGTAGGTGAATGCGGGTACGGAATCTTTGTCCGTCCCGGCCACGGCACCGACCGAATTTTTCCAGTCGTAGTAGCCGTCGTCCGTTCCGTCCCCTTCGATGATGCACCCGCCGGGAAAGCGGAAGAACTTCGGCGAAAGATCGGCGATCGCCTGATAGAGATAGTTCTTGATCCCCGTCGCCTCATTCGCGTCACACGTTTCCAGAGTGACGTTGTCGAGATAAACGGTCCCTGCCTCCGAAAAGGTCATGACAAACCGCAGATCGTCGGACGCCGTCCCCGTCGCCGTGAGCGTCGTGCGGTACTTCACCCATTCATCGCCGCTCGGACGGATTTCGCCCTGCGCATAGACCGTCTCGCCGTCCGTGACCGCAAGCCCGATCGTCCCCGCATATCCTTTGACAAAGGCGGAAAACGTGTACTGCGTTCCCGCCTGCACCGCGATCGGCGCGGCAAAATGCCCTTCGTTGGAGAGCGTCGCCCCCTGTTGCGCAACCGTAAGCGCAAGATGATCTTCATCCGCATAGGTGCCGTCCGCGTTGCGAAAGGCCTCCTGCCCGGAGAGGACGCCGTCACGGGTCTGCGCCGCCATCGTCGCCCCCGTCGCCTCCCATCCGTGCAGCTTGCCGCCCGAAAGCGACGTCTGCAGGTTGGCAAACGAACTGTTGATCAGCAAATTGTCATCGAGCGCAAAGGAGACAAAATTGATGTCCTCCAGAAACAGCCCGAAGAGATCGGACGATATGCGGTTGCGCTCCCCCGTCTTGTCGATCTCTCCCGTCAGAGAGAGCGTCGCCGCCGCATCCGAAAACGCAGGCGCCTCCGCGTCGGGCGTCTCCGTCGGTGCGCACGCGCCGAGCAACACCGTTGCTCCCATCGTCCCCGCAACCAGCAGGGATATGCCCTTTTTCCTCATAGTTTTCCCCCCATCTATTCGGATATGTTCATTATAGCACACTTTTTCGCATTCGGCAATACCTCTGGAGAAAATATTTTTAATTTTTTTTGAATTATTTCACCTATTTGTAAAAAGAATACCCGCACGCCGTCAGATCCGCGCGAAGGAATTGCCGAAGAAGTTCTCATAAGGGGAGCATAAGGAAACCCTGCAAACCCGCTGGCGTGTGCGGAAAGGATCGGTCCTCTTCAAGCTGTTCGGCCGCTGCGCACTCTGCATATACAAATATAGAGTAATGTCGGCGGTCACCCGATTGCGTTTTTGCAGACAGCCTCCACGTTTTGCGGCGGTGTCTCCGAGGCGGCATGATCCGCATAGGAATCGGGCGCGATCGCGGGTTCCTGCGCGAAGTCCGCAAAAACAGAGCCGAAGAACACGGTCATCAGACAACACAGAAAGAGCAGAAGATAGGAAAAAAATTGCTTCATGGTATCCCTCCTGTTTCTACAACGTTTGGAAAGACCATTTTTTCCCAGAAATCATATTTTTTCCGATCCGATCCATTTCGCTCTGCGCAGAAAGTGGAGTGAACGTGCGTGTCTGTCAATAGCTTGTCGGACACTCCACGGCGGCAATGACGCTCAACATCTATCCCCACGTTATGGACGATTACAAGCGCAAAGAAGCGGCAAAATTTACGCTTTTCCCCTCTTTTTGCGGCTGAAAGCACAAAAAAAGACGAGGTCGCAAAACCTCGCCTTTTGGCGCAGTGACCGAATTAAAATCCGAACCTTGAAGCTCGTCAAGGGTAATGGTTTTCGTATCGTTTTTGTAGTTCAGAATGAGTTTTGCGTGGTCGTCGTAGAGGTAAATGGCATTTACAAAGCCGTCAATCAATGCTTGTTTGGCTTCCCTCGTGGATAAATCTAACTGTCTGAACTTATAAATTGCAAAAGCAATTTGGTCTGTCGTGAACAGCGGCGTTTTGATTTGCTCCTGTATGAGCGCGATTTCCTGTTGTTTTTTGGTTTCTTCCAGCTCTTTCAATCGTTTTGCCGACGACTCCGAAACAAAGCCCTGCTCGGCTGCCTTAATCAGATTGTCTATGCGCTTCTGCGTTTCGGCTATCTGTTCTTCCAGCTTGGGAATATAGGTGTTTTCGGCGAATTGCAGCTCGTAAATGCGTTCTACAAGCTCGTCAATCGCCTTTTCGTCCTCTAAAAACTGCATTATGCGCTTTATGACAGCGTTTTCTATCTTTTCTTTGGCAATGGGCTTTTTCTTACATTTCTTCTTGCGCGAGTTCACGCATTTGTAATAGCGGTAGGTCGTGTTGGTGTGGCTCGTTCCACTCTCGCCGTTCATTATCGCACCGCAGTGACCGCAAAAAAGTTTTGTGGTGAGCAGGTAGTCGTCCTCTGCTTTGTGGCGCGAAGGGGCTTTCTTGTTCTTGACAAGCATTTGCTGCACTTTCTCGAACAGCTCCTTGTCCACGATTGCAGGCATAGAGTCGGGAATTGTTACTTCGCCGAAATGATATTCGCCTATATACTTCCGGTTTGAAAGCATACGCTGTATCGTGTTAAAGGTAAATTCTTTCCCACGCGAGTTGGTCAAACCTTTTGCGTTCAAAATGTCCTTAATCTCTTTCATTGTCTTGCCGTCGACGTAAAGCTGGAACACCTCGCGCACGATGAGGGCAGCGGGCGGGTCAATTTGGTAGTGCCTGTCGCTGTCAACCGTATAGCCGAACGTGCAGGTTCCGCCGTTTGCCTTGGCTTTCAATGCGTTCTCCGTCAAGCCGCGCTTAACCTTTTCGGCGAGTTCTATGGAGTAGTACTCTGCATAGCCCTCTAACATAGATTCGAGCAGAATACCTTCCGCGCCCTCGGAAATAGTTTCCTTTGCTGAAAGTACCCTCACGCCGTTACGTTTGAGTATAGTTTTGTAGTGTGCGCTATCGTAGCGGTTGCGCGCAAAGCGGTCTAATTTCCACACGAGGACAACGTCAAATAAACCCTTGTAACTGTCCTTAATCATACGCTGGAAGTTAGGGCGGTTGTCAGTCTTTGCGGAGAGCGCACGGTCTATGTAGCTGTTCACGACGTCTATGCCGTTGAACTTGGCATACTCCATACATTCACGGAGCTGACCATCAATGCTCTCTTCTCTTTGGTTGTCGCTTGAATAACGGGCGTAGATTACGGCTTTCATTGAAATTGCTCCTCATTTTGATGAGGGTATTATAACATAGGATATATGACAGATATAGTCATATATTAAAAATTTTTTCTTGCAATTTTGGGATAGCGAGGTACGCAAGTGGCAAGCCACTTGCCGAGCGTAAACGCTCGCCTCGTCAGGGGAAGTCCTCCCCTGAAACCCTTTTCTTTTGCGTGGAATAAAAGCCTCGCAGAGCCCACGACTTCGCTTGCGAAGTATAGTGGGCTATACTTTGTGATTAGAATCTTATTAACTAGAATTGCTCTAAATTACTTTTCCCTAAATTACAGTCTTGGCAAAGTGTTTGGAGATTATTGATTACTGTTTCGCCACCTTTTGACCAAGGCTTAATATGGTCAATGTGTAATTCTAATCCTGGTGTAGTTGCTGGCGACCTTCCACAAATGCAACATTTGAAATTATCGCGCTTCATCACTAAAAAACGTAAACGAAGATTAATATCTCTGCTTGTTTTGTGTGTATCATTCAATGATTTATTTTCACTGGTAGGAATATAATATTCTGATTGAGCACTGTCACTAATAGTTTCATGTTGTTCATCTGAATTAATATAATTGACAAAAAATTCTAAGGCTTTACGCCAAGAACCAAATTTGCGTGCATATGAATTTAAAGAAAATTTACTCTCACCTTTTTTAATGTCTGTTGTTGTAGGTTGTCTTCCCAATTTAATCCATGTTTTTTCAAGGTCTTCTAACAATTCCTCTACACTAACAGAAGCGCGAAATCCTGTTGGTTCAAGACCCGCTTTCAGCAGAGCTCTTTCCCAAGTTCCAAAGCGTTTAATAACAATAAATGCACCATGCTTTCCGTATTTTTTATACTGTGTCGTCGTAATGCTTAAAACGTTTAAGGCTTTGGCTGTTGCCCGTAAGTCATCAAGCAATTGTTCATCTGTTACATTAATGTTATTAATATTTTTTATCCTGCCACCCTGCACTGAAAACAACCCAACTCTATTAAGAGCCTCTGTCCATGAACCAAAGCGTCGCTCGACAGTAGAAGGGCTATATTTTCCATATTCTTTATATTGATCTCGAGATAATACACGAGTATTTAACTTTTGAGCTACTCTTGTCACATCGTCTAATAATTCTTGATCACTAACATTACGGTGAAATTCGTTCAGTTTAAATTCCATATACGACCTGCTTATGTAGTTTTATCTATTATAACTTAATTTGGAGTAAAAAACAATCATAAATATAAAAATAATCCGAACGCTCCGCCGACTAAAATCGGTTTCAGGTTCGGATTATACTCGTTTGGCGCAGAGAGAGGGATTTGAACCCTCGGTACCCTTGCGAGGTACACACGATTTCCAGTCGTGCTCCTTAGGCCGCTCAGACATCTCTGC
>ERZ1090868.1686-NODE-1688-length-11509-cov-28.225162_pt1 | contig 11509 bp, 7 predicted proteins | sample MGYA00478475_ERZ1090868 | MGnify/ENA primary metagenome ERZ1090868 (study PRJEB33644, sample SAMEA5815747) | chicken gut metagenome | biome: Chicken; feature: Gastrointestinal Tract; material: Caecum | place: Ireland | collected 2019-01-01 | study: A study of...
CGTCCCTTTACTGTGGGACGCAAGAACTGGCTGTTCAGCGATACGGTAAAAGGAGCCCGGGCCAGTGCTGTGATCTACAGCCTTGTGGAAACCGCCGGTGCCAATGGTCTTTCTGAGCGGGGATACCTGCACATTGTGCTGTCCAATCTTCCCTCCATGGACTTCCGCCAGCATCCTGAGCTGCTCAAGGACTTGATGCCCTGGAGCAACTACATGCGCAGTTGTTTTGAACAGGAGTAACCTAGGGGACCGGCTTTGGCCGGTCCTTTTCTGTTGTCAAGTACGGGGTTTCATGAGGCGCTTACGTTCACCGGTTCTCCGGCAGAGGTCAAGGCACACAGAACGGCCGCCCACCACGCTACATGGCGTGGCAGGCGGCCGCTGTTTTATTTTTTGATGAACCGGTAAACGCTATACTCAGGGGATTCTACCACGCCCAGCTTACGGAGCTTTCGCAGCGCTGCCGTAGCTGCAGCCGACTTGACCCCAAAAATATCAGCCACATTGCTTGAATGGAAGGTGTACCCATAGCCATAGCGCCGGAACAATTCCGCCACTTTATCTCGGGTGCCATTGGAAATCGGCAGATCTTTTAGCATCGCTTCGAACGCTTCCCGCTCTGCCTCCTTCGGGGTCAGCGGCTGTGCAGTCGCTAAATCTTCAGGGGAGGTTGCTAAACTCGGGCCCGAGGTTGCTAAATTTTCAGGGTCAGTCGCTAAATCTTGGGCCGAGGTTGCTACACTTCCACCGGAGGTTGCACCATCTCCCAATGCTATCTGCGCTGGGCTTGCCATACTCCGGTTGGGCAGGGTGACAAGGAAAATGTCAGAATCCGAGTAGAATGAAGGCTTTTGGGCGACCTCGGCGTAGGAATTGAGAATCCGGTCGATGCCGCTCCCCCGGCGCTCCATCAGGTCCAGCCGTGAGAACACGTCGGAGATCACCTGATTACGCCGCATAGAAGGGATGTGATGCAGGTCCATATCCTGGATGCGCTGGCCATTCATCATGCCGCCCGGTGAAAAGATTTCCAGCCGGTCATCGAAGATGTCCACATGGATCTCCGAGCCCAAAATCTGGTAGTCTCGGTGGATCAGCGCGTTGACCAGCACCTCACGGACCGCCTTGTAGGGGTAGTCGCTGCGCTCTTCCCGCCGCATTCCCCGGATGCTCCAGGGGTTTTTGCTGTTGTTGCGGATAAAGTCCTCCGCATTTTGCAGCAGCGTGATGAGGCTCGCCCCCTGGAACTCCTTATCATCCAGCGCATCCTCGTCGATGTTGCCCTTGCAGTTCCCCTTCCAGCGAGTGCAGAACACCCGGGACTGCCTCAGCACCCCCTGGTCGCAGAGCAGCAGGCCGCCGTTGGTGACCTGCCCGTCCAGCGTCACCAACTCGGCCGACGGCAGCTCCTTGGCAAGATCGAACTCCTCGTGCCTGAGGTTTTTGAAAGTCGCCGCCAGCAACGTGAAACTGACATCTCCTACCCGGTAAGGGCTGGGCAGCGCGTCAAAGGTCTGATTCATCCCCTTCAGGATCAGTTCATTCAGTTCCCGCGCGGTCGCCTCCACCGACTGGTCGCCGTGCCGCACGTAGGCAACCCGGACTCCATCTGCCGCATAATAGTACGGGTAGGCCGGGCCATTCTGGACCTCCAGGTCCACACAGACTTTGCCTTCGATTTCGATCACCTGCACCATATAACGGGGCGCCGGGTCGATGCGTGCCTTGATCAATTCGGTCGCCTTACTAATGACGGCCTGTGGGTCCGCAAGACCTGCCACAGTCCGCGGCTCATTCTTGACGCCAAAGATCAAATGCCCGCCGTGGGTATTGGCAAAGGCAGAGACCGATTTCAGCCAACTGCGCGGCTTCTTTTCTTCCAGCTGCTCTTTGTAGTCCGCCTTGGAGGCTTCGATATAGAGGATGTTTTGAGAGGTCATTCTATCACCCAGCTTATTTTATATTGGAATTTTATTGCCATCATACTTATTATCATTTTCAAGTTCAAACCACCATGTGATCCGTCCACAGCTCGCACTGGTCGATCACCGTATCGATCGCGGTGTCATAATCCTCGGGCGGGTAACGGTGTTTTTTCAGCAGGCGCTTGACCATTTTGCGCATGGCGGCGCGGGCAGAAACCTTCTTCTGCCAGTCGATGGTGCGGTTTTTGCGCAGCATCTCGGTCAGCTCCCGGGTCAGGTCGATCAGCTCGTTGTTCTGGTAGAAGTCCTGGATGTGCTCGGGCTTGGTGAGGGCGTCGTAAAAGGCCAGCTCCTCCTGGGTGAGGCCCAGCTTTTCACCGTTGTTGTGCTGCTCGGCAATCTCCTGGGCCGTTTTCAGCAGCTCCTGGATGACCTCCTCGTTGGTGATGAGGCCATTGTAATAAGAGTTCATCAGTTTGGTGATCTTTTCCGAGAACTTTTGGGACTGGACCAGGTTGGTCCGCTTATACACCGACACCTGCTCCGCCATCAGCTTTTTCAGGATCTCCACCGCGATGTTCTTTTCCTTCATGTGGGCGATCTCGTCCAGCACAGCGGGATCAAAGAGGCTGACGCTCTTGTCCTCCTCTTTGCTGTCGAACAGGCTGATGACCCCCTGGCTCTGGATGCTGGCCTTGAGCAGCTCGTTGATCTGGGCGTTGATCTCCCGGAGAGACAAGGTCTTGCCGCCGGCGCCGCCATAGGTGATTTTGACGCAGGTGGTCCGCACTGCCTCCATATAGGCGGCCTCGTGCATCTCCTGGTCGGTGGTCATGCTGGCGCAGAGGGAATGCGCCTGCCTGAGCAGCAGCGCTTCCTTCAGGAACAGGTCTTTCCGTTTTGCGGCCCGCGCATCCAGCACAAAGTCCGCGCCGCCGGTCACCAGGCGGGCCATTTCCAGCGGCGTGCCGCCCGCAAACCCGCTGAAATCGAAGCCATGCAGCAGGTCCTTGCAGACCTGCAATTTCTCCTGGAACTTGGGGTAGGCTACCTTGGCAATGTCCATATCGCCATAGTTGGACTGGTCCCGCTTGGTGTATTCCTTCATGGCGGCCTTGAGGGCCGAGGCGATGCCCACATAGTCCACGATCAGGCCGCCCTCTTTGTCCTGAAAGACCCGGTTGACCCGGGCGATGGCCTGCATCAGGTTATAGCCATGCATCGGCTTGTAGATGTACATGGTGGCCAGGGAGGGCACGTCAAAGCCGGTCAGCCACATATCCACCACGATGGCGATCTTCATGGGGTCGCTGTTGTCCTTGAACTTGCGGGCCAGCTCCTCTTTGTGGGCCTTGGTGCCGATGTTCTCCTTCCAGTCCTCGGGGTCGCTGTTGCCGCTGGTCATGACCACACCCACCTTCTCCTGCCAGGCGGGGCGCAGCTGTAGTATCTTGCGGTAGATCTTCATGGCGATGGGCCGTGAATAGGCCACGATCATGGCCTTGCCGGTGAGGAGGCCCGCCCGGTATTTTTCGTAGTGCTCCACGATGTCCTCACACAGGGACTGGATGGTGGAGTCCGCCCCCAGCACACTTTCCATCTGGCCCAGCATCTGCTTGCTTTTCTCAATGGTAGCCGCATCCGACTGCTGTTCCAGCGCGTCGTAGGTCTCGTCGATCCGGGCTAGGGTCTCCTGGTCCAGGTGCAGCTTGATGACCCGGCTCTCGTAGTAGACCGGGCGGGTGGCGCCGTCCGCCACCGCCTGGGTCATGTCGTAGATGTCGATGTAATCGCCGAACACCTCCCGGGTGTTCCGGTCCCTGGCCGAGATGGGGGTGCCGGTAAAGCCCACATAGGTGGCGTTGGGCAGCGCCTCCCGGATGATGCGGGCGTTGCCCACCACGGTGCGGGCCTCCTTTTCGCCCTGGGCGTTCTCCTGCAGCACCAGCTTTTCCTCAAAGCCGTACTGCCCGCGGTGGGCCTCGTCTGCCATCACCACGATGTTCCGCCGTTCGGACAGCGGCTTTTCGCCCCGCTCGAACTTGAACATGGTGGTGAAAATGACGCCGTTGGCCTGGCGGCCGTCCAGCAGCTTTTTCAGATGCTCCTTGCTCTCGGCCTGCACCGGGGTCTGCCGCAGAAATTCCGCGCAGCGGGCGAATTGGGTGTAGAGCTGGTCGTCCAGGTCGATGCGGTCGGTCATCACCACGATGGTGGGGCTGTCCAGCGCGGTCTGCAGCAGATGGGCGTAGAACACCATGGACAGCGACTTGCCGCTGCCCTGGGTATGCCAGAACACGCCGCCCTTGCCGTCGGTGCGGGCGGCCTGCCGGGCCCGCTCCACCGCCTTGCGCACCGCGAAATACTGGTGATACCCCGCCAGTATCTTGGCCGGCTTCTGGCTGTCCCCCGAAAAGAGGATGAAGTTTTGCAAAATGTCCAGCAACCGCTCTTTCTGGAACATCCCCTCGTAAAAAGTCTCGAACTGCACCACGGCGGTGTCCTCGGCCTGGTCGGCGCTTTTCCGCTTCCACTGCATGAAGCGGTCCAGCCCCGAGGTGATGGTGCCGGCCATGTTGGTGGACAGGTCGCTGATGACGCAGATGGCATTGTAATAGAACAGCGAGGAGATGTCCTGCATGTAGTTGCGGATCTGCCGGTAGGCATTTTCGGTGCCGGCCCCCTCCTGGGAGGGGCTTTTCAGCTCCACCAGCACCAGGGGCAGCCCGTTGATGAACAAGATCACATCCGGCCGGCGGGTATTGCCGTTTTCCACAAAGGTATACTGGTTCACCACCAGAAACTCGTTGTTCTCCGGCCGGTCATAGTCCACCAGCCGCACGATCCCCGACCGCTCTTCCCCGCCCTGCACATACTTCACCGTAACGCCGTTTTGCAGCCAGTCGGTAAAGACCCGGTTCTTCTGTAACAGGCTCCCGCTGTCCAGGTCGTTCAGCTTGCCCACCGCCTCGTCGATGGCCGCCCCCGGCATCCCCCGGTTGACCCGCACAAGGCTGTCCCGCAGGTGCTCGTCCAGCAGCGGGCGGGTATAGTCGGTGCGGTTCAAATCAGGCGCATAGACGTGGGTGTAGCCCATATTCTCGAATAACTCTATGATGGCCTGTTCAAAGGTGGATTCGGTAAAAATGCCGGGCATGGTGGTCACCTCGCTTTTTATAATCGACCCGTCGTTTAATATATTATATTTTATTTCTTTGGTTCATCAATAAACTGCAGGTACTGTCGACCAAGCGGTGTAATTCGATATGATTCTACTCTGTTAATTCGGTTTAGTCTAGGTGTTTTAACTGGTTTCGGGTTTTTGGAGGACAATTGTTTGGTAAGATCTGTAAGTGTTTGACTTATTGTATCAAGATTTTCATCACGTCGCGTTTCATTCACACTATAAAGCATTCCAAGTCTATAAAGTTTTTCTTGAATAAATTTATATTGAGATTCATCTATACCTTCTTCCTTTATCACGTCAAGATATGTTTCTCGATGTTCTTGATCTGCGCCGAATGTAGAATTATATAGTCTAAGGACACGGATATCCAACGCATTCATTTGCGCCAAAGTATTAAAAAATGTAAACACAACATCGTCATTCGGATTTTCAAGCATCATCAAATTAATATAACCATTAATATTATATTGAACTTTTTGTTCCTGATTTTCAGAAACTATATTATCCAGTAGTGCATCACGGTAAGGGCCATCTATAAACTTTTGACGCATTTCTGTTTCAAGCATATTAAGTCGTTGCTCAATAATATCTTGATACTTCTGAACAGAATTCAACATATTTGCCACATTACGTTCAACCCGTCTCTGCTGATAAGCAAGCGTGATGCCATAAAGTGCGGGAGCAACGGCACCAAGGACACCTCCTGTCAGCATTCGAATCACTGTAGCCGCTTTTTCATTGCCAAGAATCTGTGCCGCAACATTTCCAACCTCCGGCAGATTCTCAAGAACCATTGAAATTCCTTCTTCTTTTATACTCCCTGTTAAATCTTGTCCGATTTCTTTTAACGTATCTTTTTTTAACGGTTCATCCTGTTTCATCATGGACTTTCTCCTTTCGTAATACTCAATTATCATCGTCAATCAGCGGACTAAATACGCTTTCAATTCTCCGTTCATCAATTTCAGCAGAAGTGCATCTCTCAAGTTTGTCAGGCATCGAATTTCATGCTCATTTTGTTGTATCTTATCAAACATGGGCACGACCATAGAATCAAATTTAGAGAGTTCTTTTTGTGTTGGTAACGGAATTATAAAGTCATAAATATCGGATATAAAAACACACTGCTGAACTGCTCCATGTGCCGCATGGATAATCTCTAATCTCTGTGTCAAAAGAGCTTCATACAAATATTCAGGACTCACAATTTCTCGATTGGGCTTAATCATCGCCACACTTCGTTGAAATTCATAACAAAAAGGGTCTTCTTTCAATAATACCAGTTCCCCAATGGTACCCACTGAGGACAACAAAACATCACCTTTTTCTAGTCTTGTTCGTTTTCTCAATTTTTCAAATGTCTCTTCATTTATTTTACGTTCTGAATTTCCTAAGGTTATTTTTCCGCCTTTTATATTTTTACAACTCAACAAAAAATAATGTCCTTCAGGATCATCTTTTACTGTGTTATGAACTCCATCAGTAACATTTGCTACTACATCTCTAATAGTGACTTTTCTTCGTTGTGTGTCCTCTAAAAACATTTTGCGAAATATAGTCTGTGCCTGCTGCTCCAAATTCTCGTTTATCTTGTTGTTGAGGGCGATTTTGTCATCAAATTTTTTCAAAACAGACGCAATTTTTCTTTGTGTCCGTAAATCCGGTATCTTTACAATTTCTTTATGGACCGTATTTCGGTTGATGACCGGGACCGCACTAGCAGATGTAAACGTATTCCAGTTAATCGTTTTCAAAAAATAGTAAACAAACGCCGGGTCATTTCCATGAAAATTCTCTACATATAAAGTTGTGTTTAGAGGCCAAAAATCCTGATTTGCAAAAAAGACTTGTCCAATTGTACCACATCGGCCAGTAATCACTCCCGGCCCTTTAGCCATTGCAGTATTATGATATCCACTAATACCGGAAGAAGAAAAAACAGGCACATTCCCAGGTATTCTTTTTTGTTGCGGCAAATCATACCCTCTTTTTAATGTAACCACATCTCCCAATGTCATTGTTCGCCACTCAGATTTCATACCCAATCGCCCCCAGTTGTTTTTTGATCTCGTCCTCCAGCTGGTGGGACTTTGCGAACAAATCGGACAGCTCGGAGGTGAGGCGGGCCATCTTTTCCTCAAAGGGCTCACCGTCGTTGGCCTGCTCCTCAATGCCCACATACCGCCCCGGGGTGAGGATGTAGTCCTGCCGGGCGATCTCCTCGGTAGAGGCCACGGCACAGAAGCCCTTGACATCTTCCAGGGTGCCCGCCGCAAAGGCCTGGTAGGTGGCGGCAATCTTCTGGATATCGGTATCGGTCAGCTCCCGCAGCTTGCGGGTGACCATGGCGCCCATCTTGCGGGCGTCGATGAAAAGGGTCTTGCCCGGCTGCTTTTTGTTTTTGGTGATGAACCAGAGGGAAACCGGGATCTGGGTGGTGTAGAACAGCTGGGACGGCAGGGCGACGATGCAGTCCACCAGGTCGGCGTCCACGATGTTTTTGCGGATGTCGCCCTCGCCACTCGACTGAGAGGACAAAGAGCCATTGGCCAGCACAATGCCCATCCGGCCGCCGGAGGCCAGGTGGTAGATCATGTGCTGGATCCAGGCAAAGTTGGCGTTGCCGGCCGGCGGCATCCCGTACTGCCAGCGAACGTCGTCCTTGAGCTGGTCCGCGCCCCAGCCCGAGAGGTTGAAGGGCGGATTGGCCATGATGTAATCGGCCCGCAGGGTGGGGTGCAGGTCGTTCAGGAAGGTGTCAGCGGCATACTTGCCCAGGTCCGGTTCGATGCCGCGGATGGCAAGGTTCATCTGGGCCAGCTTCCAGGTGGTGGGGTTGGCGTCCTGGCCGTATACCGAGATGTCGTTGATGTTGCCGCTGTGGTTCTCGATGAACTTGGCCGACTGTACGAACATCCCGCCGCTGCCGCAGCAGGGGTCGTAGACGCGCCCGCGGAAGGGCTGCAGCACCTCCACCAGGGTGCGCACCACGCAGGACGGCGTGAAGAACTCGCCGCCGCGCTTGCCCTCCTGCTCGGCAAACATAGACAGGCAGTATTCATAGGTGCGGCCAAGGATGTCCTTCTCGCTGCCGCTGTCGATCATCTTGATGTTGGTGAACAGGTCCACCACGTCCCCCAGGCGGCGCTTGTCCAGCTCGGGACGGGCAAAATTTTTCGGCAGGATGTCCTTCAGGCGGGAGTTCTCCTTCTCGATGGCCCGCATAGCGTTGTCGATCACCAGACCGATTTCGGGGCTGTGGGCTTTGGCGGCGATCTCCTCCCACCGCGCCCCCTGCGGGACGTAGAAGATTCCCTCGGCGAGGTACTCGTCCTGGTCATTTTCGAAGCCGTCGCCCTCAGCTACCAGCTGCTTGTACTTATCCTCAAAGCGGTCCGAGATGTATTTCAGAAAAATCAGTCCCAAGACCACGCTCTTATATTCCGATGCGTCCAGGTTGCCGCGCAGCACGCAGGCGGCGTCCCAAATCTGCTTTTCAAACCCAATGTCGGCGGTGTTTTTTTCTGCCATGGTGTAAACCTCCGTCTTTTTCCGATACTACTTCATTTTACAGTATACCACAGCGTGGACAGCTTGTCAGGGGAAGTTTTACTTTTGTACAGTTCAACAAACCGAACATGGTATATTCATGAAAACGTCCAAAATTCAAGGCAAACCATTGACACTCTGCCCCTCCCATGGTATCCTCTAACCCATATCAACCACTTTACTGTGATAAACCGCCGCTCCGCAACCACACCGAACCATTTTGCCGCCGCTTGTCCCCGACAAAATCCTTTGGTCCCTTGCGGGGCGGTTTTCTTTATTTCCCGAGAGAATTTGCAGCCGGGCGACCGGCCTGCAATTCTTCATACTGCGCACCTTGAGAGCCACATGAGCCGTCTGGATCTGGATACCGCGCCACGACCCCGCACAAATGCGGGCGAGCCGGACAACGCCGCTGCAACACAGGGGCAGGAACGCAGATCCGGTGCAAGCGGCGACCACAAGCATGAGACACTTCTATTCACAAACACTCCCTCAGCTTTTTGAAAGTTCGAACACATTTTGAAAATCCAAAATGGAAAAGGCTCTGAAAAGCGATAAGCAAGTATTGACCTGTGGCCACAATTTCAAAATTTGAAATCGTGTCTCACTGACCGGTCGTACTTGTTGGGGAGTGCCTTCCCCAAACCCTGCTTTTGTTTTGAACCGTTTGCACTTGTTCGATCTATGTTCCGTGCGGCTTTTTTACAGTGCCGCCTAAAAGATTGGGGGCTGATACTCACCAAGAACACCAAAAATACTATTCCGACCACTCACAATGACAATCCAAACAATCGCACCCACATCATCAAATTTCGCGTGACTGAAAAAGAAAAACTCACCCTCGAACTCTGCTGCAAACGGCTCAACATCAGTATGTCAACCCTCATTCGTCAATCTCTGCTGGAGAAACCTGTCCAGCACACCGTTCTTGTTGCTGGCGGCGGAGAGGACGCCCTAAACATTCTCTCTGACCTGCTGGGACAATGCGGCAAAATCGGCGGCAACCTCAATCAACTGGCCCGGCATTTCAACACCGGCGGCCGGGACACAGAGCAGCTTCGCGCCCAAATCTTGACGGAACTGTCGGCCCTCACGACCTTTCGGCTGGACGCTGAGAAAACGATCGGAGAACTGTATGGCAACCATCAAGCATACAAGCTCGAAGAACTCTGACCTCTCGGCGGCAGAGCACTACCTCACCTTCCAGCACAACGAGTACACCGGCTTAACTATTTTGGACGAGCACGGTCAACCGAAACTCCGCGAAAATTACTTGTTGGATACGCTGGAATGTGGGGAAAACACCTTCGCCATGGCCTGCCTGCTAGCGAATCGAAAGTACGGCAAGAATGGCAACCCCAGCGACGTAAAAACACACCATTATATCATTAGCTTTGACCCGCGGGATGCGACCGACAACGGCCTGACCCTGGAAAAGGCGCAAACCCTGGGCCTGCAATTCTGCAAGGAAAACTTTCCTGGTCATCCGGCCATTGTCTGCGCCCACCCGGACGGCCATAATGGTGCGGGCAATATCCATGTTCACATCGTCATTGGCAGTTTGCGCATCCGTACCATCGAACGCCAGCCTCACATGGAAAAGCCCTGCGACTGGCAGGAGGGCTGCAAGCACCGCTGTACGGCGGCCATGCTGCGGCACCTCCGCGCTGAGGTCACGGAGCTTTGCCAAAGCGCTGGTCTCTATCAAATTGACCTGCTGAAAGGTTCCAGCGACCGCATCACCGAACGGGAGTATTGGGCACAGCGTCGCGGCCAACGCCGCCTCGACTACGCCAACGCCAAGGACGCAGCTTCCGGCCTGCCCATCCGGCAAACCAAATACGAGACCGAGAAAGCTGTCCTGCGCAAAAGCATCCGTTCCGTTCTGCGAAAGGCGGCCAGTTTGAAAGAATTTTCTGACCTACTCTTGCAGGAGTATGGCATCACTCTCACCGAGAGCCGCGGCCGGTTCAGTTACCGCACTGCCGACCGGACAAAACCCATCACCTCTCGCAAACTGGGCGACGATTTTTCCAAGGAGAAAGTTCTGGCTGTCCTTGCCGAAAATGCCGAACGCCAGAAAACCGCTGCTCTTCATCGTGCCGACCCAAATTCCGATAAAGTCAACCGCCTGATCGACATTCAGTCCAAGCTGGCCTCGGGCAAAGGCGCAGGCTACGAGCGCTGGGCCAAGGTGTTCAACCTGAAACAGCTGGCCAAGTCGGTGGCGCTTTTGTCGGAGCACGGCGTAAGTACCGAGGCCGAGTTGGCGCAGCGTATCGACGAACTTCAATCCCAGTACAGCGAAGCGCTCGAGGTGGTCAAAGACCTGGAAACCCGCATCGACGAAAACCGGGAACGGAACCGCCACGTTTCGGCCTACCTCCAAAACCGAAAGATCGCCCAGCAGTCTAAGCACGCCGAGAATCTCGCCGAGTATCAGGAAACACACCGCGCCGAGCTGACAGCTTATCAGGCGGCAGCCGCCTATTTTAAGGCCCACAACATCCAAAAGCTGCCCAGCCTGAAACAGCTGAAAGCTGAGCGTGAGGATTTGATTTCTGAAAAGGCGCAGTTCTACCAAAAGTACCGCGAAGCGCGCAAAGCCTGGTTGGATCTGAGCACCGCACAGCAAAATTTGGAGGCCCTGCACCGCGCAGAGGGGCGCCGCGAGATGACGAAAGGAGGGTTGCATGAGCTGGACAAATGAGAATGTCCGCGATGAAATCTACGAGCAGGATGAGGAGGAAGACAAAAGTCCATTCTGGGTGGATGGCAGAGGCAAAATTTTGGAGGCCGCCTTCTGCGAACACTTCCTTGCAAAGCATCCCCTAATGTGTTTGAAGCA
>ERZ1090868.1688-NODE-1690-length-11501-cov-39.750131_pt1 | contig 11501 bp, 13 predicted proteins | sample MGYA00478475_ERZ1090868 | MGnify/ENA primary metagenome ERZ1090868 (study PRJEB33644, sample SAMEA5815747) | chicken gut metagenome | biome: Chicken; feature: Gastrointestinal Tract; material: Caecum | place: Ireland | collected 2019-01-01 | study: A study of...
TGTTATACATATATACATAACATATATGGAGGTATAAAGAAACACCCTGTATTATAAAATACAAGGTGTAACTATTCGTTAAACTTTTATTATTGCGAAGAGTTAAGAAATGATTTTTCCATTAGTATCCAGAAAACTAGGTAAATCAGGAATAACGCCAGTAGCAGTAGCATCCAGCCATTCATGATACCATTTTCCAAGTTCTTCCTTTTCTTCGGCATTCAGCATATCATGCCAGACATTTCCCCTATTTATAATTGGAAAACATTCCCTGTTTCTTCTTGCTCTGATATGATCCTTCTCTATTTCAGATAATATAGAATGTTTAATTAGTTTACCTTCTTTAAAAGAATATTGTATATATTCATCAAAGAAGTTAATAGGAATTATTTCATCATCAATAATTACACAGGTATCATCAATTTCCATATTCTCTGTAAAATTTGAATATCCAATAACATTATTGTTATTATCCAGTATAATCATCATATCCCAAACACCCCCGTTACATTTCCGTCCCCAGATTTCTTGCTAATTTTCAGATTATTTCCAGAAGGAATTACATTGATAGTAAGCCATGTATTTTCGTCTGATACAATAATAGTATTTCCAGGAGAAACAGCGTTTGCAGTTGGATACACGGCATAAGACAGGCCGGACGCGCCAGAGACTTGAAACACAAATACAAGAGCAGAGAAACGTAGAACATTCGACAATGTAAAGGAAGTGCTGGAACCTGTCCATATTTTTACAGATTTACAATTCAAATAACCGGGCAAGGTAAGGTTTCCAGAGGAATCTGCTGGAATAAACCATAGTGAACCAGAGTAAGAACTACCGTTTTTCCGGTTATAATAAATACCATTGGACTGCACGGTGAACACATCGCTAACACTTTGCGCGGCAATATAATTCCCCCATGTAAAACCAAAGTCATGGCCACTCCAACCGCCGTTTACTCCATAGATACCAGATTGTCCATTCGCCTTTTGAATAATCAGGTCTACCTTCTTATTCATAAGATCATTGATATTGGAAGCTGTTGTATCGTTCATAGTCGTACCCCAGTTATTCGGTCCCGCAGGTCCCTGCGGCCCTTGCGGCCCTTGCGGTCCCGTCGCCCCTCTTGCACCAGTCGCTCCAGTATCCCCTTTAGGACCTTGCGCCCCAGTATCTCCCTTCGGTCCTTTTGGTCCTTGTGCACCAGTTGCACCTCTGGATGGTTTACCGGTATCGCTTGAACCTAAATACCAATTCCCATTAGAACCGATGGTAGGAGTCGTTCCTGCCGGTCCAGTAGCACCTCTTGCACCGGTAGCCCCGGTGTCTCCCTTCTCTCCCTGAGGTCCTTGCGGTCCCGTCGCCCCTCTTGCACCAGTCGCTCCAGTATCCCCTTTAGGACCTTGCGCCCCAGTATCTCCCTTCGGTCCTTTTGGTCCTTGTGCACCAGTTGCACCTCTGGATGGTTTACCGGTATCGCTTGAACCTAAATACCAATTCCCATTAGAACCGATGGTAGGAGTCGTTCCTGCTGGTCCAGTAGCACCTCTTGCTCCGGTTGCTCCTGTGTCACCCTTCTCTCCCTGAGGGCCTTGCGCACCCCGTGACCCTACCACTTGCCCTAAATCTTTCTTCGCCATACTATCACCCCTTAATTTGTGAATAGGAAGCCATATAAAGTAATGGTAGTCCTAGAAGGAATATTCATGTCTGTTACAGGGCCTATAAAACTTTGTGTTCGTGCAGTGAAATTTGAAGTTATTCCAGCTATTTGGAGTCTTCCATTGTATGGCATCAATGATCCACCAACTAATTGGAGTACATTGTTTTCACTAGTCAATGCAATTTCATTTTCTGTGTTGTTAGCAATATGTGTAACTATAAAAACCACCTTTCCCACTCTATACGTCTGATAATTTTCCAATTCCAGCCCCGTTTCCGGTACGATTTGCAACACATACTCCTGAGGCTTCAGAGGATTCAGTTCTTCCAAATCACCCTGAATTTCTGTAATTTCCCCATCAATTCTATCAATCTCAGAATCCAGTTCTTCAGATAGAGTCTCAATGGCCTGATTCAGCTTTTCCACTTCATCGTCCAGTCTTTCCCGCGTCACTTCCGGGGTGATATAGTTCCATTTATTATTATAGAACAGGAAAGAAGCAGACCCATGAATAGTAATTTCCCCAAAGGATAAAGCAACAACGCCATTCCCCCGGATGAGAGCAATGGTATTATTTTGAATGTTCTGATGAGGAAGCGTTACCGTTTCCCCATCGAACATAATCACGTACAAGATATTACCCTTTACCGTTTGAAACTTCTGAATGTTTGCCATTTTATTTCCTCCTTATTCGTTATTTCCACGACCAATGTATTTTTCAAGCATTGGTTTGAAATACACATGAAATGCAGCATTATTCGGATGAATACCATCACTTGCCATTGTATATTGTGAGGTCATCTGTTCATATTTCCCAGAGAATTTTTCATACATAGGAATTAAAGTAACTTGTGGGCTTCCTACACTTGTTGCTTTCTGATGAATCATAGAATCATTCAGATCATTGATTAAGTCCACCATATTCCATGGTGTAGTGGCTGTATTGTTGTTAAGACCGTCCTTAATTATATGAGGCATGATGAAGAAGATTTTTGCTGTAGAGCCATAACCATTCAATATTGTGTCAATGGTAGCTGCCCAATAACCCATTGTTCCTGATGAATCCTGAATAGAACCCTTGTTACAATTATTTCGGTAATCATTGATACCGCCATTGAAAATAACAGTGTCTATTCCGTTCAGATGACCAGATATTTGAGCGAATATATTATTGTCCCCTTCTTCCAATGTTGCTCCTGCCTTTGCGTAGTTATACACATTCCATCCGAGTTCTTGTAATATTTGTTTAAAACCATTCTGATTGTTCGGATCATCAGCAAGAATAGAATCACCGAAAACTGCAATTGATTTTCTCTTTCCTGGATTGTCAAAAGTAATTACATTGCTTCCATCATAAGTTTTGATAAAATCTTTGTCGCTTTGATAGGAAGTCAAATAACCTTTTCCCTGAAATGAAATAGATGGGGATAGAAGATAGTTTTCCACATCATCAGCAATACAGCGAGCAACAATATAGATAAAGGGATATTCAATAACATATCCGTACTCTATCATATCATCCATGTATATATTAAGACTTACTACTTTATTGATATTATATGCCATGTTATAAGGACTTAAATTACCATTTATCCGAAGCTCCTGCTGATTGTTCCATGAGAATGAACACTCAGAAGAATTTCCATTGACTACATTTAATTTACCGAGAATATACCATGTGTTTTGAACAGGAGTAGTATTAATTCCGCCTGTTGAATAACCGCGTTCAAACATATAGAAATAGGCGTCATTAAAGTCAAAACTACCATTATAGTTATTATTCTGCAAGTGGACTCGATTGTAATTATATGCCGTCAGGTTATTAATATACATACACATATTACTATTACCGTATGCGTCAAAATTACAATCTGTCACACTTAAAACAGAAACATTTTCAAGATCATCGCAATATACATGGTATAGTTTCTCAGAGTTTTGATTGGAGAAGTATACGGTTCTGCACTGTTCTAGGAATATGCCACCACTCTGAATTTCATAGCTACGTTCTCTTGTATCAGAAGAACAATTATTCAAGTAGTTAATTCCTGATACATTCATATACCCAATAGTATTGATTATTTCAAATTCATCTGTCTGGCTTTCTGAATAGGTACTCAATGATTCACAATTGTTTACATGGTTCCCACCACCATTTAACCGTAAGCCAATAGAACCACCATCAAAATTGCAAGATTCAATTCTGCCGTCTGTCGTATTAACATTCATACAAATCACATGATTGTTCCTGTTTGAACCACCGCCATAACATTTAACCTGTCTAAATGTCATATTGCATACAGTAGTTTCATTGGGAGACGTGGCCTTATCCGTTCTCACACATTCTTCTGTAGCTCCTTTTACACGAACATTTTCGACGAGCGAAGTTGTGGAACCACTGTTGATGACTAGGCAAACGGATGCAAGATTGTTACCATCAATGGTACCTCCAGACCAGTGTATATTATTTCTTAACCCAATCCGTCCTTCTTCGATTCTAGTAATTTTAATAAAATTAACGGTAGGTTCGATACATTTTAAAATTGCACCATCCTGAAGAATAAACTCTATAGAATCACTTAATACAAGAGTTCTCAGATTGTAGACACCATCTCTAAAGTAGAAGGTTGCTCCCGCATTATCTCGAATCAGATTTTGAAGAGAATCGGTTACATCAGTAGTCCCCGTATTATCGATCCCGCGTTCGACCACATCGATAGGAAGTGGAGATGGAAAAGAACCTTCCTGAATCATTTTCTGGATGGTATTTTTTATTTCCCCCTGAACGTCAAGTGAATTAAAATAGTTATCCACATATTTCTGCAAGTTATTCAATTCATCAATATTATTCTTTACTTTCCCCAGTACAGCATAGAGCAATTCAAGTTCTGTCATATCATCAGAAATCAGATAGGGCCAGTTTTTAAAGCACCATGCTCTAAAAGGTGTAAGACCATTCTTGTCGTATCCGTCCATATTTTTTCTCCTTTCTGCAAGATTTGCAGAAGTTTCTAACTTCTGCAAATCTTGCGAAGTTCGCAACGCGAACTTCTTTATACAATGAGTCCCATGAAGTTCTTCTTAAGATCCATGGTGATCATGCTATCAATATTATATATGATTTTCTGTGCTTCTGCAAGTACCGAAGGGATCGTAAAGAACCCACGTCTTCCCTGCACCTTTCTCCATTCATCCACGTTCCCATCTGTCTTTCGGTTTGCTGTCGTGTCCGTGTTCTTACTGGAAGTTCCAGAATCAGAACCGCTTGATGTTGTATCCGTGTTATCCGTTCCAGAAGTCGTACCGCTGGAATTTGAATTAGAATTATTCTCCTCCTCGTCCAGCATAGAGGCGTAGTCCCTCGCGTAGGTTCCCGATGCAAAGTTGACTTGCGGTTCATCAGAATGAAGCTTGAAACCGTTGAAATCATTAGAGGAAGTAGACTGTGCTTCTGAAGAGGAGGTTCCCTCCACCTTTCCGGTGTTAGAGAATTCACTTGAGGACGTTCCCTCTTCCTTGGTATTTCCTTTGTCGTCCCTTGTTTCATCGTACTTTCGATTGAAGATATCCGTGAAATCGGTATCATTGATCAGGTCCTCAATAGAGATATCAGAAATTTCTGATAATTGAGTCAGAGCCAAGGCGTTATAATAGGGCATGATCCTGTTCAAATTCTCGTTAAGATGAAAGATCCAGCTCTGCACGGTTTGAAACCCGATTTCATATTCATAATAATATTGAAGAATCTTTTCACAAAGTGTTTGCCGATGAGACTCGTTCCATATCGGGAAGTCTCTGAAAATATAGGGAACTGCTTTTGTAATCTGTTTCCACATATCCGGTTCATCTGGATTATAGTACCGGATAATGTCGGAAACCTGCATTGTGAACGTTGCTCTACTCATCTTTTGAAGGAACATCGTCACTACCTCCCTTCGACTGCTTAGGCTGGCCTGAAATATAATATTCATCTGCATTGGTAATGCTGGAAAGAATTTCAGAATTGAACCGAACCTGAATATTCGTACCCGCAAGCTTATTAAACCTCTCAAGCATTCGTTCCCTTGGCTGCAAGCGTGCATTTCTATAGATTTCAATCGGCTGTGTATTGGAATTAACTTCATCCACTACCATTCTTTCTTTCTTATCCTTATCACCGTTTTCGATACCGAGAATGGTAAAGATATCATTCCAGTATTGATGAGACTGAATCTGAAGCTTGTCTACCACATAAGGCGCGTTTGTATTCAGCACGTCAAATTGCTTCATATCAAGGATTCCATCCACACCCACAATCACGCTCATATTGGAATCAATTTGATCCACTGCATTTCTGACAGTCAATTCATTCTCCTTGTCCGTCACCACAATGACGGGAGTCTTCTGTGCGTGAATGTTCACATCCATGGTACGATAGAGATCAGTAAGGCGTGGTATGTAGTCCATCAATAGACCATACGTGGAAAGACCGCGTTTCGATAGATCATAACAGCATACTCCATTATCAGGAGTCACGTTGAAATTATAGCCATGAAAACCAATCGCCTTACCGGATGTCGGCCATCCGTACACGTCATAATCTTTCCGGGATCCTCCTAAACCAAGAATCATATCCCCATCTTTGAACAGCCACGCGAAGCCATCATAGAACAGCTTTCGCTCAAAGAAATACGGATTAAACGTATCCGGGGCGTTCTCGTAGATGAATGAATTGACGGCCAATAGTTCAATCATATTTTGAACCCTGTCAAACGTCCATGCATTTGACCAGTTCGCAATATCTCTTAGCTTATTTCTGTTCCTCGCCATTACCTACCACATCCTCTCTGAATCCTTTTACGCTTGGGGAATTGTCAAATGAGTAGTTGCCAACCTGAACAACCCCATCATTGACATGCCAGAACGTGATTCCGTTATCAAATATGCTTTTGATCTTTGCCGCGTCATTAAAAGGAAGAAAACCACCCAATTTACAGCCTTGCGTTTTGATGAAATTCCAATATTTCCTGCTATCAAGATTCGGTGTTTTAATCTCATTCACTGTGTACCCGTATGCCCATAGGAAGTCATCAATGATTTTTGCATACTCTCTTGACACAGTATAATGATAAACATTGAATCCCTTGATTGACAAAGAAATATTTGCAGAACCTGAACCGGTTCCTCTTACTTGGTCGGCTTTTGTCTCAATTGCTGTCTTTTGAGCGAGAGCGGTTCTCGCATTATTCACGGAGCTTGCGGCTGCATACGCACCGCCAAGAGCCCCTGATGCGCTTCCACTTGTTAAAGAAAGAAGAGTGTTTCCAATCGCTGCAATTGTTGATATCAAATTCTGCTGCTGTTGAATTTCATAAACTTCCCCGTGCATCGCAGTCCATGCCTTAAACGTATCAATGGTATACGCGCATTGCGGATAGTTGGATATATTCATCTTTTCCTGATAGTTTATTTCTTGGTTCTTATATTTAATAGGAACCATTGTTATAACAGGAGAAGCAGAACCACTCCCCCAACAACCAAGCCTGAGCTGTTTTTGATTTTCAAAAAACTCTACTTTTAAAGTTGCGGTTAAGCCCTCATTATTAGCGACTACCCAAAAGCTATAAGGATAGGTGTACATCTTATAGCATCTTGGCGTGTATCCATCCAATGTTAAAGGGAGGTTGGCTGTTAATCTACTTATCGACGCTTCGCCGGTGTTAAAAGCGCTTGTAACAAACGTTGGACACATAAATATAGAAGCTATTCCATCAGATTTATTTTGTTTTGTGGCTGCAATTAAGAAAGTATTCAGCGCATTAATACCTTCGGTGTCTGTATCGAAAACGCTGTAGCGTAGACCTGAATAGATATTGGAATACATCCCTCCTTTAGCGTCTTCAAACGTTCCGCTACCCTCATCAAACGTAAAAGAAGCAGCGACTACAATTGACATATCTATTAAGGACGGATCCCAATCACCATCCGCACGACTATATACAAAATCGCCCGTTTCAAGACCCTCATCAATAATTGCATCCCCCACAATATCCGTGGTTGTGTGTTCGCGCTCCACAAAGCAATCTCTAATAAGCCATTCAAATTGCCAAGACTGCATAACGTCAATTTCGAACGTCACAAGCGTCATACTTGGGGATACATATTCCAAACCCGTTATGAAAGCAAACCACCACTTGTCATAGTAGTTCGCGTTCTTGAACATCATATAATTATAACGAGTCAATTCATCAGAATTGACAGGAACACGGATTGTATCCGTGTCCACTGTCCTAATTTCTGTAAAACCGTTAATAGTAATTCCACTTAGACCTTCAAAATAGGAATATTGCGCGGGCATATCTGTGAAACGCAAAGTATCCGTATACGAGTTATCTAAGGGAACCTGAAGAAACCTAACTTCTCCAATTGGAGTTTTTGGTTGAACGTTCATTTATGCTGGACCCCCCCGCTTGGATTATTCCGGTGTGTATGGATTATCATAGTCCGCATATAGATGACCACCCTCAATGGAGAAAGTCGGACTAATACCATCCTTACCAGCTGGACCGGTTGCGCCCGTAGCGCCCCTTGCGCCCGTGTCACCTTTTGGACCCTGAGCGCCCGTGTCGCCTTTTGCCCCTGCTGGACCCTGAGGCCCCACAACCTGACCCAAATCTACTTTTGCCATTTCTTCTCCCTCCTTATAGAATGCTATTAAATGTCCGTTTTCCACATCAAAATGATCGATCTGCTGATATTCAGAATTTGTGTTATATGTCACGATTAAATGCCCTTCTTCCAACACAGCCCCGGAAATATCCAGACTTCTCTAAGCCAGAGTGACAGACGCTGTCTTCGCGGTGGTTCCATCCTGATTAGCTACCGCTCGAACCGTAATGGTAGCCGCGTTCTCATCGGGGGCAATATACAATAGACCATTCTCATTAATGTACGTGTTCGGGCTGTTTTCTCCGGAAATTTCCCAAGTTACACTCTTGTCAATGCCAACGCTTCCCGTAACCGTTGCGGTGAACTGATAAGACTGACCTTTCTTGTACTGAGTGACGGATGCCGGATTAATTGTTACAGCTGTTACCGTCATTTCTGCTGTCGAGAATGCAATCAGCATACCAAACGGCGAGTCGCTCATGATCTTATGATGATGGTACCAGAAGAACTGCATCATAGTTTCTCCGATATTCGCGGATTCAGACTCAATCACCGTATCCAGAACCATGAGCTTGTCCTTACTCATCATCATAATGGAAATCGTATTGAGGAATGTTTCCTCATCCGACGTAAAACGACGATACCAATTCTTATCAGGGAATAGCTGCTCCATTCGCTCGTATTCCTCTTCAGTAGGTACCAGACGGTCGAACCGTTTCTGGACACCGCTCCACTCTACCTTATTCAGGTTAAAGGCATTCGCCAGTACATTGACATTCTGCACGGCCTTAGCACGCGGTGTCATGATAACCCATTGTTCAGACTTTGGAAATGTTCTCAATACGCCAGCCGCGTTATAATCCCTGCTCATGAAGTCCAGATCATCAGAAATCGCAAGAATATCCTCGGCCACATCCGACGCGTTATCTTTTGTGATCACGTCAATATGGTTAATTTTGGCGTGTCCATCTACAATGTTTCGAGCGACAATGTAGCGCATTGCCAGATACTCATCATACTGTTCAGAAACTTCAGCGCGGGAAATCAAGTTGCTCAAAAGGTCCTCCACGCCAGAAGCATAGGAGAAAGCCTTTCTCAACTCAAAGCGGCTGATGGGAATCTTATAGAACGTCTTATAATTAATGAAGTGCAATGCCTCTTCTACCTTGGGCTTGTCCCAAGCAAAGTATTCATCTGCTCCTGCATTCGGATTATACAGATGGGGCATTACAATCTCAACGAATGCTTCCCTTGCAATTTCTCCATACTCCATCGTACCGAGCTTTGCATCCGCCCACTCATTATAATAGATGGCCGATTTGATAATAGTCAGTCCGATTGCGTTTAGCATACCGACGAACTGATTGCGGATATCCGCGTTTCCAATAATCGCTGTTCCGATTCTCTGTAGGTTTGCATCACTTCCATCTGCAATCGGTACAGAAGTTGCATATCCGCCGCCTAACGTATTTCTGATAGCGTTCAGAATATCCGTAGACGTGGCGGACAATACTGTTGTGTCCCTTGACGGGATCATTGCCATTACAGATCACTCCTTTTTCCAAATAGATTTTGAATTGTGATTGTTTCTTCTTTGCTTGGTTCATCTTCTTGAGGATCCACGTCTTTCTCTTCTTTTTCAAAGGACGTTCTACCCTTAAAAAGAAGATCCCTTCTTGCTTTTCTCTCGTCAGAAAGCTGTGTTGACAGCGACTCATATTCACTAATTCCCGCGTCAAAGCTTTCTCGCAAGGCTTGCAATTGAGCCAGTTCCTCATCATTCAAGCCTTCTCTTACAAACGGTTCAAACTTGCTAAATAAATCCTTATCCATTATAACACCTCATCTTAACCTATCAAAACGCCGTAAGTAATACATCCAGTTCATTTTCTTCCCCATACCGGGACCGGGGCCGGGGGCGATATCGGGATGATACACGAACCCATTCAATGTGGAATCAGCACGCCAGATATACCCATTAGAAGCATACAAACGTTCGGTATAAAAATACGTTCCGTTGTAAGCACTGTTTGAAGTCACAATGCTGTTCACACTTCCATCCGCATTGTATTCAATTTCCTCCACAATAGCGACATGCCCGCCGCCTTCATAGTCCCATGAAACATTAGCGCCCAATCGTGGAATCATAGGATCATGCTCATAGCCAGCTTCAATTCCCATCTGATACCAGTCCTTACCATCGTTATATCGGGTGAAATTGAATGGTTCAGAGGACCCCTGAAGCTCATACCATCTACCTAACGCGTAACATGTACAGTTAGGCATACCATAGCCGCTTTTGTAGTAGACGTTATCCGCATACCAATACGGGTTATTGAGGATCCCATCATCTGTGAGACGTGGTACAAAATCAGCCATTATACACCACTCCCTAAAAGACTATTCCACGTTTCCACGCCGCAAATACCGTCCAGCTTCAGATTGTTAGAGATCTGGAAAGCTTCCACTGCTGCTTGCGTGGAAGGACCGTATACGCCATCAATTCCATCCGGACCCAAGTCATAATCCAGCATATCCAGAATGAACTGAAGCATCAGAACCTGCTTACCCTTATCTCCACTGCTGATTTCTTTTGGTTCAAACATAACCTGAAGAATGGCATTCTTTTCGTCACCAATACCGCCATTCAATGCATACGTGCTTTCTTTCTCCATCACTGCACCTCCATTCTTTCATATAGCTTCGTAAGGATATTTGTGTTGTTATCAAGGCTCTCCTTTAACAACGCGATTTCTTCTTTATGCGCGTCTTTCTCGTCCATCAATGCGCGCCACATCAAAAGAAACGCGACAATAGGGAACCCGATTGTTGAAATTGACTGCATAATAGCATCCATTACTTCCATCAGCATCCCTCCTTCATGTTAATTTTACCATATTGACAATAAAAAAGCAAGCCCCCCACTGAATCAAAAGGGGGGCTTGCCATAAGGAAAAAATGTTCATTTACAGGGCAACTATATTATAGCATGATTTATGATAGAGATCAATACCTTCTATTATATTTTTTCGCTGGCTTCTTTTCCTCTTCTTCTGAAGATGGAACTTTCGCGTTATGAATGAAGTCAAATTGCTCCGCGACAACGTTTGTGAATGTCCTTCGGTTCCCATTTTCGTCCTCATAATTGGAAACGTCAATTCTACCCTCAATTAAAACGCGGTCTCCCTTA
>ERZ1090868.1689-NODE-1691-length-11501-cov-10.620042_pt1 | contig 11501 bp, 9 predicted proteins | sample MGYA00478475_ERZ1090868 | MGnify/ENA primary metagenome ERZ1090868 (study PRJEB33644, sample SAMEA5815747) | chicken gut metagenome | biome: Chicken; feature: Gastrointestinal Tract; material: Caecum | place: Ireland | collected 2019-01-01 | study: A study of...
AAAAAGGAATCCAAAGCCCTTATAAATCAAGGGATTAAGATTCCGAGAGATTATTTACACAAAAAAGGAGGCTAGAATGCTATGAAAGGAACAAAAGGTACCATTGCATTGGCAGCTGCATTGATCGCTTTATTACTTCTTCCTTTGAAGATGTATCTCCGTTTAAGACGGATAAAGGAACGAAATCATTGTTATGGAGCGTTTATGAATCCCTCTATGATCTGGATCCGGAGAATTGTGTCCTGTACTGGTGGACGCGACCCGTGGTGAAAATGGCGGTTACACGAAAGTGGATGACACGACGTATGAGATAATAATTTGGCCGACCCTGTAATATCAGTCTCTCTTTTTCTTGACAATTATCTGCAAAAAGGATAAGATGTTAGCAGTTAGAGATGACTAATTCAGGGAAACGGAGGCATGTCATGAAGCAGCACAGATTTTGGGCATGGGCAGCCGTTGTCTGTATGGCGATGGTGTTCTATACCGGCTACAAGCACAAGTAATTGCTTGTAACAGTTCAGCTAGCTGAACTGTTACGATTGCTTCGCGCCATTGCGAAGCATAACAGTTCCGCAGACGGAACTGTTACAAAGTGATTGCGCCGTCCGGCGGACCGGACGGCAGCAGTGAAACTACATATCAACAACGAACGGAGGTAACAGATTATGGTAAACATTGATTGGAAGAAAGCGGCGATTTTTGCAGGCGGAGTACTGTTCGGCACGGCAGGAGTGAAGGTGCTGGCCAGCAAGGACGCCAAAAAGGTATATACAAACTGTACGGCGGCGGTTCTGAGAGCAAAGGAGAGCGTACTCGAGACAACAACGAAAGTTCAGGAGAATGCAGAGGATATCCTGGCTGAGGCGGAAGCGATCAATGCCAGAAGAAAAGCCGAGGAAGCAGCGGAAGCCGAGACGGAAGAAACGGAAGCAGAAACCGAGTCTGACGAAGAAACCGCCCAGACGGAATAAAAACACAGGCAGCAGTTCTGTTTGCGGAATTGTTGCAGTCATCAGAAACAGCACAAGGTTAAGACGGTTTCAGCCTGTCTGCTGGTGAAAGATTCTAAGGAGAGAGGCATCATGAAATTTCAAATCAAACATAAAATGGAAGGGCGGATCCGGGTCCATATGGCGCAGGGCGCAATGACTTGCCGGGAAGCGGATCTTCTCTGCGCATGGCTGGAGCAGGCGCCTGGTATCCGGAGGGTGAAAGCGTATCCACGTACCGGAGATGTGGCGGTCTGGTATCAGGGAGAGCGAGGGGAAGTCCTGAAGCGTCTTCGGGAGTTCCATTATGGGATCGAAGGACTGGCAGAGAGTGTCCCTGAGCAGTCGGGGAGAAGTCTGGCCATGCATTACCAGGATCAGCTGATCGAGACTGTTCTCGTAAAAGCGGCGACTTCTCTCTTCCTGCCGGGTCCGGTGCGGGCGGTGTATACGGCGGTTCAGTCGGTAAGATATATCGTAAAAGGAATCCGTTCTCTGGCGGCGAAAAAGCTGGAGGTTGAGGTCCTGGACGCAACGGCGATCACCGTATCACTGCTGCGGGGCGATTACAAAACTGCGGGTTCGGTGATGTTTCTGCTGAAGATCGGCGAGATCCTGGAGGAGTGGACCCACAAAAAATCTGTAGACGATCTTGCGCGGAGTATGAGCCTGCAGGTAGAAAAGGTCTGGAAGAAAACAGGGGACCAGGAAGTGCTGGTTCCTGTCCGGGAGATACAGCCCCGGGATGAGATTGTCGTGCGGATGGGAAATCTGATCCCTCTGGACGGCGTTGTGACGGCCGGTGAGGCGATGGTGAATCAGGCGTCTCTGACCGGGGAATCTCTTCCGGTGCGGAAGGCAGAGGAGTCTGTGGTATACGCAGGAACGGTCGTGGAGGAAGGTGAGATCACGATTAGCATCACGCAGACCTCCGGTTCCACGCGGTATGAAAAGATCGTTCATATGATCGAAGATTCTGAACAGCTGAAATCCTCTGTGGAAGGAAAAGCCGCGGCGTTGGCGGATCGGCTTGTCCCGTTCAGTCTGGGCGGGACGATCCTCACCTGGCTGGTGACGAGAAATGTGCAGAAGGCCCTGTCGATCCTGATGGTGGATTTCTCCTGCGCGCTGAAGCTGGCGATGCCGATTGCCGTTCTTTCCGCGATGCGCGAGGCAGGTCAGTATCAGATCACGGTAAAAGGCGGTAAGTTCCTGGAGGCGGTCGCCCAGGCGGATACGATGGTCTTTGACAAGACGGGAACACTGACAGAGGCGAAGCCGAGAGTCGCGAAAGTGATCCCGTTTGGCGGAAATCCGGAAAACGAAATGCTGCGGATGGCAGCTTGCCTGGAGGAACATTTCCCTCACTCGATGGCGACTGCGGTGGTTCAGGAGGCAAAACAGCGGGGGCTGCTTCACGAGGAAATGCATTCCAAAGTCAATTACATCGTTGCCCATGGAATTGCCTCCTCGATCGGAGAGGACAAGGTGGTGATCGGAAGTTACCATTTTGTTTTTGAGGATGAAAAGTGCGTCGTTCCGGAAGGAGAGAAAGAAAAATTCGATCAGGTTCCGGATGAATATTCTCATCTGTATCTGGCGGTTTCCGGCGTTCTGGCTGCGGTGATCTGTATCGAGGATCCGCTGCGGCCGGAGGCCGCGGAGGTCATCGCGAAACTGCGGGAAAACGGTTTCCGGAATCTCGTGATGATGACGGGAGACAGTCAGCGCACAGCGGCTGCCATCGCGGCCAGGATCGGTGTGGATCATTTTGACGCGGAGGTCCTTCCTGAGGCGAAGGCCGGTTTTGTCAGAGCACAGCAGGAAAACGGACATAAGGTCGTTATGATCGGCGACGGCATCAACGATTCGCCGGCGCTGTCGGCTGCGGACGCGGGGATCGCGATCAGCAGCGGAGCGGCGATCACCAGAGAGGTGGCCGATATTATGATCACCGGAGACGGCCTGTACAATCTGATTCCTCTTCGCCGGATCAGTACAGAATTGATGCGCCGGATCAACAGAAATTATCGGTTCGTCATCGGATTTAATCTCAGTCTGATCATTCTCGGAGTTGCGGGAATTCTGATGCCCGCGACTTCCGCACTGCTCCACAACTGTTCGACATTGTACATCGCTATGAACAGCATGACAAATCTTCTGAAGGATCATTCAGAGACAGAACAACAATAGAAATTCACAAAAGCGGCTGTGAAAAAAAGCATAGCCTAAAAACAAAGAAGGACCATGGGTCAAAAATAAGCCCAGGGTCCTTCTTTTGTGTTAAAATTAGAGTGCTGCTCAGGATGAATCGTTCGATCCAGGCGGAAGGAACAAAGGTGGAAACGAGTGTACGGAACAGTTAATATAAACTTTTGCTTTGTATCTGGTGTCTTGCGAATGGAATGTCGGCATGGTAGAATTAGTTTGAGAATCTGAGATTTACCCAGAGAGATGGAAATGGGGTGCGCAAATGATTGGCGAAGAGAAAAAAAGGCTTCCCGTAGGGATTGAAAATTTCGAGGAAATTCGTTCAGATGGTTACTACTATGTGGATAAAACAGCGATGATGAAAGAACTGCTTCAGAAGCGTGGAAAAGTAAATCTTTTTACTCGTCCGAGACGTTTTGGAAAATCTTTGAATATGAGCATGCTCAAATGCTTTTTTGAAATCGGCTGTGACGGAAAAATGTTTGACGGGCTGGAAATTTCAAAGGATAAAGGGTTCTGTGAAAAATATATGGGCAGGTATCCTGTGATCCTGATCAGCCTGAAAGGTGTAAACGGTGCTGATTATTCAACAGCACGCGCGCTTTTGTGTTCTGTAATTGGAAATGAAGCTATGCGCTTTCAGTTTTTGCTGCATGACGATCGGTTATCGGAGATTGAAAAGGCACTATATAAGCAAATTGTCAATGTCGATCAGAGCGGAGGGGGACGTTTTCTGATGTCGGATGATATTCTGATGGGAAGTCTGAAAACCTTATCGATGCTTCTGGAAAAACATTATGGGCAGAAAGTGATCGTACTGGTCGATGAATATGATGTACCCTTGTCCAAGGCCAATGAGCAGGGATATTTTGATCAGATGGTTCTTTTGATCCGTAATATTCTGGAGCAGGTGCTCAAAACGAATGACAGTCTTTTTTTCGCAGTCTTGACAGGTTGTCTTAGAATTGCCAGAGAAAGTATTTTTACTGGTTTAAATAATTTTAAAATTCTGTCTATTACAACAGCGAGATTTGATGAATATTTTGGTTTTACAGACAATGAAGTGAAAGAAATGCTGAAATATTATGGATTGGAAGAAAAGTACAGCAGTGCAAAAAACTGGTATGACGGATATCACTTTGGAAAAACAGATGTCTATTGTCCGTGGGATGTGATCAACTATTGTGATGAACTGACAGACGACCCGTCTATGGCCCCCAGAGATTATTGGTCAAATACCAGCAGTAACAATGCAGTACAGAAATTCATCGAAAAAGTTGGAAATGGATTGACAAAAAGTGAAATGGAAAATTTGATCGCTGGCGAAACGGTTACAAAAGAAATCCATGAAGATCTGACTTACAACAGATTGTACGACTCTGTGGATAATATCTGGAGCGTGTTGTTTATGACCGGATATCTCACATACAGAGGAAATCCGGAGGGAAAAAATTATCAGCTTGCTATCCCTAATATGGAGATCCGTAATATTTTTGTCGAACAGATTCTTACTATGTTTAGGGAAGATGTAGCCAGAGATGGAGAAATGCAGAGGGCTTTTTGCAATGCATTGAAAAAGGGAGAAGCGCAGAAAGTCGAACAGCTGCTTACAGATTATATGAGCAGAACAGTCAGTGTTCGTGATACGTTTGTCCGGGTACCGACGAAAGAAAATTTTTATCATGGGATGATACTTGGAATCCTGAGCTACAAAGAGGGGTGGTATATAAAATCAAACAGAGAATCCGGGGACGGGTATGGCGATATTTTCGTCAGGATCGAAAATGAAGAGATCGGCATTATTATAGAAGTGAAGTATGCCGGGAGCCAATCGCCGGATACAGTCTGCCGAAATGCTTTAAGTCAGATTGAGACAAGAAATTATAAAAATGAACTGGTAGAAGATGGCTGCCATTTGATTTTGAAATATGGTATAGCCTGCTGTAAAAAACAATGCCGTGTTATGGTAGAAAAAGAAGAGTATTGAAAGGGAAATCGATTCGAAACAGAAAAGGTGCTGCTGTTCACAGCTGTGAACAGCAGCACCTTTTCCGAATAACAAACAGCGTATGCTGTCAACTCGACTTCACTTCCCGCCAGAGCTGGTTGTAAACCTCGTCGGCGTCCTCTCCCAGATAAGTGAAGGTCTCGCAGCGGCTGAGGATCGAATCGTCCGGGAAGGCGATCTCGCTGTCGCGGATTTCCGGATCCTCGATCATTTCCCTGGCCGCCTCGTTCGGCGTCGAGTACGTGATGTATTCAAAATTCATCAGGGCGATTTCCGGCCGGCAGAGGAAATCCAGAAATTTCTCCGCGTTTTCCTTGTTTGGCGCGTTCTTCGGCATCACCCAGGAGTCGATCCACATATTGGATCCTTCTTTCGGGACTACATAGACGAGATTCGGGTTTTCCGACTGCGTGTAGATTGCCTCGCCAGAGTAGATGACCCCGATAGCCGCCTCGTTTCCGATCATCTTGTCTCTTACCTGGTCGATCACATAGGCCTGTACCAGCGGCTTCTGCTGGATCAGGAGATCTCTCGCCTGCGTCAGTTCGTGGATGCTGGTGGAGTTCAGGGAGTATCCCAGGGTCTTCAGCGCGACGCCGAAAGCGTCCCGGACGCTGTCCTGCATCAGAATGCTGTCCTTGTACTTGGTATCCCAGAGTACCTTCCAGGAGTCGATCGGTTCGTCTACCATGGTTTTGTTGTACAGAATACCGACGGTTCCCCAGCAGTAGGGAATGGAATAAAGATTGTCGGGATCGAACTGCTGTGATTTCTCGAAGTATACGTCCCCGATATTTTTCGCGTTTGGAATATTGTCAAAATCAAGCGGCTGCAGAAGATCATTCTGGAGCATCTTCTGGATCATGTAGTCGGATGGGCAGACCAGGTCGTAAGCGATGGCCCCGGACTGGATCTTCGGATACATGATCTCGTTCGTTTCAAATTCTTCATAGACCACATGGATCCCCGTTTCCTCCTCGAACATTTCCAGAACCTCCGGATCGATGTATTCTCCCCAGTTGTAAACGATCACCTGGTTGGAACCGGAAGCCAGGTTCGTGCTTCCATAGTATATCCCGCCGCCGATGATCACGATTGCCATCAGCACGGGAAGTACACGGCCGAAAAAGACCTTCGGAACTCTGTGAAATTTGCGAGGATTTCGCCCTGCCAGTCTCTTTTTCTTTTTCGCGGCTGCCTCTGCGTTTTCGGAGGAGGGGCTGAAGTTTACCAGGAGAAGCAGGAGCAGAACGGTCACAAACAAAATGGTGGACAGAGAATACATCTCCGGTTTGATGCCTTTGCGCACTTCCGAATAGATTTTTGTGGGAAGTGTGTCGATCCCCGGTCCCTTGGTAAAGTAAGTGATGACAAAATCGTCCAGGGACATGGTGAACGAAAGGAGAAAACCGGAGACCACGCCGGGCATGATATCCGGGAATGTCACTTTCCAGAAGGCATACAGCGGTGACGCGCCCAGATCCAGCGCGGCCTCATAGGTGGCGCGGCTGGTCTGCTTCATTTTCGGCATGACGCTCAGGATCACATAGGGCAGATTGAACGTAATATGGGCAAGCAGGATCGTTCCGAATCCCAGTTCCACCCGTCCAATGATGAACAGCAGCATCAGGGAGATCCCCATGACGATCTCGCCGTTGAGCATCGGGATGTTGGTCACGCCCATAAAGACAGTCCGTGCACGGGTCTTCATACTGGAGATGCCGATGGAAGCAGCCGTCCCGATCAGGGTAGCGGCTGCGGCGGAAAGCAGTGCGATGACCAGCGTCGTGTAAAGGGCGTTCATAATGTCCTTGTTGGCGAACAGCGACCGGTACCAGTCCAGGGTAAATCCGCCCCATTTTGCTCTCGTCCGGGAGGAATTGAAAGAGAGGACCACCAGCGTCAGGATCGGCGCGTACAGCAGAAAAACGATGAACGCCATGTAAATTTTTTCAAGTTTCCGTTTCAAAATACAGTTCCCTCCCCCTCTTTGTCATATTTGTTCATCACGAACATGGAAAGAACGATGAAGACCATCAGGATCATAGACAGCGCGCTGCCGGCATTCCAGTTGTTGGTCTGTTTAAACTCCTGCTCGATGACATTTCCAATCAGAAGGATCTTGCTTCCGCCGAGAAGATCGGAGATGACGAAGGTTGTCAGCGCCGGGATAAAGACCATCGTGATGCCGCTGACGATCCCAGGCATGCTTAATGGCAGAAGGATCCGGAAAAATGTCTGCACGCTGTTGGCTCCCAGATCCCGCGCGGCGTTGATCACATCTTTGTCGATCTTCAGCAGAATATTGTAAAGAGGCAGCACCATGAACGGCAGAAAATTATATACCATGCCGAGAACGATGGCCCCGGAGGTGTTGATAATATTCAGGGTTGGCAGATGGAGAAAGGAGAGAATACTATTGATCACTCCGTTTTTCTCCAGCAGTGTCTGCCATGCCAGCGTGCGCAGAAGAGAGTTCATCCACATGGGCAGTATGAAAAGCAGCACGATAAAGCTGGTCTGGCTCACATTCCGGCTGGTGAGGATCATCGCCAGCGGGTAAGCCAGAAGCAGACAGATCACGGTGCTCACAAGGGAGAGCCACAGGGAAAGTCCCAGCGCTTTCAGGTTTTCTTTCGTCAGCACATAAGAAAAATTCGCAAGGGTCAGCCCCGCAGTATCCTCTGTAGTGAACGCATAATAGAGGATCACGAACAGAGGGATGATGATAAATCCGGCCGCCCAGACCGTGTAGGGCGCGGCCAGCCATTTTCTCGCATTATTCTTCAATGACAGACGCCTCCTCATCCTCGGATTCCGGCTTGTTCATGATCTGGATGTCGAAAGGATCCACATGGATCCCCACTTCCTCGCCCACCGGAACCATATCGGTGGAATGAACGAGCCAGGTATAGCCGTTGGCCGCGACTTCCATCTCGTAGTGAACTCCCTTGAAGATCAGATGGGTCACCCGGCCGGTGATCGTGCCTTCCTCCGGCTTCACCAGATCGATGTCTTCCGGACGGATCACCACGTCCACTGGTCTGCGGACGCCGAAGCCCTCGTCGACACAGGGGAATTTCGCGCCGAGGATCTCCACGAGGCGGTCCTGGAGCATCAGGCCGTCGATAATGTTGCTGTCCCCGATGAAATCTGCGACAAATGCATTCTGGGGTTCGTTATAAATATCCTCGGGAGTTCCGATCTGCTGAATATAACCCTGATTCATGACGACGATGGTGTCGGACATGGTCAATGCCTCTTCCTGGTCGTGGGTGACATAGACGAAAGTAATGCCCAGCTCATTCTTCAGGCGGATCAGCTCGTACTGCATATCCTGGCGCAGCTTCAGGTCCAGCGCGCCCAGAGGTTCGTCGAGGAGAAGAACCTTCGGCTCATTGACGATGGCCCGCGCGATGGCGATCCTCTGCTGCTGACCGCCGGACAGAAGGGCGGGAGAGCGGTTTTCGTATCCCTCCAGGTTTACCAGCTTCAGTGCGTACTTGATTTTGTCGTCAATGTAAGCCTTGCTTTTTCCTTTGATCTTCAAGCCGAAAGCGATGTTCTCGGCGATGGTCATATGGGTGAACAGCGCATACTTCTGAAAGACGGTGTTCAGCTGGCGTTTGTTCGGCGGAAGCTTTGTGATGTCTTTTCCGTCAAAGAATACGCGGCCCTCATCGGGATTTTCGAATCCGCCCAGGATCCGAAGTGTCGTTGTCTTTCCGCAGCCGCTGGGTCCCAGCAGAGTCAGAAATTCGTTTTCGCGGATGTAAAGATTCAGGTTGTCCAGAACCGTGACTCCGTCGAAAATCTTTGTGATGTTTTCCAGATTGATCAGTTTGTTGCTCATGGCGGAATTCCTCCTGAGATATATAAATTATAAAGGTATGACCTTTTTTGCTTTGGCGCAAAGATTCGTTCCCACAGTGATGCGGATTCAGCCGGCGAAAACGCAGCCGGTTAAAAACTCGGCGGAGAGCTGATCCACAGCACGATTGCCCTGGTCTTCCCCGTATTTTCCAGGGAATGGACGGCGGAAGCGGTGAAATAAAAGCTCTCTCCCTTCCGTACCCGGCAGGTTTTGCTGCCGATGTGAAGAAGGATCTGTCCGGAGATCACGTAGCCGAATTCCTCGCCCTCATGGGGAGAGTCCGGCGCCGTGCTCCCGCCGGGTTCCAGCGTAAGCCGGATTGGCTCCATTGAATTTTTCTGAGCGTTCGGAACCAGCCAGGCGATTTCGTGTTTCAGCTCTTCGTTCTGACTGACTGAATAGTCCGAGAGTCCGAAAGAAATCTTCTGTTCGTTGTCGTCATCGAAAAAAGTTTTCAGATCCGTGCCCAGGCAGGTGAGAATGTCCACCAGCGTCGCGATCGAGGGCGAAGTGACGTCGTTTTCCAGCTGCGAGATAAAGCCTTTGGAAAGCTCGCACCGGTCGCCCAGCTCTTTCTGTGTGAGTCCGTACTGCAGGCGCAGCCGCCTGATTTTTTCTCCAATTTTCATTGTAACCCTTTCTGATAAAAAGAGCAGCAGTCCCGTCGGGTTTGCATATCTGCTGCACAGACCGTATAAAAATGTACTGTCTGTGGGCGTTCGGTCCATCGTGGAATGATCTTCAACGGCGGAACGGCTACCGTATCGCTGCTGTTATATGTGATAAACTTCGAGTTTAGTTTTACTATACTGCAGACTGCATAGCATTATACACAATCCTGTCAGAATCTGTCAATAAAAATAATGAAAATATTTGAGGATCGTGTTACAGTTCAGCCGGATAAACTGTTGCAGACAGGCGGCTATTTGCAGGGTATGAAGAAACGATTCGGTTCATAAAATAGAAGAGAGTTGTATGCGGCGGTTTTTGTGGCAGATGTTTGGAGGTGGAAAGTGGAAAGGAAAGGCAAATGGAAGAAATGGATCGCTGCGCTTGTGACGGCGGTTTTGGTGATGTATGGGTCGGTCCTGTGGGACGTGCAGCCGATTCGGGCGGAGGAACTGTCTCCGAGTGAACTCTATGCGAAGTCCGCCTGCCTTCTGGACGGCGATTCCGGAAGAGTTCTGTATGGAAAAGAGGAGCAGACGCCGCTGCCGATGGCAAGCACGACAAAAATCATGACCTGTATTCTGGCGCTGGAGTCGGGAGACATGCAGCAGACCGTGACCGCGTCCGCCCGCGCCGCAGGACAGCCGAAGGTTCATCTGGGCATTCAGGAAGGCCAGCAGTTTCTGATGGAAGACCTTCTGTATGCGCTTATGCTGGAATCTTATAATGACGCAGCAGTAATGATCGCGGAGGGCGTGGCCGGTTCTGTGGAGGCCTTTGCGGGATTGATGAATCAGAAAGCGGTTGAGATCGGGTGCGAAAATACCCATTTCGTCACGCCGAATGGCCTGGACGCCTCGGATGACCAGGGAGAACATCACACAACAGCTTCCGATCTCGCGCGGATCATGCGTTACTGCATCCGCCTGTCTCCCTGCGCACAGGGGTTCCTGGAAGTGACGCAGACAGAATCTTATACCTTTTGGGATGTAGAACACACGCAGGTATATACCTGTAATAATCACAATAGCTTCCTGCAGATGATGGACGGCGCGATTTCCGGAAAAACAGGATTTACATCCAAAGCCGGCTATTGTTATGTGGGCGCGTTGGAGCGGGATGGAAAATGTTTGATCGTCGCGCTGCTTGCCTGCGGCTGGCCCAATAACAGAGATTATAAATGGGCGGACACGAAAATGCTGATGAACTATGGACTGGAAAACTACCAGTACCGTGATGTGTTTCTGCACGACTGGAGCCCGGGTCAGGTGTCTGTGCTGCAGGGACAGTACGAGGGGATCCTCGGCGAGACGGAAGCCAGCGTTCCCCTGAAGCTGTCTGTGGATCCCGCGGCGGAGACCCTGAATCTGCTGCTGCGGGAAGAGGAACAGGTGAAAGTGACCGCCCGCCTCCCGGAAAGTCTCAGCGCTCCGGTAAGCGAGGGTGAGCAGGTCGGAGAAGTCGTCTATACCCTGGACGATCAGCAGATTGCCGTCTACCCCGTTTATACAGCCGGCACGGTGGAAGAGATTGATTTCTCCTGGTGTTTCGGGCAGATCGCAGATCGATTCTTTTAGCGGAATTATTTTCAAAAAGATCCGGAAACGGTAATTCAGCGGGAAAGGAGAACAGAAGCGGTTCCGGAACAGATCGGATCAGAGGCGGAAGTGCGTATGTACCCGGCGGATTTTCACCCGCCGGGTACATACGCTTTTTCTGTCCGGAGATCTTCCCGTCTGCTTTTTCG
>ERZ1090868.1690-NODE-1692-length-11498-cov-9.041597_pt1 | contig 11498 bp, 7 predicted proteins | sample MGYA00478475_ERZ1090868 | MGnify/ENA primary metagenome ERZ1090868 (study PRJEB33644, sample SAMEA5815747) | chicken gut metagenome | biome: Chicken; feature: Gastrointestinal Tract; material: Caecum | place: Ireland | collected 2019-01-01 | study: A study of the...
ATACGCCATGGCGCCGGACGGCTTTTCAGGATCATCTGCTCCGCCTTTTTGGAAAGCAGCTGAACCGGCTCAGCTTTCAGGCTAAAGGCTCCGGAAAAAGCGGTCTTCTTGCAACCAGCAGCTGCGGCCAGGAAATCCTTGAACGGTCCGCTCTCCAGGTAAATCCGAAAAACGGTGATATTACTGCATGTTTTGAAGCCGGATTCCCCGCCAGAGGCCGCACCATTGACGCCAGATCCCTGGAAAAAATGCTGTTTGACCTGGTTCCAAAAGCTGCCGAAGCTTCTCTTTTTTATAAAGCAGTCTGTCAGGAAGATCTGATTCGTGACATTCATCTTTCTGATGATCAGCAGTATATCAGAGAACAGCTGCCATCTCTCGGACTTTGTGCTTTTGTGGCCAACGGATCCATCCTGCCAAGAGAAAGCGGTGTGTCCCAGAAGCCAATGAAAGATTCTGTGCCGTTTGTTTCCCCTGAAACTTATCAGATCACCTTGACCCCTCCCCACTGCGGTTCCATTACCGGAATGGGAATTCCTAAAGGCATTACCCTGATTGTCGGCGGCGGCTATCACGGAAAATCTACCCTGTTAAAGGCGCTCGAATTAGGAATATACAATCATATCGCAGGAGACGGCCGGGAATATGTGATCACTGATGACACTGCGGTAAAACTGCGGGCCGAAGATGGAAGAAGCATCCGCAGGACAGATATCTCTCTTTTCATCAATGACCTTCCAAATGGAAAAGATACCACTTCTTTTTCTACAGAAGACGCCAGCGGAAGCACCTCTCAGGCTGCTAATACGATTGAGGCCATCGAATCTGGAACATCTCTGTTTCTGATCGATGAAGATACCAGCGCCACCAATTTTATGATTCGGGATGAACTGATGCAGAGAGTTGTCAGCCGCCACCAGGAACCGATCACTCCTCTGATTGAGCGGATCCGGTATCTCTATGACTCACACGGGATTTCATCTGTACTGGTGGCCGGAAGTTCAGGATCCTTTTTTCACACGGCAGACCATATCATTCAGATGGAAAACTATCGTCCAAAAGATATTACTGAAGCCGCAAAAACTGCGGCCAAAGATTTCCCTGCGGTTTCCATTCCAAAGGAAGCGCCGCATTTTCCAGATTTTGTTCGCTGTTTCTCTCCCAATAAACGTCTCCTTGGAGACCGCCGCGTGAAGATCAAAGTCTTTGGAAAAGATTCTGTCTCCATCAACAAAGAGACCATCGATCTAAGATATGTGGAACAGCTGGCTGATTCAGAGCAGACCGCCTCTCTTGGATATGCTTTCCTCTATGCCCAGCTTCACATTATGAACGGAAAAAAAACACTGGGGCAGGTGGCAGACGAGATCATGGAACAGATCCGCCGCCATGGATTGATTTTCATTTCCGGAAGCAGCTATCCAAGAACCGGCCTCGCCATGCCAAGAAAGCAGGAAATCCTTGCCTGTATCAACCGGTATCGAAAACTTTAAAAAGCCAGGATGCTGCCCCACTGAATCACGAGTGCGGCAGCATCCTTTTGCAAATCATTGTTTTTTATAATGACCGGATATAGTTTAAAAACATTTTCTCTGCCGGATCCAAAGGCTGTTTCCTTGGGTAGATCAGGGAAATCGGCGAGCGGATATCATCCGCCAGCTGAATCATCCGGATTCCCTGACAGGACAGGGAGACTTCTTCAAACACCTTTGTGAAGTTTATCGTGATTCCCACATGTTCTTTCACAAAACTCATGATCGTGTTGGCCTGAGGAAATTCATACTGGATGTCCGGCACAAATCCCGCCTTACAGCAGCTGTCATAAAAAAACTCATAGCTTCCGCTTTCTTTCAGCGGAAAGATGAAGGTCTCCCCTTCCAGCTCCTTCAACTGGATTTCTTTTCTGTCCGCCAGCGGATGATCCTCATATACCACCGCACAGAGCCGGTCCTCATACAGGGGATGAAACCGGAATTTTTTCCTGTCCTTTATGAGCGATTCCCTTAAAATCATAAAGTCATAAGAATCCGCATCTTCAAGAATGTCTCTGCCCTTTTTCTCATCCACAATCAGCTGAATGTCCGGATGTTTTTCATGAAAGTCTGCCATGATCCGGGCGAAGTGATAAGGAGCCAGCACCGGCATGCTGCCGATGCGGATTTCCCTTTTCTTCCTGATCTGGCGGAGCATTTCTTCATACAGATCTGTTATTTCCTGGGCATATCGGTAAAATTCTTCCCCTTCCTTCGTTAGTTCAAATTTTCTTGTATTCCTTCGAATCAGAGTCACACCCAGCTCATTTTCCAGCTTTTTAATCTGCTTTGACAGCGCTCCCTGTGTCATATTGCAGACATATCCTGCTTCTGTAAAATTTTTCTGTCTGCATAATTCCATATAGTAATATAACTGCTGTATTTGCATTTTAATATATTCCTTTCTGGAATATATTATAGACAAAGTGGAATTGACTGTAAAGGCTTTTCCTCCCTATACTAAAGCCAGAAACAAATCAACGGGAGGAGCTATCTATGAAACAAAAAAATTTTTTCTATCATCGAATGATTTTTTATATATCCGGACTTTTAATTATGTCTGTAGGATCCAATCTGTTTTTAAAAGCAGCCCTTGGTGTTGCGCCAAGCTGTACGGTCGCACTGACTCTGACATACCTGTTTCCATTTCACAGTTATGCCTCTTTTAACTTTTTGATCAACACGGCATTCCTCGTGGGGGAAGTGTTTGTCCTGCGGCAGTTTCGAAAAAGTCAGATCATACAGCTGGCTCTGACCTTCCTCTATTCCGTATTTATCGAATGTACCTCATGGGGACTGTTTTTCATCCAGCCGGAAGGACTCCTGCAGAAAATTTCTCTTGCATTTCTGGCATGCGTGATCTTGTCCATCGGTGTTGCCTTTACGATCAATTCCGGATTTGCCGTTATGCCGATGGAAGGTCTTGTCAAAAGCATCGCAGACAAGACACACCACAGTTTTGGCGTGATCCGCGTCCTGCTGGAACTTTCCCTGACTGCCGGTTCTGCTGTTGTTGCATTCACCTTTCTTCACAACCTGTCACCAATCGGCATCGGCACAGTTCTGACCGCTTTCTTAAGCGGAAATATCACCAATCTTTTTTCCTTTCTTTTCGGGAAAAAAATGCAGGCCTTCCTGGGAGTCTGATCTCCAAGAAGGCCTTTTTCTAAAGCTGATCCATCCAGTCCCAGATTTCCGCCTGGCTGCCCGCTTCATAAAATTCCATATGCTCCAGCTTCTCATTCTCGGATAATCCCGGCTGGTTCACCCGCATATCCCCGATTTTTAAGACTTCTTTGTCACTGTACATTCTCTTCCGTATGCTCAGCTGATAAATCAGGCTGAACCGGTTGGTAATGGAACTCTGACTTAAGTCAGACAGACAGATCAGCTGAATGGAAAATGTATCTGCAATATCCATAACTGCCCGAAGAAGATGTTCGGATGACGTCCTGGCAAATGGATTGTCCATAATCAGAACTTTGGATTCTTCCACCGGCTCCTCACCGGCAGATCTTCTTCCCGCCGCTCTTATGTAAGTGATCAGAATTGATACCATAGTAAAGAATACGACAAACTTTTCGCCCCCTGAATTCTGAGACATGGCGTCTTCCCAGCGCTTCATCCCACTGTTCTTCTCATTCAGGTCAATCTTATAGACATAAACCGGTATCTTACTGGTTCCGATCACCTGATTCAGAAGTTCCCGGCCGGAAGTCAGCGCCGCAAGACGTTCCCTGACTTTCTTTTCTTCTCTATCCTCTGCTTCTTTGTTATATTTCATAATGATTTCCAGACAGGAATCCAGATAGTCTTCCATCCGCTCCCTTGCGCCGGAATCCAGCTGTTTTGGAATGTCAATCCTCAGCATCTGCACCGGTCTGTTTTTTCCGGTCAGCCGTATCCTGGATTTCTGCACAATGAACTTAATCTCTTCATAAAGCATAACCGCATAACTCATACATTGATCGGCGACCTGCTGCTTCGTATGATAAATATTTTCCAGCTGGGTCTCATAATAATCCAGCAGTTTTTTCAGACTTTCTCTTTTTAACTGGTATTCTTCTATATATGGACGCAGTGTTTCCTGATCAAGATCTTCCGATTCAAACGCAAGATGTTCCAGCGTATCCAGAATATCTGAAATACATTTGTCTTTTCCGTAAAATTCTGAGCGGATTTCCTGATACAGCTTCCGGCAGTTCTGTCGTTTTTCCTGACTTTGTTTTCTTGCCTGCTGCATCTGACTTCGCAGTTCCCGGAACTGACGGTTCAGATCCTGCTCCAATGCAACTGCTTCTCCTTCTCCCGGAAGAATTTCCGCAAAATCTCCGATCCTCTTCATAAGATTCTCAGCATCATTTTTCTGACGTGTAATCTGAATCTGCCGTTTCCAGCATTCTTCTCTCTCTTTTTCCAGACATCCTATGCGCTGTTCATAATCCTGCAGAATTTCTTCTTTTCCCAAAGGTTCTGAAAGTCCTGTATCTTCCAGCGCTTTTTTCGCGTGAGACGCATTGGACTCTGCTTTCCCCTTTGCCTCTTTTATCTGCTCCACCTCCCGGCTGAGACGGCTGGTCTCCATTTCCAGCCGGTTCCCATCCTTTTTCAGCTGTTTGAGTTCTTCCGGATCATAGGAAAGATTCTGATAATCTTCCGGCTCCAGTCCGATTTCCTCCAGTTCAGCCGATGTCTCCCGAATCTGATGTTCCTTTTCTTCCAGCTGGCGTTTCCGGGAAGCCTCCCCTTCCGTCTGCTCTCGAACCAGGGTATCATACTCTTTCTCCATCTGCTGCAGACTGATTTCAATAAATTCCCCTTCCTGGGCAAACTCATATTTTGCCGCCTGTCTGGCAGCCTCATCCTTCTGAAGCCTGATCCCCTGAAGTTTCTGTGTCAGACTGGAGGCTGTCTCTTCCGCGGCTTCCTGATTTTCCTGAAGGCGGTCTGCCTGTTCCTGCGCCTTTTTAAGACTCTGGAGTATTTCTTCTAATTTCCGGCGCATTTCCTGATAGTTCTGATCTTCTTTCAAAAATTCCTCCAGCCGTGTTTCTCTGCCGGCAGCTTCCTGCCATGCCTTTTCCAGCTTCGGAATCCGATCCCTTAAAATTTCCAGCCGGTTTCTTATATCTTTTTGTCTTTCCTGGAAAACTTTTCTGCGCTCTTCTAACTCTGCCTTCTGCCGTTTCAGGTCTTCCATCTGTTTTTCCATGGATTCCCTGTCTCCTGCCTCATAGCCAAAAGACTGCAGAATGCTTTTTCCCTGATACAGCCGGTCCTGTTCCTGCTCCCAGTGGAGGCTCCGCTCCCGGCATTCTTCCAGCTGCCTTTTCTTTCGGCGGATATAACAGTCTCTCTGCTCCTGATCAAACAGTTCTCTTTCACAGACGGCCAGGAATCCGGGACTTTTTTCATATCGATAGACCGGTCCTCCTTCCGGCAGGCTCTCCGCCAGTTCCCGATAAGTAAAAACAGGAATCAGCTGACGCAGCATGCACCCTTTATAGGAAACTTCATTTATTTTTTTCAGTTCCTCCGTTGGAACAATGATTCCAAAGGCCAGAAGCGGGTTGCCGTCCAGTACTTTCATCCGCCGTTCCTGTTCCAGATTCTGAAGATAATCTTCGCCGGTTTCATAGGTAATGTCTGCATCTTCCAGGCGCTGCAGGACAGATTTCGGAAGATAGACATTATGATGTTCCATTCCGTCCAGCAAATCTTCCATCTGGCGTTCCTCCGCCTGTTCCCGGGCAATCCGTTTTCTCTGTTCCTGAATCTTATCCTCTATGATTTTTTGAGCGGTTTCTTTATCATACAGTAAATCCGCTTCCATATCATAAAGATCAAGCACTGCCAGACATTCTTTTTCTGCCTTTAAAAATTCTGCCATCCACTGTTCCTGCTCTGTGTGTTTATACTCCAGCGCATTGAATTCCCGGTCTGTCTCCATCCGGCCCTCTGCCTGTTCCTCTTCCTGCCGGTACAAAAGATCCTGCTCTTCCCGTGCTTCCCCGCACGCTTTCTCTGCTTCGTTCCGCTCTGTCTGCAGCCTGTTTTGAGCGTCTCTGACTTCCTCCGGTTCCAGATATCCCAGAAGATTTCTCAGCAGAGAAACGCCCGTCTTCTCAAGGATCTCCGGCTCTTCCTTCTGAAAATCCCTGATCTTTCCTTCCAGCATTCCTTTGGTCTGATGAAGATTTCGGATGTTTTCTTCCAATCTGCTTTTTTCCTGTTTATCCTGCTGCCGCCTTTCCTGAAGCGCATCCTGCTGCTCCTTATATGCTGCTTCTTTTTCCAGGGCCTCATTCAGACGTTTCCCCCAGCTTTGTTTCAGAGAATAGGCAAGATCCCGGATACGCCGTGACGTTTCATTTTCTTTCTGATCCTTTGCAATCTGTCGTTTCAGAGCATCTGCTGCTCCCTGAAGAATTTCTATTTTCTCCCAGAGCCTTGCTGCCCTCTGACATTCCTGAAGCCAGGCATTTTCCTTTTTTGACTCTTCCACACTCTTTCGTGCCATCATGGTCTGCTCCTCTTTTTCACAGATCATTTTCAGTTCTGCCTGACTGTGATACCACTGTTCAGAAGCCTGTTCCTGAAGAATATGACGCCTTTTTTGTTCCTGCTGCTCCATCTGCCGCGCTGTCTCTTCCTGCTGTTCTTCCAGCTGTTCCTGCAGCTGTTCCAACGCCCGGTACATTCCCTGGAATCTGCCTTCCGCGTGCCGGCACTGATGCAGCGTCTCCTCCAGCTGCCTTAGTGCTTCTTCCATTTTCTCATGGGAGCCTTCATACTTTTCCATCCTTTCTTTCGCCCGGATATAGTCTTCCTTGCGCATGGTCTCTTCTGCCAGGCTTTTCAGCAGATCCTGGATTCCTGTCTGGTCTGTATCCCCGGCGAGATGGACTTTTTCTATATTTTTGATAATCCACTCATTTAAAATGCTGTCAGAAGTGCTGCAGCGTTCAAAAAGTTCTGTGATTCCGCCCTCATCATTGTTCATCCGCACAATGATATTTTTCCATTCTTCCTGAGAAATTCCAAACTCCATCAGTTTTTTCCTGTATTCTCTGGCATCCTCCCTGCTGAAATAGAATGCCTCCCGGTTGGACGAAGCAATCTTTTTGACACTTTCTCTTGCTTTCTCAAAAGGCATCAGAAACTGCCGCCCTTTTTCCTGGCGGACGAACGGAAGGGACTGCAGGTCAAACGGCGATGCCTGACGTTAATAATTTCCAAAGGTAAAGTAATGAATCCTCCCGCTTTCATCAGAAGCAGACGTCCTTGGCGCAATGGCAATGCCCGTCATCAGATACTCCCGGCGGACCGGATTGTCCAGTTTCCATTCCAGGATCACATAGGTCGGACTGGTTCCTTTCTTAAAGTAATCTGCCATTTTCCTTTTCTGCATTTTCAGATCCGGAAGAATCGGCTGCATCATCAGCTGAACGAGAACGCTTTTCCCTCCGCCATTTGCCAGATTTAATAAAGCATTTTCTCCGTCATAAAAGCGAAATGTCTCATCGGTGATCTCTCTGGCATCATCGTTGTATGCAAAATTTATAATACGAATTCTGTTGATCTTCGGCATGGTCACTCTCCTTGTCCTAATATCCGGTGCAGTTCCTGCACCCTTGCCTCATCCAGGTAATGATACAAAAACAGATCATCCAGGCGCTTCGTCCTGCGGATCTGTCTTCCTTCTTCAAAAATCCGGATCAGTCTCTCCTGTTCCAGCTGATGATAGGCTCTGCTTATGGTTCCATATTTGGATTTGCGCAGATTCCAGTCTCCGATCTGCTTGCTGTCCCAGAGCCGTGCAATCTTGGCGAAATTCACATCCTCTTCTTCCTCCAGCTTTCTGGTCTTCTCTTCATCTTCCAGATAAGACCGCATTTTCTGATCCAGCTCCTCCATCAGATCCCTGGTCAGAATAAATTCTCTCTGAATCGGATTAGTGTTTTTCCCGCCATAAAACATCTGAAAAATCATCATAAAGATATAGCTTTGAAGATAAGCGTCCGCCAGCCTGGCATCCGCCGCAATGTTCAGCCGGTATTCTTTCAGAGTGTATCCAAGCACCCCATTATCCATATCAGGAATCAGATAAATGGTCCTTCCCGTATCCAGAAGTTCGAATCCCAGTTCTTCTTCGAACTCCCCAAGAATCTGGCGTACCTCCTCCTTTCGGAATTCCAGGTACAATTCTCCATCCTGTTTTGCGTCCAGCTCGCCGTCTTCCAGAAGCTTATGAAAAATTGCCAGAGCTTTTTTCAACATCTGCTTTATCCTCACTTTCTCTTTTCTGTATGGTTACTTTGATCTCATCCATGATAATGCGTTTTAACTGCTTTTCTGTCATGCCGTCCTGTTCTTTCCGGCTTTCCTCTATCTCTGTCTGGAATTTTTCTCCGTTTTTTTCGAAGGAAAGACTCTGGATTCCATAAAAATCCGGATGCTCCAGTTCCATCTGATACAGACAGTAAGACAGGTCAAATTCCCCATTTGCCTCCGGTATTTCCTTGTCTTCCCTCTGTCTCCATTCTCCCAGATCTATCTTTTTATAATCATACAGCTTGAGCATCACAAGAAAAATTCGTTTCTCCTCTGTATAAATTTCCGGTTTCTCCGCATGCTGGTTTAAATATTGATAAAACTCTGAGAATGTAAAAACAGGGTGATCTTTTCCATAAGAAAACATTCGTTCCATAAGTTTTACATGAATGAAATCTCTTCTTCTCTGTTCCTGAAATCTCCTGTCTTCCTCAAATACATCCTCTTCTATGGCAGCTTCTTCCGTTTCTTCCTCATGAAGTTTTCCCTGAGGCTGATAGGGCATAGATAAAAGAAGCTGCTTTCTGGCTCTTGGCCGTCTTAGCGGAACAAACAGCTTCCAGAGGGATTCGATCTGTTCTCCTTTTACATGCTCCATTGGTTCCATGATCTCCTTCTGAAAATCATAACGCCGCACCATGGCAGTATAAAAGCTGTCACGAATGGTTTCTTCATAAATATCATTCATTTCAAACCGTTTTCCGATCAGATTTCTTTGCTGCACAGTCACCGACGTCAGATTCTGCCGGATCAGCGCAAGATTTCTTAATGCCTCCGTCACGGCTTCATCTTCCATGGTGTGATCTGCCTGCTCCTGATAAATTCTCTCCTCATCTCTCTCCACCTGTTCTTTTAATTCCAGCATTCCCTGATATTCTTCATCCAGCAGATGGTAAGTCTCATCCAGAAGCTTCTTATGCTCTCCCCGGTCAATCGTATAGATATTCTGACGGATCCGGTCGATAAACAGTTCCAGTTCCTTTTCTTTCTGGCGCAGCATATTCATCAGTTCCTGACTCTGACGCAGGGCATGCTTATAATTTTTCCGTTTCAGGAGTTCCTTGAGTTTCAGCTGTTCCAGTTTGAAATCCAGTTCTTTATCCACCTCTCTGGTCCGAAACAAAAGATTGTACCCCTGATCCGTCAGCTGATATACAATCTTCCCTCCATCGGTAATCTTATCCTGAATCAGCCGGATTCGGATCTCTTTCATCCCATGTTCATAATCCATGACATGATACGTCTTTTCTTCTCCCTTGTTCTGCAGAATATCTCTTACCATATATTCCGTCAGCCGGTAAATCTGCTCCTCCGAAAAATCTTTTTGAAAAGCCGGAAGCACTTTTTCTAAAAATGCCGCCATATTTTCCATCGTACACTGATCATTTTCATTCAGTGTCTGTTCCATGATATAAACAAGCAGTGAAAAAAAGAGGTTATCCATCTCCTCTTCCTCAAACCACTCTTCAATCTCTGTGGAACGGTTTCTCCTTCCGACAATGGAATCCACCGCCGCCACGAATCCCATCCTTTCCTGGAATCCCTGCAAAAATTCTAGCATTGCTCACCTCTGTACATTTCCTTATAATCCTGATAATTTATGATTTCCTGTGGGATCATCTTCTTTTGATCCAGGATCTCCCGGATCTTCTCCCTGTCCTCTTTCGAAAACGCTTCCAGGACATCTTCGTTCCATATTATATTTTTCCTGCTGGGCGCATCGGGGAGTTCCTGCAGCGTCTCCGCTTTTTGCAGCATTTTCTTATAAAGGCCGGAAAACAGCCGGATCGTAAGCTTCGGATTTGCTCTGCACATCCCGTCAAAAATACGAATTCCTTCCCGGTCAATATCTCCGGCATAAAGGATCTCTGCCTGCGTCCATCCGGTCTCCGTTAAAAACCGGCTGAGCGCCTCCTTTTTCTCTGCTTTTTTCCCTTCTCCATAAACCAGAAGTCCGATTTTCTCTCCCAGGATTCTGGCTGTTTTTTCATGGAAAAACAAACGTCCCAGAGAATACCATGGATCTTTGTTCTCCAGTACAAGAACCGCGCCTTCTTTTTGGAATTCCTTCGAAAAAAACGGTTCCGGCGTCTCATATACTCCCAGGTCTTCCAAAGTAATTCCATTGAATTTTAAAATCTGACGGCCTTTGGAACTTTCCAGGAATTTCTCATCTTTCCATATCTCAAAGGACTTTTCCTTCACTGACATAGTACGGCTCCAGATCGGTTTCCCCTTCCATAAATACTCACTCAGCTGGTCAATGTCTTCCTTTGCTTCTATATATAATGAGACATTTTTTCGATATCCTTCCAGATTCATTTTCATATGAAGCCGCCGGATCTCCGAAATATAGGCGCTGACATCTTCTGCCTGCCGAATCTTACGGTACTTTTGATAGACCGGCGGATGAAAGGATGTTTTTCCCTGACGTTTTACCGGGCAGATCCTCCCTTCCGCTTCCCACTGTTCCAGCAGATCATGCAGTTCCTGATAACTCATATCCGGATCCAGTTCCAGAATATCTTTGTATCGAAATGTTGTATTAGAAATACGATCTAATAACATAACTCTCCTTTTTTTCTATATATAAATTCCTTTTGCCGTTATTTCATGAAAATTGTATGATTATAGTATAACATAGAAACACCCACTGTGTATTTCTTCCAGACATTTCATATTGCTTCTGCTATAAAATCTCGTCTGATATAAGCAAAAAATCCGGATTCAATCAATTACCATTTGTTTCTTTCCCCATTTTATCCTATAATATTTTCTTAGTCAGTGCTAACTGCCTGCAGAATAATGAACCAAATAATCATTCCCGCTTTAAGCGGACTTTGAAAAGATAGGAGTGAAATCATGAATACCTTTAAAAAATTTGTCCGATACTATGGTCCCTACAAAAAAGTATTCTTTTTTGATTTATTCTGTGCGGCCTTCATCAGTATCGTGGATCTGGCTTTTCCCCAGATTTTAAGAACCATGACCAATACCCTGTTCCAGAGAGACGCCTCTGTGATTCTGCGCACTCTGCCATGGATCGCTGCCATCCTGCTGATCTGTTACATCCTGCAGGCGCTGTGCAAATATTATGTCAGCTGCCAGGGCCATATTATGGCTGTCTCTTAT
>ERZ1090868.1693-NODE-1695-length-11482-cov-4.393804_pt1 | contig 11482 bp, 9 predicted proteins | sample MGYA00478475_ERZ1090868 | MGnify/ENA primary metagenome ERZ1090868 (study PRJEB33644, sample SAMEA5815747) | chicken gut metagenome | biome: Chicken; feature: Gastrointestinal Tract; material: Caecum | place: Ireland | collected 2019-01-01 | study: A study of the...
GAGCCTGGCCTATGTGGACTGGTACCAGGACGACCAGCCCACAAAAGAAGAAGCCTTCGAGAAACTTCTGGGGCGGATCCATCCCGGCGCCATCGTCCTGCTCCACAGCACCTCTGCCACCAACGGAGAGATCCTGGACGAACTGCTGACCCGGTGGGAAGAAATGGGATACTCCTTCCGCTCCCTGGATCAGCTGGTTCAGCCCTGAGCCTGTGTTTCAATTTTCCCCCAGAAAATAGCGGCCGTAGGCGTCCGCGGCCTTAATGGCCGCCGCCGCGGTCCGGGGCGTGACTTCAAAAGGCATATTGCGGAGGGTGTCGTTTTCCCCGCAGGCCGCCTCCGCCACCGCAAAGATCTGCTCTTCGGTGATATGCTCCGCTCCCAGCTGCTTCAGAGTCACCGGAAGTCCCAGTTCAATACAGAAATCAATGATCTCCTCCAGCTCCTTTGCCGGAGCATTTTCCAGAACCAGCTGCGCGATAGTTCCGAAGGCCACCTTTTCCCCGTGATACATGCCGTGGCACTCCTCCAGCACCGTCAGGCCGTTGTGAATGGCATGGGCTCCCGCCAGGCCGCCGCTCTCAAATCCCAAACCGGACAGCAAAGTATTCGCCTCAACGATTTTCTCCACCGCCTCAGTGCACGCCCCTGCCTCCAGAGCAAGCTTCGCCTTTACACCCTCTTCCATTAAAGTGTCAAAGCACAGCTTCGCCAGCGACATAGCCGCTCCCGTCACCTTGCCGCCCGCGCAGGTAACGGCGCCGCTGGCCTGACAGGCCCTGGCCTCAAAATACGTAGCCAGAGCGTCCCCCATACCTGCCACTGTAAGACGCACCGGAGATCTGGCGATAATTTCCGTATCCATCAGCACCAGATTGGGGTTGGCGTCAAGAAACAGATATTCTTCAAACACTCCCTCTTCTGTGTAAATCACCGACAGCGAGCTGCAGGGAGCGTCGGTGGAGGCAATCGTAGGGCAGATCAGCACCGGAGTTCTCTGATAATAGGCTGCCGCTTTGGCAGTGTCAAAAATCTTTCCTCCGCCGATGCCGATAATCAGATCACATCCCTCTGTCTCCATCCTCTCCTGAAGCCTCCGGATCTCTTTTTTGCAGCATTCTCCCTGAAAGACCTCAAACACATACCCGCAGTCTGATTTGCGGAAGCTTTCTTCCAGCAGATCTCCAAACCGGCTCTTTCCTCCCCGGCTCACCAGCAGCATAGCCTTTTTCCCGTACTTTTCCGCATAGCTCCCCAGATGTCTCAATTCCCCCGCTCCCTGTACGTACCGGGAAGGGCTGATAAAAACTTTTGCCATTTTCGCTCCTTTCCGCGGCGCTTCGCCGCTTTCACAGTATTTCCGGCTTCATTAATAAAGGCTTCCCGTGCTTGTTCCAATATATAAGATGCCAGGGTCAAAAGGCCTAAACCCACATGAGCTTGCTCATAAGTGGGATTAAGGCCTTGGGACCCGCCCTAATATGAGCATAAAAGTGGGATGCATATCCCACGATATGCGAATATTGGGTAGGATTGTGGGAGTGCGCAGCACGGAACAATCCGCAGGCATCATAGTTGGGGGCTTTTGACCCCAACATCATATATAAGTCTCTTACCTGCATTTTACCATCTGACAGATTCCAGGACAAGACCTGCGTGGTCAAACGCTTACGGAGAAAAACTTAATGATTCAGACCCGGCAGCTTGAGGTGAAAAATTCTGCACTTGCTTCTTTTCTTCTGAACATGAGAAATCCCCCGGAAACGCTGCGTTTCCGGGGGAAATTTTCAAAGAAAAAGCAGATAGCGGGAATCGAACCCGTCTCTCCAGCTTGGGAAGCTAGCGTTCTACCGATGAACTATATCTGCATGACTCTTATTATAATCTGAATTTCCCAAAAAATCAAGGCCAAAAATCACTTTGATTTGGCAATTATAGGCCCATCCTTTCACATACAACCCGGTCTGCCATTTTGACCACACCGACTAAGACAAGTATGTTAAATACCACCTCCCCGATATAGCTCCATGCCATTGACACTGCGCAAAAAGCGCCCTGTTCCAGGAACAGGGCGCTGTGAGTTTTTCAGCTATTATGCGTTTTTCTGAGCGATCGCTGCCTGTGCTGCAGCCAGTCTGGCAATCGGCACGCGGTAAGGTGAGCAGGATACATAGTCCAGGCCCAGCTTGTTGCAGAACTCTACAGAGCTGGGATCTCCGCCGTGCTCGCCGCAGATGCCACAGTGCAGGGAAGGTCTGGTCTGTTTTCCAAGCTTCACTGCCATGTCCATCAGACGGCCCACGCCAACCTGATCCAGTTTCGCGAACGGATCGTTCTCGAAGATCTTGGCATCGTAGTACGCATCCAGGAACTTGCCTGCGTCGTCACGGGAGAAGCCGAAGGTCATCTGAGTCAGGTCGTTGGTTCCGAAGCAGAAGAACTCAGCCTCTTTTGCGATCTCATCGGCAGTCAGAGCTGCTCTGGGGATCTCGATCATAGTTCCCACTTCGTACTTCATATCAACACCGGCTGCGGCGATCTCAGCGTCAGCGGTCTCAACCACAAAGTTCTTTACATATTTCAGCTCTTTCACGTCGCCTACCAGCGGGATCATGATTTCCGGCTGAATATCCCAGTCGGGATGAGCTTTCTTTACATTGATAGCGGCACGGATCACAGCCTTGGTCTGCATCTTGGCGATTTCCGGATAGGTAACAGCCAGACGGCATCCGCGATGGCCCATCATGGGGTTAAACTCGTGCAGACCGGCAATGATGGCTTTGATCTGCTCTACGGTCTTGCCCTGAGCTTCAGCCAGCTTCTTGATGTCCTCTTCCTCAGTGGGAACGAACTCATGCAGCGGCGGATCCAGGAAACGGATGGTAACCGGGTTTCCTTCCAGAGCCTCATACAGCTTCTCGAAATCTCCCTGCTGCTCGGGCAGAATCTTCTCCAGAGCGGCTTCTCTCTCTTCTACCGTCTCAGAGCAGATCATCTCGCGGAAGGCGTCGATCCGGTCTCCCTGGAAGAACATATGCTCGGTACGGCACAGACCGATTCCTTCAGCACCCAGCTCACGGGCTTTCTTGGCGTCAGCCGGAGTATCCGCATTGGTTCTTACCTTCATGGTTCTGTATTTGTCGGCCCATGCCATGATTCTTCCGAATTCGCCGGCGATGGTGGCATCTACGGTGGGGATAATTCCGTCGTAAATGTTTCCGGTAGATCCATCAATGGAAATGCAGTCTCCCTCATGGAATTCTTTGCCGTTCAGGGTGAATTTCTTGTTTTCCTCATCCATTACCATGTCGCCGCAGCCAGATACACAGCAGGTTCCCATACCGCGGGCTACAACGGCAGCGTGAGAAGTCATACCGCCGCGGACGGTCAGGATACCCTGGGATACTTTCATACCCTCGATATCTTCCGGAGAGGTCTCCAGACGTACCAGAACGACTTTCTCTCCTCTGGCAGCCCACTCTTTGGCGTCCTCAGCGGAGAACACGATCTTACCGCAGGCAGCTCCCGGAGAAGCTCCCAGAGCTTTGCTCATGGGCACGGCGGCCTTCAGAGCGGCGGCATCAAACTGGGGATGCAGCAGAGAATCCAGGTTTCTGGGATCGATCATGGCAACAGCCTCTTCCTCTGTTCTCATGCCCTCGTCTACCAGATCGCAGGCAATCTTCAGCGCGGCCTGAGCGGTTCTCTTGCCGTTACGGGTCTGCAGCATGTACAGTTTGCCGTGCTCCACGGTAAACTCCATATCCTGCATATCTCTGTAATGCTCTTCCAGTCTCTTGCATACATCCTGGAACTGAGCGAATGCTTCCGGGAATTTCTCTTCCATCTCGGAAATGTGCATGGGGGTACGCACGCCGGCAACCACATCCTCGCCCTGGGCGTTGGTCAGGAACTCGCCGAACAGGCCCTTGGCTCCGGTAGCGGGATCTCTGGTGAAAGCAACGCCGGTACCGCAGTCGTCGCCCATGTTTCCGAATGCCATCATCTGTACATTGACAGCGGTTCCCCAGGAGTAGGGGATATCGTTGTCACGGCGGTATACGTTGGCACGGGGATTATCCCAGGAACGGAACACGGCTTTAATGGCTCCCATCAGCTGCTCCTTGGGATCAGAGGGGAAGTCAGCGCCGATCTTCTCTTTGTACTCAGCCTTAAACTGCTCGGCAAGAGTCTTCAGATCCTCAGCGGTCAGCTCCACATCCAGTGTTACGCCTTTCTCCGCTTTCATCTTGTCAATCAGTTCCTCAAAATATTTCTTTCCGACTTCCATAACAACGTCGGAATACATCTGAATAAATCTTCTGTAGCAGTCCCATGCCCAGCGGGGATTTCCGGACTTCTCAGAAAGAACTTCTACCACGTCTTCGTTCAGGCCCAGGTTCAGGATAGTATCCATCATACCCGGCATGGAAGCTCTGGCTCCGGAACGAACGGACACCAGCAGCGGATTCTCTTTATCTCCGAATTTCTTTCCGGTAATCTCCTCCATCTTGCCGATGTATTCCATGATCTGGCCCATGATCTCATCGTTGATCTTTCTACCATCCTCATAATACTGCGTACAAGCTTCGGTGGTGATGGTAAATCCCTGGGGCACCGGCAGACCCAGATTGGTCATCTCCGCCAGGTTCGCGCCCTTTCCGCCGAGGAGCTCGCGCATGTCCGCGTTGCCTTCCGTAAACAAATAGACCCATTTGTTTGCCATGTTACGTTTCCTCCTAAAATTGACTTGATTGATTGGTATCAGTAAAGCATCCTCCGGAATATTCCGAAAGATACCTACATACAATATCTACAGCGCCCTTCCGGACGCACACAGTTATTGTAACATAAAACCTCTCATAGTCAAGGATTAAACTTCAATTTTTTCCATTTCCGCTGTACTTTCCCAGGCATTTCCGATTCTTGCCCACACTCTTGACAAATGCGGCCGGCAGCGCCAGAATAGGAAGAGCCGCAGGCAGTTTAAAGAGAAAGGAGCCGCATATGGCGAAATTAAGCACTCTCTGCTACATAGAACAAAACGGGAAGTATCTCATGCTTCACAGAACCGTGAAGAAAAATGACGTGAACAAAGAAAAATGGATCGGGGTCGGCGGCCACTTTGAAGCGGACGAAAGCCCGGAGGAGTGTCTGCTCCGGGAAGTTCGGGAGGAGACCGGCTACACTCTCACCTCCTGGCAGTATCGGGGGATTGTCACTTTTGTCTCCGGTGACGGCGTCACCGAATACATGTCCCTCTTCACCGCCGATGGCTTTGAGGGCCGTCCCATTCCCTGTGATGAGGGAGAACTTGCCTGGGTAAAGATTCAGGACGTGGAACAGCTGAACATCTGGGAGGGGGACAAAATCTTTTTCCGGCTGCTGCGGGAAAACCGCCCCTTTTTCTCCCTGAAGCTGGTTTATGACGGCCATGGAGGCCTGGTCTTTGCCGCTCTGGACGGCCAGCCAATGAAACTTGACTGATTGGTTCGCCGGACATACGGAAACAGGCGCCCAAGAATCTTTTCCGGGATTCCGGCGCCTGTTTTCTCAAGAAATTCAATGAGACTTAGGATTGCGGGAGCACGAACCGCGGAGCAATCTGTGTCTCATACCCATTTGTCGGGCAGCTCATTCAATGCAGTACTACGCGCTCCCAGGCTTCCGTCAGGGTTTCCAGCGACCCTGTCGGCTCCTGATCTTCAGCATACACGGAATCATCGATCCGGATCGTAAACAGCACATCCCCTTTCTGGGTCCAGAGATACAATTCCCGGCATCGCGTTCCATTCCGGATGTAGTCCAGCTGCGTCCAGCGGATCTTTTGTCCGTCTATCTCCGCCTCCTGCGCCCCGGCAGCTGTGATGTTTTCATAATCCCCGGATTCTTCCATCCATTCCACATCAATATAAGAGTCATACGCCTCCTCCAGAGAAGTGTATTCGTCGAAGGAGTAACTGTACATCCATTCCTCGCCTCCGGAGTGTTCCTCCTGCATGCTGGAAAAATAACCCTCCCCGGCATAGCAGTAGGTCTGCCCATCCGCCATGGTAATATCAGCGAAATGCTCTCCGTCCTCGGAATAGATCGTGTAGGAACCGTCTGTATTGGCCAGAATCTCATCAATTTCCTGCCAGTCCACCTCTTCATCCAGAATTCCATTGAGATCTTCTGTTTCATAGGAGCCGGCCTCGCCGCCGCGGTCCAGCATAAATCCCAGAACCGCCGCTCCGATGGTAATCAGCAGGACAACCACAAAGACAACCTTTCCCGCGGTCCCGCTGTTCCCCTCGCTGCGGCGGCCCCGGTATGTCCGGCCGGCGCTTCCCTGATAAGGAGGCGGCGTATGCGGCCGGCGGCGCTGCTCCTCAAAGGGCTTCTGTTCATATGTACGGCTGTCCCCGCTCTGTCCTCCTCCCGCAGCGCCACGGCTGTTTTCCGTATTCTTTCCCGAAGGCTCCGCCTGACGGAAATCCAGTTTCAGATTTTTGTTCAGACTGTATTTTTTATCATTCTTTGTGTTGTCCATGCCGCACTCTGTACAGATTCCATTGCTGCCCAGCCTGCCGCCGCAGAGACTGCATCGCTCTATTGCCATAAGAGTCTCCTTTCCGGATTGTTCTTATGTATTACCATACCACAAAACTCTGATCCGCGCCACCTGCAAAAGGCGAAAGCCACCGGATCTTCCGCCGCGCGGGCGAAGGATCTGATGGCTTTTCCGCTTTTTACCTTTATAACCGGTTCAGAATTGGCAATTATTTATTGTAGCAGACGATCTTTCCGAAATCAGGCTTGAGGGACGCTCCGCCCACCAGGCCGCCGTCGATATCCGGCATAGCGAACAGCTCCGCCGCGTTTCCGGCGTTTACAGAACCGCCGTACTGGATACGGATGGCTTCCGCGGTATCGGTATCATAGATCTCCGCGATGCACTCGCGGATGCCTTTGCAGACTTCCTCAGCCTGCTGGCTGGTGGCAGTCTTGCCGGTGCCGATGGCCCAGATGGGCTCATAGGCAATCACAGCGGTCTTTGCCTGCTCCGCGGTCACATTCTGGAAGCCGACCTTTACCTGCTGACGGATCCAGTCCATGGTGATGCCCTGCTCTCTCTGCTCCAGAGACTCTCCGCAGCACATAATGGGGGTCAGGCCGTGCTCAAAGGCTTTGAGGATCTTTTTGTTGACATCCTCGCTGGTCTCCTTGAAGTAATCTCTTCTCTCAGAATGGCCCAGGATCACGTATTTTACGCCTGCGTCCACCAGCATGGCCGGAGAAATCTCTCCGGTGTAAGCTCCTTTTTCCTCATAGTACATGTTTTCAGCCGCAACTTCGATGTTGGTTCCCTTGCAGGCTTCCACTACCGGTACAATGTCAATGGCCGGAACGCCGAATACTACGTCAACGTCCTCATTCTGTACCAGGGGCTTCAGAGTCTCAACCAGAGCAACCGCCTCGCTGGGAGTCATATTCATTTTCCAGTTGCCTGCGATAATTTTCTTTCTTGCCATTGTTTTATCCTCTTTTCAAAAATGTAGGGGTTGTTCCCTCAACTAAGCTCATGCTGCGCCTGGCGGCTTGCCTTCGCTAAGGTTCGGGAACGACCTCGCACTAAACTCAATCTTCGCCTTCGGCCTGCCAATCGCTAAGTAAGGCGGGTAGGTTCTCCTGGCCCTAACCTCGGCCTGCGCCTGACGGCTTGCCCTCGCTAAGGGCGGAGAACTAAGTTCGCACTAAGCTCTGTCTTCGCCTTCGGCTTGCCAATCGCTAAGTGCTTACTTATCGTTCGCGGCGGCTACGCCGGGGAGTTCTTTGCCTTCCAGGAATTCCAGGGAGGCGCCGCCGCCGGTGGAGATGTGGCTCATCTTGTCTCCGAAGCCCAGCTGGTTTACGGCTGCTGCGGAATCTCCGCCGCCGATGATGGTGGTGGCGTCGGTTTCAGCCAGGGCTTTTGCCACGGCGATGGTTCCGGCTGCCAGGGTGGGATTCTCAAATACGCCCATGGGTCCGTTCCACACAACGGTCTTGGCGGTCTTGGCCGCCTCGGCGTACAGCTCGGCGCTCTTGGGTCCGATGTCCAGGCCCATCATGTCTGCCGGGATCTCGTCCGCGGATACGTTCTTTACGTCAATGGCAGCGTCAATGGGGTTCGGGAAGGAAGCGGCTACAGCCGCGTCTACGGGAAGCAGCAGCTTCTTGCCCAGCTTCTCAGCCTTCTCAATCATCTCCTTGCAGTAGTCCAGCTTGGTGTCGTCCACCAGAGATTTTCCAACCTCTTTGCCCTGAGCCTTCAGGAAGGTGAAAGCCATGCCGCCGCCGATGATCAGGGTATCGCATTTCTCCAGCAGGTTGGAGATTACGTTCAGCTTGTCGGCAACCTTGGCTCCGCCCAGGATGGCAACGAAGGGACGCACCGGATTCTCAACAGCGTTGCCGAGGAACGCGATCTCCTTCTCCATCAGATAGCCTACCACGCAGGTATCCACGAACTGGGTCACGCCTACGTTGGAGCAGTGGGCACGATGAGCGGTACCGAAAGCGTCGTTTACAAATACATCGCAGAGGGAAGCCAGCTCTTTGGAGAATGCCTCTCCGTTCTTGGTCTCCTCTGCGCGGTAGCGGGTGTTCTCCAGCAGGATGCAGTCGCCGTCCTTCATAGCCTCTACGGCAGCTTTGGCGTTGGGGCCTACCACTTCCGGATCAGCGGCAAATTTTACTTCCTGTCCCAGCAGCTCGCTTAAGCGGGCGGCTACAGGAGCCAGAGACAGTTCCGGTTTGGGCTCTCCCTTGGGTTTGCCCAGGTGGGAGCAGAGGATCACTCTGCCGCCGTCAGCCAGCAGTTTTTTAATAGTGGGCAGAGCGGCAACCAGACGGTTCTCATCGGTGATCTTTCCCTCTTTCAGAGGAACGTTGAAATCGCATCTCACCAGGACTTTTTTGCCCTTTACATTGATGTCATCTACGGTTTTCTTGTTTAAAGACATATTTTTTACCTCCATATACTTAAAGGGTCCGGTCCAAACTGACCGGACCCCTTGGGTTCTCGCCTTAAGCCTGTCTATTACTGTAATTCAGAGAAATATTTGATGGTACGAACCATCTGGCTGGTATAAGAGTTCTCATTGTCGTACCAGGAAACAACCTGAACCTCGGTGGTTCCGTTGTCCAGCGGCAGAACCATGGTCTGGGTAGCGTCGAACAGAGAGCCGTATCTCATACCGATGATATCGGAAGAGACGATCTCGTCCTCGTTGTATCCGTAGGACTCGGTTACGGAGGCTTTCATCTTAGCGTTGATCTCGTCAACGGTAACATTTCCTTCCACAACTGCGGTCAGGATGGTGGTGGATCCGGTGGGGGTAGGTACACGCTGAGCGGAGCCGATGAGCTTGCCGTTCAGTTCCGGAATAACCAGACCGATTGCCTTTGCCGCGCCGGTGCTGTTGGGAACGATGTTCACAGCGGCCGCACGGGATCTTCTCAGATCGCCCTTTCTCTGCGGTCCGTCCAGAGTCATCTGATCACCGGTGTAGGCATGGATGGTAACCATGATACCGGACTTGATGGGTGCCAGCTCGTTCAGAGCCTTTGCCATGGGAGCCAGGCAGTTGGTGGTGCAGGATGCCGCAGAGATTACAGTATCGGTGGGTTTCAGGGTCTCATGGTTTACATTGTAAACGATGGTGGGCAGATCGTTTCCTGCGGGAGCAGAGATAACAACCTTTCTTGCGCCTGCCTTAATGTGGGCCTCGGCTTTTGCCTTGGAGGTGTAGAAGCCGGTGCACTCCAGAACAACGTCAACTTTCAGCTCTCCCCAGGGAAGATTGGAAGCGTCAGCCTCTTTGTAGATCTTGATGGTCTTGCCGTCAACGGTGATGGTTCCGGCTTCCTCATCAGAGCTAACGGTATCAGCCAGAGCGTATTTGCCCTGAGAAGAATCATATTTCAACAGATGCGCCAACATCTTGGGAGATGTCAGATCGTTAATTGCTACTACTTCGTAACCCTCTGCTCCGAACATCTGTCTGAAAGCAAGACGTCCGATACGGCCAAAGCCATTGATTGCTACTCTTACTGCCATGATTTTATTCCTCCTAAAAGTGTTTAAGATTATTGCGCTTCTCGGAATGAAAAGGAAGCGTCAATCCAAACTATATATTACCTAATTCCTGCCAGAAATTCAAGGCTTAATTTCATAAAACCTTCATAAACGCGTAAAAACAGGCTTCCGGCGGGAAAATTCCGCGAAATACTGAAATCCGCAGTCCAGCAGGATCTCCCGGACCTGTGAAAAACCGTATCCCACATGCTCCGGACGATGGGCGTCAGAGCCCACAGTCACCAGTTCTCCTCCCAGCTCCCGGTACCGCTTCAGGACGTCCGGATGGGGATTTGGAAATCCCAGGCCGTACTTCAGCCCTCCGCTGTTGACCTCCAGGGCGATTCCCCGGCAGATCAATTCCCGGAGGATTTCATCGATCACATCCGCATATGCCCGATAGGAATACTCCTTTTCTCTGCCATACCCGTAGCGGACCACGTAGTCCAGATGCCCCAGGGCCTGAAAACCGGTGACGGAGCGGATATTTTCCAGGGTGCAGGCAAAATACTCCCGGTACAGTTCCCGGTCGCTTCCCGGGTACTGATCCCGGTCGTAGGGATCCAGTCCCCCGACCAGATGCACCGATCCGATGACGTAGTCAAAGGGGTGCGTCCGGATATAAGCCCGGATAGACTGTCCTAAATGAGGCTGCAGCCCCAGCTCCACTCCCCGTCGGATCTCCAGACGGCCGGCGTACCTCTCCCCCAGCGCCTCCAGCTCCTTCAGATAAGAAGCTGTGTCCAGGGAAAATTCTCCCCCGGGATACTCCATATCGTAATGGTCCGTGACACAGATGCGCTTCATTCCCAGTTTCAGGGCCTGTTCCGCCATCTCCTCCAAAGGGGCGTCGCTGTCCGTGGAAAACCGTGTGTGCATATGGCAGTCTGAAATCATAAAATTGTCCCTCCTCCCGCCACGCGGCCGTCCCGGTAAAAGACCACGGCCTGTCCCGGGGTTACCGCCCGCACCGGCTCATCAAAGTCGCAGCGGATCCGATCCTCCCCCACCCGGGTGACCGTGCAGGCGGTCCCCTTGTGGCCGTAGCGGATCTTGGCGGTGTAGCGTCCGGCCTCCCCGATCTTTGGCTCCGGCACCGCCATGTAATTCACCCGGTCCGCCTCCAGGGAATCGGAGAACACTTCCTCCCCCTCCCCGATGACCACTTCATTGGTCCTGGGACGGATCTCCTTCACAAAGACCCGGCGGCCCATGGGCAGTCCCAGTCCCCGGCGCTGGCCGATGGTATAATGGGTGATTCCCTTATGTCGGCCCAGGATCTCTCCCTGCTCCGTGACAAAATTTCCTTCCGGCATGCGGATTCCCGTATACCGCTCAATAAAACCGGCGTAATCCTTGTCCGGAATAAAACAGATCTCC
>ERZ1090868.1700-NODE-1702-length-11450-cov-20.729355_pt1 | contig 11450 bp, 13 predicted proteins | sample MGYA00478475_ERZ1090868 | MGnify/ENA primary metagenome ERZ1090868 (study PRJEB33644, sample SAMEA5815747) | chicken gut metagenome | biome: Chicken; feature: Gastrointestinal Tract; material: Caecum | place: Ireland | collected 2019-01-01 | study: A study of...
AGTCTCGTGGGCTCGGAGATGTGTATAAGAGACAGAATATGGATGGAATAATTTTGAACATAAAATATTATATATGGGGCTAAACAGAGAAGAAGCAAAACAAAAAGAAAGAGAATTAATAGAGATTTTTAAAACTAATAATCCAAAATATGGATACAATATAGAAAATGGAACAGGTTCTATGTGCCAAAACACAAAAAATAAAATAAGTACTTTAAAGAAGGGCAAGACATCAACTTTTAAAGGGAAAAAGCATACTCAAAAATCCAAAAAAATAATATATGAAAAAGCCAAACCATATATGAAACCAATATACCAATTTGATAAATTTGGAAATCTAATAGCAGAATATGAAAGTATAAAACAGGCTGAAAGAATAACGGGATTTAATAATAGTTGTATATGTATGGTTTGCAAGAAAAAAAGAAATAGTATATATGGATATATTTTTCGATACAAAGAGGAGTATAAGCCATAATCGATCGAGTTACTGAGTATGCAAAGAAAACAATAGAAGAAAACAAAATGGGACAATTGCATATTTTAGCTTGTAAAAGACATCTTAAAGATTTAAAAAGACAAGGAACTAAAGATTTTCCATACATTTGGAAACCAGAATATTCTGAAAGAATAATAGAATATGCAGAAACGTTGACAATTGGAGAAGGCTTCGAAAGAAGACCGGTCAAACTTGTTGGAGGACAAATATTTGATTTTGGATGTCCATTTGGATGGCTAAAATTAAATGGGAAAAGAAGGTTTAGACGTTCTTATAAAAGTATGGCAAGACAAAACGGAAAATCATTTGAAAATGGTATAAAAGGAACATATATAGCAGGATTTAGCGGTTATAATTATGGAAAATTATTCACAGTAGCTACTAAAAAAAGACAAGCAAGAATTGCTTGGGAAGAAATGAAAAAGTTTATTGAAGCAGATAAAGATTTACAAGAACTTTTTGAAATTAAAGACTATAAATCTTTAATAATTTCAAATGATACAAAATGCACAATTGAAGCATTATCAAGAGAAAGCGGATTAGATGATGGATTTAGAGCGATATTTGCTTCTATAGATGAGTATCATCAACATCCAGATGCTAAAACATACAAGGCTATATACAATGGGACAAGAGCTTTAGATGAGACATTAATAAGCATAATTACAACAAGAGGAGATAAGTTAAACAGTGCATGTTATGAAATGGATAGATATTGTATAAATATTTTAAAAGGAATAGCTAAGGCAGAAGATTTCTTTGTAGATATATATGCATTAGATGAAAATGATAATATTTTTGACCCTAATAATTTAATAAAGGCGAATCCATATCTTGCGTCTACAAAGCAAGGATTAGAAAATCTAAAAACAGATATGCAAACAGCAAGAGATATGGGAGGAAGCGAATTAAGAGACTTTATGACAAAGTCTCTTAATTTGTGGGTACAAAATACAGAGGACATCTTTATAAGCCCAGAAAAGTGGAAGAAGTGTGAGTCTGATTTAGAATTAAAAGATTTAGAAGGCAAGAAATGTTATGTCGGATTAGATTTATCTAGTGGTGGAGATTTAACAACAATAGCGATAGAGATTCCTCTAAAAGATGAGGAATTTTTTATTGCAACGCAGTCTTTTATGCCAAGGGCAAGAATGGAAGAACATATTACAACAGATATTGCTCCTTATGATTTGTGGGAGAGGGAAGGACTTATTACAGTTACAGGTGGACAAACTACATACAAAAATGATTATAAGTTTATTATTAAATATTTAAAAGATATATTGGAAAAATATGACTTAGAATTACAAGCTATAGGCTACGATCCACACAATGCAGATGGATTTTTAGCAGACTTAGAAGAATTTGGAGTTCCACTTTTAGAAATAAAACAATCAGCAAGATTTTTACACGATGGAACAGAAGATATGCAATTGAATATTGAATCTAAAAAAATAAAGTATAACAAAAAAGAAGAATTACTTAGTTACAGTGTATCTAATGCAAAAATAGTAAGGAACAGTTTTGGAGAGAAAAAAATAGATAAAGAAAAAGATGCTAAAACTAAAAGAATTGACCCTGTAGATGCAATGATTGATGCACATATTACACAAATGAAATTAAAAGAAGAGGAATCAATCGATTATAACAAAGAAATGGAAGACTATCTAAATAATATGGGCTGGGACTAGGAGGTAACAGTTTAAATGAAATTTAACTTAAAAGATAAAATAAAAAAAGCGATAAGAAGATTAACAAATAAAACAAGTCAAGATGTTGCATTAAATCAATTGTTAGATTTTTTAGGGATAGACAAAAAGAGAGAAAGAGCTTTATCTGAAGCGACTTATTTTACTTGCATAAAATTATTGAGCGAATCTGTCGGAAAAATACCATTAAAAATTATGCAATATAATACAGATGGAGGAATAGTAACAGCAAGAGGACATCCATTATACTTTACAATTCACGATAGACCTAATCCATATATGACGGCAACAACATTCTGGGGTACTATGGAACAAAACAGAGACCATTATGGAGATGGATATGCTTGGATAAAAGGCGCAGGTTCAAAAACATCATTATGGATTTTGCCTTCTGATGAAGTGGAGATTTGGTATGATGATTTGAAAACTTTAGCTGACATTCCTGATATTTATTACATTTATTCTCATGGAGGGAAACTGTATAAATTCTCTTCAGAAGAAATAATCCATGTGAAAAGTTCTATGAGTTTTGATGGAATAAAAGGAGTGCCAGTAAGAGAACAATTAAAAGCTACTATAGAAGGAAATGCCAAAGCTCAAAAAATGTTGAATCAGATGTATAAAAGTGGTTTTACTGCTAAAGCAGTAGTTCAATATACATCAGATTTATCTGAAGAAAATTTAAAGAAGTTCAAGAACAAAATAGAAAAATTTGCAGGAAGTGACTTAGATGATGAGGAGGTTAGAAATATAATCCCAATCCCTGTTGGTACAACATTAACACCTTTAAATGTGAAACTAGCAGATAGTCAATTCGTTGAGGTAAAAAAATATAGTGCCATACAAATTGCATCTGCATTTGGCATCAAGCCAAATCAAATTGGAGATTATGAAAAATCTAGTTACGCAAGTTCTGAGTCACAACAATTAAGCTTTTATAAGGACACATTATTATACATATTGAAACAATATGAGGAAGAACTTAATTATAAGCTATTATCAAAAGAGGAAATAAGTAATGGATATCATTTTAAATTTAATATAGCTGTTTTATTAAGAGCAGACCAAAAGACACAGATAGAGACCTTAAGTCAAGCTGTGTCTAATTTCTTGTATACACCAAATGAGGCTAGAGCTTATTTAGACAAGCCAGCTTTGCCAGGCGGAAATAAGCTACTAGGAAATGGCGCTAGTATTCCTGTCGAATTGGTAGGAACACAATATATAAATAATTCTGAAGGAAAGGAGGAGGAAAAGCAATGAATGAAGAAGACAATAAAGATACTCAAAAAGTTCTCGAGGAAGGAATAATCTGTAAATCCGCTGGCTTGGAAAATCAAGAAGTAACAGATGATGAACTTAAAAAAATTAACAAATTTACTCTTGCTCCTCTTAAAGCAGATGAAGTTTTCACGTTTAAATTGATTTTAGGGGACAATGGTTTAGACGATAGAAATTATGAACCGTTTAATTTGAATGCATTGAAGGATTTAAAGAAGCTTTATATTGGTAAGACAATGATAAAGGACCACAAAAGGACAGCAGATAACCAAATAGCTAGAGTATATGATACAGAGTTACAACAAGATTCAAGTAAATTAACTGGAGCTGGGGAAATTTTCACAAGATTGATTGCTAAATGTTATATGGTAAAAACAGAAAAAAATGCAGATTTAATTGCAGAAATAAAAGCAGGGATTAAAAAAGAAGTTTCTACGAGTTGCAGACCTAAACATGCATATTGCTCTATATGCGGAGTAGATAATATGAAAAATTATTGTATTCATTATTGGGGCAAAGAGTATGAAACACAAGACGGTAAAAAAGTATGCTATTTTACTTTAGATGGAGCAAAAGAAGCTTATGAAGTATCTTTTGTAGCAGTTCCCGCACAGCCACGAGCAGGAACAACAAAAAATTATGGTGGCAAAGAAATTAAAAAAGAAACAGATAAAAATGAAGAAGCTGAAATTAATTTGAAAATTAAAAATTTAGCTTCTTTTTTGTTTTTGGAAAAAGAAAATTTGGAGGGATAAGATTATGAATAAAAAAATGAGAGAATTATTAAGAAAAATTGAGGAAAAGAGAGCATTGGCACAAGGATATACTGAGGGAGAGAATAAAGACTTAGAAAAAGCAAAACAAATGCTAAATGAAATTGATAAATTACAAGAAGAATATGAAGTTGAAAAGAAATTATTTGAAGCTGAAAAGGAAACAGCGAAACTAACAGAAGGAGAAGCGGCAAAAGTAGAAAAAGCAATAGAAGATAAAAAAGAAGATAAAAAAGCAAAAGAAGAAAGCTCAATTGAAAAATTTGCGAGACAAATAAGAAATATAGCAAAAGGGTTAAATGAAGGAACGCCTGCTGATGGTGGATATACAGTTCCTGAAGATATTTCTACATTAGTAGAACAAAGAAGAGAAGCAAAAGCTTCTTTAATTGACTTAGTAAGTGTTGAAAATGTAACTACAAACAAAGGTAGCAGGACGTTTAAGAAAAGAAGTCAACAGACTGGATTCACAAAAGTTGGAGAAGGTGGAAAAATAACAAAAAATTCTACACCACAATTTGAAAGAATTGACTATGAAATTTCAAAATATGCTGGATATTTACCAATCACAAACGAATTGTTGGAAGATACAGACATAAATATAGTTAATACAATTGTAGAATGGCTTGGAGATGAATCAAGAGTTACTAGAAACAACATAATTTTAAGTTTAATAAAAACAAAAACAGAAACAGAATTAAAAGGATTAGATGACATAAAGAAAGTATTGAATGTGACCTTAGGAAGTGCTTTTAAATCTACATCTGTAATTGTAACAAATGATGATGGTTTACAATATTTAGATACATTAAAAGATACAGAAGGAAAATATTTATTGCAACCAAATCCTGCAAATCCAATGCAATTAAGATTAGCAGCAGGAGCAGTAACAGTTCCAATTACTGTTATACCAAATGCAGATTTACCAACAACTTCTAGCAAAATACCATTTATAATTGGAGATTTAAAAGAAGGAATTAGATTCTTTGATAGAAAACAACTTACACTTAATACTTCAAATGTTGCTTCAATAGGAGAATTAAATGCTTTCGAAGAAGACTTAACATTATTTAGAGGTATTGAAAGAGAGGATTGTAAAATCAGAGATGACCAAGCATTTGTTAATGCTTATATAGCTGCTACTCCAAGTGTATAGGGGGAATATAGATGGGAGAAAATGAAACGAATCTTCTTAAATTAGTAAAAGAATGCTTGAGCATAGTAGATAGTTCTACTTTAAAAGATAAAGAGCTTAACATGTTGATAGAAGCAGCCAAAAAGGATTTAGAAAGAGTCGGAGTAAATGTTGAAGAGCATCTTGAAGACGATTTAATGAAAAATACAATTGTAATTTATGTTAAAGCTCACTATGGGGACGGAGACATGAATAAAAAAATAGAGTATTTAAAAAGATATAAATCTAATTTGCGAGAGTTGCAGTTTTCTGAAGAATACCAAAAAGAAGCTAGAGAGGAGGTAGATAACAATGCGTGATGTAAGTTGCAAGTTGTTATCTACAGCTTATCAAACAGGAACAAAAGGAGAGCAAATTCCAACTGAAAAAACAGAAAAAGAAATTCCAATAATTGATGAAGAAAGTGTTTATGCGAATGAATTTTATCAAGGAAATGAACAAGGATATAAACCTAGTTTAAGATTAATAATTAGTATTTTAAATTATCAGGACGAGCGTGAACTAATTTATATGGGCACAGAATATTCTATAATTCGTACTCAGAAAAAAAATGAAGATGAACTTATCTTAATTTGCGAAAGGAAAGTGAAAAATGTCAAGTAGTATAGAACCTGAGAAATTATCAAAAGAAATTATGAACTACTTAGAAAATTATGTAGAAGATATAGAAAATGATGTAAAGGGAGAAACAGATAAATTAGCAAAAGAAGCAGTAAAAGAATTGAAACAAACATCTCCCAGAAGAAAAGGAAAAACACGTAAGAATCCATATTGGAAAGGTTGGACTAAAAGAAAGAATACAAAAAGTAAAAGAAGATATGTAGTTGATATATATAATAAAACTAATTATCAACTTACACATTTGTTGGAATTTGGGCATGCAACTAGAAATGGAGGATACACTACTCCACAACCGCATATAAAAAAGGTTGAAGAAAAATATAATGAGCTTTATGAAAAAGATATAAAAGATATTATAACAAGGAGGTCCAAATAAATGACATTAGAAGATTTAAAAATAAGATGTGAAGAAAATGATATTCTATATTCTTATGGAGCTTTTCAAGAAGAAGTAAAACCTCCTCATTTGGTAGCAACAGAGCCGAAAACAAATAATTTTATGGCAGATAATAGAGTTTATAAAAGAATTAGCACAATTAAACTTGATTTAACAATGAATTATTTAGATTTAGACTTAGTAAAAAAAGTGGAAGAAAAAATTTTATATGACGTTTGTTGGAATAAAACTGAAGAGACTTACTTGTCAAACGAAAAAGTTTGGCAGGTAAGTTATTTTTTTGAAATTTAAAAGAAAGAGAGGAAACAAAGATGGATAAAAACAAAGTAAAATTTGGTTTAAGTAATGTACATATTGCTAAAATGATAATTGGAGAAGAGGGAGATATTACTTATGGAACACCATTCCCAATAAAAGGTGCCGTATCTTTATCATTAGATGCTGAGGGAGATAGTGAGCCATTTTATGCTGATAACATGAAATATTATGAAAGCTACGCAAACAATGGTTATACTGGAGAATTAGAAGTTGCTAAACTACCAGAGCAATTCTATACAGAAATTCTTGGACAAAAACAAGATACGAATGGAGGAATTTTAGAAAATATAAATGACACAATATCTCCATTTGCATTTATGTATCAGATTGAGGGCGACCAAACAGGAACTAGATTCTGTTATTATAATACAACAGTTTCTAGGCCTTCTACAGAAGCAAATACTACAGAAGATACTAAAACGCCAGATACAGAAACATTATCTATTACGACTTCTGCGAGAACTGACACTGGAGACGTTAGATATAAATTACCTTTAACAGATGAAAATAAAGTAGCTTATAATGCATTCTTTGATGCAGTGCCAGAACCAACAGAAGCATCTGTTTAGTAAAAAAATCGAGCCTTATAAATCAAAAATAAGGCTCTTTATTTTTAAATCAATATACTTATATGCCTTTAAAATGGCTAATTTTGGGGCATTTTGAAAGGAACAATAAATATGAAAAAAATTGATATTTGTGGAAAAGAATTTGAGATAGATTGTAATGCTTTTACTTATATTGCATACAGACAAAAATTTAAAGACCACGGAATTTTTGAGGATTTTAAAACAATTAATGATTTTACAACTATGCAAGTTTTATTAACAGCAGAACTTAAAAAGAAAAATCCAGAAATCTCTGAAACAGAAATAATACAAGCAGTTTCTAATTCTATGCTTCCTTATTTAGATAAGTACATAGAAGCAATAACAAGAATTGGGTATATCTGTTGCTATACAGCCAATCAAAATATTGAAGAGTATGAAGATTGGTTAAAAGGTCTTACAAGAGTAAATACAAACGATATGTGGATTGTAGAGGTAACGGAACTTGCCGTGAACTGCTTTTGTGGACGAGAAGGTATTTGATGAACTTGAAAAAATTATTGAAAATAAAAACGATAATGAAGGAGAAAATCTATTTCCAGAACATGCATTTTTAGTTAGTTGTTTAAGAATCGGATTAAGATTAGAAGATTTAAAATTCTTAACTTATATAGATGTACTAAAAATGTTTATTAGTTTTATTGGAAAAACAGAAAAACAAGACGGAACAAGAGAAGCTACGCAAGAAGATATACAAAATTTAGTTGCTAGAATGTAGGAGGTATAGGAATGGCAGGAACAATTAAAGGAATAATTGTAGAAATAGGTGGAGATACATCTGGATTACAGAAGGCTCTAAAAAGCGTTAATTCTGCTACCTCTAGCTTAAGTAAGGAGCTTAGAGGAGTAAACTCTTTACTTAAACTAGACCCTTCTAACACTGAGTTATTAGCACAAAAGCAAGCAATTTTAGCAAAGAACATAGAAGAAACTTCTAATAAATTGGATTTATTAAAAAGAACGCAAGAAGAAGCGGACAATGCAATGGCAAATGGAACAGACATTTCAGGGGAAAACTACAGAAATTTGCAACGTGAGATTATTAATACAGAAAATAAACTAAAACAGTTACAGTTAGAAGCTAGTAATTGGACACAAGCAGGGAAGAAAATAGAAGAGTTTGGAAATAAAGTAGAAAGTATTTCTAGTAAAATAAGCAACTTAGGTAATACATTAACTACTTCTTTGACATTGCCAGTTTTGACTATTGGAACTGCAGCAGTAACTACGGGAAATGATTTCGAAGCGCAAATGAGTAGAGTACAAGCTATAGCAGGTGCCACAAAAGACGAACTAGAGCAATTGACAGACCAAGCGATAGATTTGGGAGCTAAAACTAGTTTTAGTGCAAGTGAAGTAGCAGCAGGTATGGAGAACTTAGCAAGTGCAGGCTTTACAACGCAAGAAATAATGGAAGCGATGCCAGGTTTACTAGATTTGGCAGCAAGTTCTGGAGCAGACTTAGCAACAAGCTCTGAAATAGCAGCGAGTGCAATAAGAGGATTTGGATTAGAGGCTAGTACAAGTGCACATGTAGCGGATATATTTGCAGAAGCAGCAGCAAGGACAAATGCACAAACAGAAGACATGGGCGAAGCAATGAAATATGTTGCACCAGTTGCAAAAACAGTTGGATTATCTATTGAGGAAACTGCAGCAGCAATTGGTATTATGAGCGATGCAGGTATTAAAGGAAGTCAAGCTGGTACAACACTTAGAGGCGGATTAACTAGACTAATAAAGCCTACAAAGATGGTTAAAGATGCCATGGCGGAATTAGGAGTAGAATTTTATGACTCTGACGGAAAGATGAAGTCTTTAACTGAAATTATAAAAACATTGCAAGAGCACACAAAAGGATTAACAGATGAAACTAAAAACCAAGCGCTTGCACAAATTTTTGGAACTGAGGCTTTATCAGGAATGTTAGCATTAGTAAATAGAGGCTCTGATGAATTAGCAGATATGACAAAGTCTTTTGAAGAGTGCGACGGTGCTGCAAGCGATATGGCAGATACAATGTTAGACAATACAAAAGGAGCTTTTGAAAGTCTAAGCGGCTCTTTAGAAAGTGCAGGAATAGCAATTCAACAAGCTTTAGCGCCTGAAATAAAGAAATTAGCAAAATGGATACAAGGGTTAGTAGATGATTTTAATGATTTAAGCGATGAAGAAAAACAAAATATAGTAAGGACAGGACTTTTAGTTGCTGCAATAGGACCAGCAATTAAAATATTGAGTACATTAGGAACAGGAGTAGGCAAAGTTGCAAAAGGCATTGGAACATTAAGTGAAGCAATAGGTGTATTTAAAACTGGGGCCGAATCAGCAAATAAAACAGCAAATTTTTTAGCAAAAGGAATAGGAGCAATAACAAGTCCGGCGGGATTAGTTTTAACGGCAATAACAGCTTTAGCAGGAGGTTTAATTTATCTAGCTCTTAAAGAAACAGATGCACAAAAGCAAGCTAAAGAATTTGCTGAAGAGATGGCAAACTCAAAACAATCTTTCGAAGAATATAATCAAAGTATTGATGATACAACCAATTCAAATATAGCGCAAATTAATTCTGTAGAAAGATTAAAAAATGAATTAACAACATTGGTAGATGAAAATGGAAAGGTTCAAGAAGGATATGAAGGAAGAGTATCTTTTGTATTAAACGAATTAAATAAAGCTTTAGGTACAGAATATAAATTAAATGGTAACATAATACAAAGTTATAGAGATTTACAAACAGAAATTGATAAAACAATAGAAAAGAAAAAAGCAGAAATAATTTTAAATTCAGAGGAAGAAAAATATTCTAATGCAGTAAATCAAGAAGAAGAAGCAGTAAATAATCTAACTACAGCAAGAGAAAAATTACTATCAGTGCAAGATGAATATGGAATGTCTTTGGACGAACTTAGAGAAAAAGCAGCAAATAGTTCTGGAAAAGAGAAAGAATACTTAAATAATGTAATAAATGCGTATGATGATGCTACACAAACACTTAAAGAAAATCATCAAATACAAGAACAATATGCCAGTGATTATGCATTGTTTATGGAAGGAAAATATAATGAAGTAGGTCAAAGTATAATAAGTACTACTTCCAATTGGACAGATGCATCATTAGAAGAAATTAGAACTTCGATAATAGAACAGCAAAAAGCACTCGAAAATTATAAAGCAATATATAATGAAACTGGCAGTGAAGTAGCAAAAACTCAAAAAGAACAAGCAGAACAAAATTTAGATGCATTAGTTCAAGAGTTAGTTTCAAGAACTTCAACATTAGCTTCAATGAGTGGCGGAGAAATTGCCGCATGGCGTACTTTAGGAACTGAAAGTTATCAGAAATATTCTGAAGCTGTATCAAAAATGGAACCAGATATGCGACAAAAAATAGAAAATATGACTGGAATAGTAGCAAGTAATACATCATTACCTAATAGTGTAGCAGGATTAGCCAGCAAATCAACGGGATACTTTCAAACTCTTTTAGATTTTGAAAGAGTAGAAAAAGATGAATTAGAGGGTGCTACAACTGTCTTAAATAATGATACTACAGTAGAAAATGCAACAGGAGATTTAGCACAAAGGACACAGACCATTTTAGAATCAAATGACACTTCAAGATGGGGAGAAGATATGGTTGAAGGATTAGGAAAAGGAATAGACAGAAAAGGCAAAAGTTCTTGGTTTACAGATATATTAAGTGGGGTTGCTGATAAAATTTCAAGTTTCTTGCATTTCTCAAGACCTGATGTAGGACCTCTGAGAGAATATGAAAAATGGATGCCTGATATGATTGAAGGATTATCAAAATCTTTGGATAACTCTTCTTATAGATTGTTAAATTCCGCTAAAAATTTAACTAATAATTTATATAAAGAATTGGACTTCGGAAATTTTGCAAAGGATATAGACGGACGAATTACAACAAAAACACAAACAATTTTTACAACACCTCAAGTTATTTTTAATGTACAGGAAATGAATGAAGAAAATTTAAACAGATGCTTTAATTACATAAACAGGAAATTTGGAAGCAAGTATTGATA
>ERZ1090868.1702-NODE-1704-length-11443-cov-11.383210_pt1 | contig 11443 bp, 10 predicted proteins | sample MGYA00478475_ERZ1090868 | MGnify/ENA primary metagenome ERZ1090868 (study PRJEB33644, sample SAMEA5815747) | chicken gut metagenome | biome: Chicken; feature: Gastrointestinal Tract; material: Caecum | place: Ireland | collected 2019-01-01 | study: A study of...
TGGTGGAAACATGTACCTGGGGCTAGCCGTCGCGCCAGCGACTTGGTACAATAAGTCCGTCGGAGCGCGGCCGTCCGGTAGCGGTTACGGGTATCCGGTAATGAAAAGACAAACGGTAAGAAACGACGGATATTTTAACAGGAGGTAAGACAAATGGCAAAGATTTATGTATTTCTCGCTGACGGATGTGAGGAAATCGAAGCGCTGACACCGGTGGATATTTTCCGCAGAGCGGGAGAGGATGTTGAGACGGTTTCGATCATGGGAAGGAGAGAAGTTACCGGTTCCCATAAGATCACGATCCAGGCAGACAAAAAGATCGAGGACGGAACCTTTGACGACGGCGATCTTTTATTTCTTCCGGGCGGAATGCCGGGAACCCTGAATCTGGGTGCAAACGAACAGTTGAAAGAGCTGATCCTCTCTTACAACCGCCAGGGAAAACGTCTGGCGGCGATCTGTGCGGCGCCGAGCGTACTTGGCGGTCTTGGTGTGCTGGAGGGCAAACAGGCGGTATGTTTCCCGGGATTCGAGGAACAGCTGAAAGGCGCCGAGGTGCTTCGGGTGCCGGCGGTCACCAGCGACAATGTGACGACAGGACGCGGCATGGGCGCCGCGGTTGATTTTGCGCTGGAGGTTCTGAAACAGCTGCAGGGCGCGGACGCTGCCGCACAGATGGCGGAGAAAATCGTTTATCCATATGCTTAAAGACGGGAACAGGGCGGAACTGTAGCCACATTTCCGCTGAAAGAAAAAAAACTACTGGCGTTTTCCGCAGGAATGTGCTATACTCCAATAATGATTGTAGAGTGGAGAAGTATGCTGGAACCATACACCGGCTGCTTTTCAGATAAACAAGGAGGAAAATAGTTATCATGAGTGTACAGGTTGAAAATCTGGAAAAGAACATGGCCAAACTTACCATCGAGGTAGCAGCCGAAGAACTGGAAAAAGCGTTAAATGCAGCATACCAGAAACAGAAAAAGAACATCAGCATCCCGGGCTTCCGTAAGGGCAAAGTGCCGAGAGCAATGGTAGAAAAAATGTACGGTCCGGCCGTATTTTATGAAGATGCTGTCAACAGCCTGATCCCGCAGGAATATTCCAAAGCGGCGGAGGAGAGCGGACTGGACATCGTTTCCCAGCCGGAGATCAACGTTGAACAGATCGAAAAAGGAAAACCGTTTATCTTCACTGCAGAGGTTGCCGTAAAACCGGAAGTGACTCTGGGCGAGTACAAAGGCCTTGAGGTACCGAAGGCGGATCTGGAAGTGACCGAAGAGGAGATCGAAGCAGAGCTGAAAAAAGAGCAGGAAAAGAATGCGAGAACTGTTCATGTGGAGGACCGTCCGGCGGAGAATGGCGATAAAGTAACGATCGATTTCGAAGGCTTTGTGGACGGTGTTGCCTTCGAAGGCGGCGCTGGCAAGGACTACCCGCTGACCCTTGGATCCCATACCTTCATCCCGGGCTTTGAGGAGCAGCTGGTCGGCGTTTCCCTGGAACAGCCGGTGGATGTAAAAGTGACCTTCCCGGAAGATTACCAGGCGGAAGAACTGAAAGGCAAAGAAGCCGTATTCAAATGTGTGATCCACAAGATCGAGAAGAAAGAACTTCCGGAGCTGGATGACGATTTCGCAAAGGATGTTTCCGAGTTTGATACTCTGGAAGAGTACAAGAAAGAGATTAAAGACAATCTTGAAAAGAAGAAAGCAGACACTGCAAAGACCGAAAAAGAGAACGCAGTGGTAGACAAAGCGATCGAGAACGCGACGATGGAGATCCCGGAGGCGATGGTAAAGACACAGGTCAATCAGATGATCGATGACTTCGCAAGAAGAATCCAGTCTCAGGGTCTGACCATGGATCAGTACATGCAGTTCACCGGATCCACCATGGAGACCATGCAGGAGCAGATGAGACCGCAGGCGATGAAGAGGATCCAGAGCAGACTGGTGCTGGAGAAAGTCGCTGAGGTTGAGAACATCCAGATCTCCGACGAGAAGCTGGACGAGGAGCTGACCAAACTTGCTGAAATGTACAAGATGGAACTTGACAAGTTCAAAGAGATGATCGACGATTATCAGAAAGATCAGATGAAGAAAGATCTGGCAGTTCAGGAAGCAGTGACTCTTATGGCTGACAGCGCAAAAGAAGTGGAAGCAAAAGCAGAAGAAGCCTGAGTTTTCACGGAATAATCAGAAAGAAAACAGATAGGAGGCCCTGAAATGAGTTTAGTACCTTATGTCATTGAACAGACCAGCAGAGGGGAGAGAAGTTACGACATCTATTCCAGATTGCTGAAAGACCGCATCATTTTCCTCGGGGAAGAGGTTACGGACGTTTCCGCCAATCTGATCGTAGCGCAGCTTCTGTTTCTGGAATCGGAAGATCCGGGGAAAGATATTCACCTGTATATCAACAGCCCGGGCGGTTCTGTGACTGCAGGAATGGCGATCTACGATACGATGAAATACATCAAATGTGACGTTTCCACAATCTGTATGGGAATGGCGGCAAGTATGGGCGCCTTCTTGCTGGCAGGGGGCACGAAAGGCAAACGCCTTGCGCTTCCGAATGCCGAAATCATGATCCATCAGCCCTCCGGCGGCGCGCAGGGACAGGCGACAGAGATCAAGATCGTTGCCGATCACATTTTGAAAACAAAGAAAAAACTGAATGAGATCCTGGCTGCAAACACCGGACAGCCGTTGGAACGTGTCGAGATTGATACGGAACGCGACAATTATATGTCCGCACAGGAAGCAATGGAGTACGGCCTGATAGATCACGTCATTGAGAAACGATAAATGATAAATCGATAGAACGATAGAAAAGGTGTCCCGAAAGTGAATTTTGAAAATACTTTTGCGACACCTTTTTGTGAAAATCGCGGCAGTTCAGATGGCTGGACTGTTACTGAAAATCCCATGGAAAGGAAGAAAGAAAATGGCAATGAAAGGGAATGATATCAGAATTCGTTGTTCCTTTTGCGGCAAGACAGAAGATCAGGTACACAAACTGATCGCAGGGCCGGATGGCGCGTATATCTGTGATGAGTGCGTGGAGATCTGTTCAGAGATCATACAGGAAGAGATGGAAGAGGACTATACGCAGGCGGATTCCGATGAGATCAATCTGATGAAGCCAAGAGAGATCAAGGAATTTCTGGACGAGTATGTCATCGGACAGGATGAAGCGAAAAAAGTACTTTCCGTTGCGGTTTACAATCATTATAAACGTGTGCTCTCCGGCGACACCTCTGACGTGGAACTGCAGAAGAGCAATATTCTGATGCTGGGACCGACCGGCTGCGGTAAGACAATGCTGGCGCAGACCCTGGCGAGACTTCTGAACGTACCGTTTGCCATCGCGGACGCGACGGCGCTGACGGAGGCCGGCTATGTGGGCGAAGATGTGGAAAATATTCTGCTGAAACTGATCCAGGCGGCAGATTACGATATGGAACGTGCGCAGCACGGGATCATCTATATAGATGAGATCGACAAGATCACAAGAAAATCGGAAAATGCTTCGATCACCCGCGACGTATCCGGCGAGGGCGTTCAGCAGGCGCTCCTGAAGATCCTGGAGGGAACGGTTGCATCGGTTCCGCCGCAGGGCGGAAGAAAACATCCGCACCAGGAATTCCTGCAGATCGACACGACCAATATCCTGTTTATCTGCGGCGGAGCTTTTGAAGGACTGGAAAAGATCATCGAGACACGGCAGGATGCAAAATCCATCGGTTTCAACGCACAGATCCGTGAAAAGGCGGAGCAGAATGTAGGTAAACTGCTCAAAGACGTTATGCCGCAGGATTTTGTCAAATTCGGCATGATTCCGGAGTTCATTGGCCGTGTGCCGGTGGTCGTGACGCTGAATGCGCTGGATGAGGAGACGCTGATCCAGATCCTGAAGGAGCCGAAGAACTCTCTCGTAAAGCAGTATCAGAAGCTGTTTGAACTGGATGGCGTAAAGCTGGAGTTCGACGACGACGCGCTGAAGGCTATCGCCGAGAAAGCACTGGAAAGAAAGACAGGCGCCCGCGGTCTGCGTGCGATTATGGAGTCGACGATGATGGATGTCATGTTTGACGCTCCGTCGGACAATACGATTCAGGAATGCCGGATCACCAGAGATGCCGTGGAAAAGAAAGCGCAGCCTCTTCTGGTTCACGGAGAACCGGCACCGCTTCCCAGACGCGCGTCGAAACGCCGCGCAGGAGGAAGACCCGAGACAGCCTGAAAAAAATCAGAAAAAGTACCATACATCAGGAGGAAAGACATGAGCGAACTGATCAGAATTCTGCCGGCGATTGCCCTTCGCGGAACGACGATTCTGCCTGATATGATCGTACACTTTGACGTCAGCAGAAGCCGCTCCGTGAAAGCGGTGGAGGCGGCTATGCTGCAAGAACAGAAAGTATTTCTGGTGACTCAGAAAGACCCGGATACGGAAGTTCCGGGTCTGATTGACGTATATAAGATTGGAACGATCGCCACGGTCAAACAGGTGGTGAAGCTGCCGAAAGGAGTGGTCCGGATCCTCGTGGAGGGGGAAGAACGGGCGGAACTGCTCGGCTTTGAACCCAACGATCAGTGGCTTGAGGCGGAGATCGAAGGGTTCGATCATCTGGAAGAAAAACCGCTGACAGAAAATGAAGAGGAGGCCATGATCCGGAATCTGCGGGAGCTTTTTTCCGCATACTGCAGGTCTGGCCAGAAGATCAGCCAGGAACTGGCCATGCAGATCATGGAGAATGACGAACTGGAGCGTCTGGTAGATCAGATTGCGATCAATCTGCCGCTGGAGTACGAACAGCGTCAGAAGCTGCTGGAGGCCGTGCTTCTCCGGGAGCGCTACGACGTTCTGTGTACGATCCTGGCCAACGAAGTGGAGATCATGGAGATCCGCATCGAGCTTCAGAACAAGATCAAGGAGCGGATCGATAAAAATCAGAAAGAATATATATTAAGGGAACAGCTGAGGATCATCCGGGAAGAACTGGGCGAAGACAATGTACAGTCGGAGATCGAAGGCTATAAGAAAGCCGCTGCGGCGCTGAAGGCGTCGAAGGATGTAAAGGAAAAGATCAACGAAGAAATCCGCCGTTTTGAGAATGTTGGAAATAATCCCTCCGAGGGTGCAGTGATCCGCGGTTATATCGAGACACTTCTGGGCCTTCCATGGGACAAGACGTCCAGAGACAATCAGAATCTCGGCAAGGCGCGGGAGATCCTGGAGGCGGATCACTATGGCCTGACAAAAGTGAAGGAGCGGATCCTGGAGTACCTGGCGGTGCGCACACTGACGAAAAAAGGAGACAGTCCGATTCTCTGTCTCGTCGGACCGCCGGGAACCGGAAAGACGTCGATCGCCCGTTCTGTGGCGAAAGCACTGAGCAAAAAATATGTGCGTATTTCTCTCGGAGGCGTCCGGGACGAGGCGGAGATCCGCGGTCATCGGAGAACCTATGTGGGCGCCATGCCCGGCAGGATCGTTCAGAGCCTGCACCAGGCCGGAGTGAAAAATCCGCTGATCCTTCTGGATGAAATCGACAAGGTAAGTTCAGACTATAAAGGAGATACGGCTTCGGCGCTTTTGGAGGTGCTGGACTCCGAACAGAACAAAAAATTTTCCGATCATTATGTGGAGATCCCGGTGGATTTGTCCGAGGTATTGTTCATCGCGACCGCCAACGACGTACAGACGATCCCGCGGCCTCTGCTGGACCGTATGGAGCTGATTGAGATCACCAGCTATACGGAAAACGAGAAATTCCACATCGGACGGGAGCATCTGATCCCGAAACAGATGAAAAACAACGGGATCAAGGAATCCCAGCTGACGATCACTGACGACGCACTTGCCGAGATCATCGGCGGTTATACAAAAGAAGCCGGCGTCCGTTCCCTGGAACGTCAGATCGGACGAATCTGCCGTCGGACGGCGCGGAGACTTCTGGAGGAGAAAACGGATCACGTGGAAGTGACAAAGGACAATCTGGAAAAATTTCTGGACCGCCGCCGCTTTGACTACGTGATGAAAAATGAAAAGCCGGAGGTGGGAATCGTCCGCGGACTGGCATGGACATCCGTCGGAGGAGATACGCTCCAGATCGAGGTCAATGTCATGCCGGGCACTGGTGACTTCATGCTGACCGGCCAGCTGGGCGACGTGATGAAGGAGTCGGCGCAGGCGGGCATCAGTTATATCCGTTCTGTGGCCGGGGATTATCAGATCGCCGAAAACTTCTTTGAGAAACACGATATACATATCCACATCCCGGAGGGTGCTGTTCCCAAGGACGGACCTTCGGCGGGGATTACGATGGCGACAGCAATGATTTCCGCGATCATCAATGTTCCGGTGCGCGCGGATCTGGCGATGACCGGAGAGATTACGCTGCGGGGACGTGTGCTTCCGATCGGCGGCCTGAAGGAAAAACTGCTCGCTGCTAAAAAGGCGGGCATCACTACCGTTCTGGTGCCGGAGAAAAACCGGCCGGATGTGGAAGAGATGGATCACGAGATCACTGACGGACTTACGATCTGCTTTGTAACCTGCATGAAGGAAGTGCTGGATCAGGCGTTGCTGAATCAGAAGGCTTCTTCTCAGGAGTGATGACCGTTCACCCAGCTGAACGGTCACGAACCGTTATCAGGAGGAAACGAAATGGTATTGAGAAACGTGGAACTGCAGTATGTCTGCGGAATCACCAGCAAGCTGCCGGATACCGGCCAGCCGGAGGTGGCTTTCGCCGGAAAATCAAACGTGGGAAAATCTTCCCTGATCAATGCGCTGATGAACCGGAAAGCACTGGCACGCACCAGTTCCCAGCCGGGAAAAACCCAGACGATCAATTTCTATCACATTAATCAGGATTTGTATCTGGTGGATCTTCCCGGCTACGGTTACGCGAAGGTTTCTGAGGAAGTCAAAGCAAAATGGGGAAAGATGATCGAGAAGTATCTTCATGCTTCGCCGATGCTCCGGGCAGTCTTTCTGCTGATCGACATCCGCCACGCCCCTTCCGCCAACGATACAGCCATGTACGAGTGGATCGTCAGCAACGGTTTTCAGCCGATCATCATTGCGACCAAGCTGGACAAGATCAAGCGCAGCCAGGTGGCAAAGCAGGTGAAACTGCTGAAGACGACCCTGCAGGTGGTGCCGGGAACGCCGGTGATCCCTTTTTCTGCACAGACGAAACAGGGACGGGATGAGATCTGGCAGCTGATCGAAGAATTCTGCGGCCTTTCCGGAGAAGAAACCGCTTCGGACTGATCCATATACCGGAGGATCAGGCGCCAGAACAGGAGTGAGAGAATGGGAATTATAAGAGCAGCAAAGCTTGGCTTTGACTATTTCAGATATGAAGAAGAAGGCAAGGAACCTGAGATCACGAGAGCCATCGATGACGTCAATCTGGACATTCAGGCAGGGCAGTTTATCGCTGTGCTTGGACATAACGGCAGCGGAAAGTCTACGCTTGCGAAGCATATCAACGGATTGCTTGTGCCGACGGAAGGAACGCTGTGGGTGGACAATATGGACACTTCCGAGGAGGAAGACATCTGGAAGATCCGTCAGAAAGCCGGAATGGTCTTTCAGAATCCGGACAATCAGATCATCGGAAGCGTGGTGGAGGAAGACGTCGGTTTCGGGCCGGAAAACATCGGCGTTCCGACGGATGAGATCTGGAAACGGGTCGACGACAGCCTCCGCGCCACAGGGATGATCGCCTACCGCCATCAGTCGCCGAACAAGCTGTCCGGCGGACAGAAGCAGAGAGTCGCGATCGCAGGCGTGATGGCGATGCGCCCGGAATGTATCGTGTTGGACGAACCTACGGCGATGCTGGACCCGAACGGGAGAAAAGAGGTTCTGAAAGCCGTCCGGGAGCTGAATGAGAAGGAAGGCGTCACGGTGATACTGATCACTCATTATATGGAAGAAGTTGTCTATGCGGACAAAGTCTTCGTGATGGATCAGGGGAGGATCGTGATGCAGGGCACCCCGAGAGAAGTTTTTTCCCGTGTGGAGGAGTTGAAGGAACTGCGGCTGGATGTGCCGCAGGTGACGCTGCTTGCCTATGAACTGAAGAAGGCTGGCGTAGATCTTCCTGACGGGATTCTGACAATAGAGGAATTGGTGGACGCATTATGTCAGTAGAATTAAAAGACGTGACTTATATTTATAGTCCGGGAACAGCTTATGAAATGTATGCGCTGGAGCATGTATCCATGGAGATCCCGGACGGACAGTTTGTCGGTGTGATCGGCCACACCGGCAGCGGCAAATCGACGCTGGTACAGCATTTTAACGGACTGATCCGCCCGACCTCCGGCCATGTCTACTACAACGGGGAGGACATCTGGCAGGAGGGATATAATCTCCGGGAACTGCGCAGCCACGTGGGACTGGTCTTTCAGTATCCGGAACACCAGCTGTTTGAAACGGATGTTCTGACCGACGTCTGCTTTGGGCCGAAGAATCAGGGACTGACGCCGGAGGAGTGTAAGGAACGGGCGCGGGAAGCGCTGAAGCATGTGGGACTGGACGAGAGTTATTATGAGAAATCACCGTTTGAACTGTCCGGCGGACAGAAAAGGAGAGTGGCGATCGCCGGTGTGCTGGCGATGAATCCGTCGTTTTTGATCCTGGACGAGCCGACGGCCGGCCTTGACCCAAAGGGAAGAGATGAGATCCTGGATCAGCTGGCGCTGCTCCATGAGACCAGAGGAATCTCCGTGATGCTTGTATCCCACAGCATGGAGGACATTGCCAGGTATGTGGAGCGGATCATTGTGATGAACAAAGGCCATGTGGCTTTTGACGATACACCGAAAAAGGTATTTTCCCATTATAAAGAACTGGAACAGATGGGACTTGCCGCGCCGCAGATGACATATATCATGCACGCTCTGAAAGAGCGGGGCATGGACGTGGACGTCACGGCAACCACCGTGGACGAAGCGAAGGAGTCTATCCTCAGGGCGCTGGGGCGTGTCTGAAAATTTATTCCTGCAGGTTTCAAGCCCGCTTTGCATCGGATTCGATCCCGAATCCGTCCGCGCGTCTGGGACGTACATGAAGGCCTGCTGTCAGATAAAGTTTTCAGTGCGTTTTGAGTCGAGTTTCATATAGAAAGGTACAAGCAACCATGTTACGAGATATCACAATAGGACAGTATTATCCGGCGGATTCCATCCTGCACCGTCTGGATCCGAGAGTCAAGTTTATAGGAACGCTGGCATACATCATTTCCCTGTTTCTGTTTCAGAGCTGGGGATATCTGCTGGGAACCCTGTTCCTGGCCAGTATGATCATACTTTCCAAGGTGCCGTTTAAATTTATGGTCAGAGGTCTGAAATCGATCATGATCCTTCTGCTGATCACGCTGATTTTCAATATGCTTTTTACGCCTGGAGAGGCGCTAATCAGGGTATGGAAGCTGCAGATCACAAAAGAGGGAGTGATCCTGGCTGCCCGGATGGGTATCCGGCTGATCTTTTTAATCATCGGCGCATCCGTTATGACGCTGACCACGACACCGAACCAGCTGACGGACGGTTTGGAGAGTCTGCTCGGACCTTTAAAGAAGATCCATGTTCCGGTTCATGAAATCGCAATGGTCATGTCCATTGCCCTCCGTTTCATCCCCATCCTGCTGGAGGAGACAGACAAGATCATGAAAGCGCAGATGGCCCGCGGCGCAGATTTTGAGAGCGGAAACCTGATCCAGAAAGTCAGAAATATGGTACCGCTGCTGGTGCCGTTGTTTATCTCCGCGTTCCGGCGCGCCAACGACCTGGCGCTGGCGATGGAGGCGCGGTGTTATCACGGCGGGGATGGAAGGACGCAGATGAAACCGCTGCGGTACAAAAAGCAGGATTACGTGGCTTATACGATCCTGGCGGTTTACTTTGGGATCAGTATCCTCGGTGCGGTGTTCGGTTTTTAAAAAAGGGGAGAGATATGAGACGAATCAAACTGGTGGTTGCCTACGACGGGACCAGATACTGCGGCTGGCAGGTACAGCCCAACGGACTTTCGGTGCAGGAGGTCTTAAACAAAGCTTTGAGCGATTTGTTCAAGACGCCGGTCACGACGATCGGAGCCAGCCGGACAGACGCCGGCGTCCATGCGCTCGGGAACGTGGCGGTATTTGACACGGAGGCAAGGATGCCGGCCGGCCGGATCGCATTTGCTCTGAACACATACCTGCCGGAGGACATCCGGATCCAGGGTTCCGAGGAAGTGCCGCTGCAGTTTCATCCTCGGTTCACAGAGACCGTAAAGACCTACGAGTACAGGATTCTGAACCGCACCTTTGCAGATCCCTGCCGCCGTCTGACCTCGACTTTCTGGTATGGAAAACTGGATCTGGAAGCCATGAAAAAAGCCGCCGCCTTTCTGGAAGGGACTCACGACTTTAAAAGCCTGGCGACGGCCAACCCGGCGGTGACTGATACTGTCCGCACCATATACAAGACAAGTCTTTGGAAAGAAGACGACATGATCCGCTTCCAGATCACCGGCAATGGGTTCCTGTACAACATGGTCCGGATCATCGTCGGAACCCTGATGGAAATCGGAAAAGGCACCTGGCCGCCGGAGTACATGGAAACTCTCCTGGAAGCCCGCGACCGCACCAAAGCCGGCCCCACCGCCCGTCCGGAAGGTCTGACCCTCCTCCGGATCCGTTATCCGGAATGGGGGTTTTAACCCGTTTCATTCCAATCCAAAATCTTGTTACAGTTCAGCCGGCTGAACTGTAACAAGATTTTGACAAAAAACGGAAAAAAGAGTTGACATTGCGAAATCCGTATAATATAATTATTCAATGTGACATAGTATGAAAACCCCAAGACCATTAGCCCCGGTGAGGTGGTTTTTCTAATATATGCAACAAATAGTGAAAATTTACAGGAGGTTATATCCATGAACACCTTTATGGCAAATCCAGATAAGATTGAAAGAAAATGGTATGTAGTAGATGCAGATGGATGTACATTGGGACGTCTGGCATCTGAAGTAGCAAGCGTACTTCGCGGAAAGAACAAACCGCAGTATACTCCGAACGTTGATACCGGAGATTACGTAATCGTGATCAATGCTGAGAAGATCAATGTAACAGGCAAAAAGCTGGATCAGAAGATCTACTACAGACATTCCGAATATGTTGGCGGCATGAAAGAAACCACTCTTCGTGAAATGCTTGCGAAGAAGCCGGAAAAAGTAATTGAACTCGCAGTAAAAGGCATGCTCCCGAAAGGACCTCTGGGAAGACAGATGTACAGCAAGCTTCATGTATATGCAGGCGCTGAGCATCCGCACGCAGCACAGAAGCCGGAAGTATTGAAATTTTAACAGGGAGGTAAAAAACATTGGCTAGCGCAAAATTCTACGGAACCGGAAGAAGAAAAAAATCTAT